>WNGG01005575.1_pt1 | contig 16287 bp, 18 predicted proteins | sample 5400661 | NCBI WGS metagenome assembly WNGG01 (sample SAMN13153372, study PRJNA577476) | soil metagenome | isolation source: 100 cm soil or saprolite under Garry oak tree replicate 1 | place: USA:California | collected 2016-06-15 | reverse complement strand
TCTGCGGCAGGGACGGGCGGATCTGCGGCAGTGACGGGCGGCTCTGCGGCAGGGACGGGCGGCGGTGCGGCAGGGACGGGCGGCGGTGCGGACGGGCCTGACCTGGAACGGCCGGTCGTGGTGCTGACCGTGCGGCAGGCCAAGGGGCTGGAGTTCGACTCGGTGCTCGTCGCCGACCCGGCCATGATCCTGGCCGAGTCGCCGCGCGGGCTCGGGGACCTGTATGTCGCCCTGACCAGGGCAACCCAGCGAGCCGGAGTCGTGTACACCGGCGAGTTGCCGCCCGTCCTGCGCCGGCTCGCCAAGATCGGCGGCGTCGCGGAGGTCAGCGCGGACGCCGCGGAAATCACGGTGGCCGACGCCGAGGTGGCCTAGCGCGCCGGGAGCGGGGCCGGGGCCCGTATTCGTGTGGCTGGATTCAGCGCGGTTCTGGTCAGCCAACCACGGGGTCAACGAGCGCGGGGCCGGCCGTCCCGAGCACGGCGTCGCGCTGCGGCTGGTTTCGCGGCGCGGCTGGTTTCGCGCGGCGACTGGTTTCGCGCTGCCGATGATCTCGCCGGGCTCCTGCCCGCCGCCCGACGGACAAATTGGTCGAATCCTCGCGCGTCTCCGCGGTTTCGGGGGCCGCCGGGAGGCGCTCACCGCGAGGTTGATTGATATCACGAGTTGTGGCTCCGTAAAACGGGAAAAGCGGACAGCGAAATGACCCCGAGTAGTGATAAGTGCTCCGGGCCGCGGGCCGCCGGGTGCTGGCCCGGGCGCATTGCGGTATGAAGGGTATGAATCGGGCGCACGTCGACCTTGCTCGCAGGTGCGGTCGGCTGGCATGGCTGGCCAGAACCAGCCGGAACGAAATTCGGTGGTCAGCCGCGGCGTGATGACTTATGTTGTCCCGGGCGGCCGGACCGAGCCGCCGACGAACCGAAACGAGGGAGCGGCCATGGGCATGGTCATGTTCTTCCGTGCCAGGGCGGTCCGGAGCGCGGCCGCTGCCGTCATCGCGGCCGCCGAACCCGGCCGGCGCGCACTTCCTGACTGACCGCCGGCTGATTGCCCAGCTTGTCCGTGCCAGCGGCGCAGGCCCGGGCGACCTGGTATTCGATCTCGGCGCCGGGTACGGAGCCCTCACGGGGCCGCTCGCCCGGACCGGGGCCAGGGTCATCGCGGTCGAACTCGATCCTTGGCTGGCCGAGCGGCTGCGGCGGAGGTTCGGCGCGGAGTCGCTCGTCGGCGTGGTCGAGGCCGACCTGCGCCGGGTTCCGCTGCCGAGACGGCCGTTTCATGTCGTCGCCAGCCCGCCGTTCGCGCTGACGACTCTCCTGTGCCGGAGGCTGCTCGGCGATCGGACGGTCAGGCTGGCCGGCGCCGAGCTGATCCTGGAGTGGGGTGCGGCCAAGTGGCTGTCGAACCGGGAACCGCGCGACCGGGAGACGGCCCGGTGGGCGGGCCGTTACGAGATGCGGCTGGTGCGCCGGGTCCCGGCGGCCAGCTTCTCGCCACCGCCGCGCTCCGACGCCGCCTACGTGCGGATCAGGCCCCGGGGCCACTCGGTCTAGAGGCCGACTGAGGCGAGCGCCGCACGGAACGTGCTCTGCCAGGCAGCCTGCGAGCGGGTCGCCCCGGCGGGTGGTGGCTTGACATCGTCAAGGGCGGCCAGGGCGTTCCGTACGATGTCGGCGGCCCGCCCGGACGATACGGCGGCGTCGCCGAGCTCGAGTTCGTGCTGGAGGTTGTCGCGCCCGTGGCCCTGGACCACGTCGAGCAGCAACAGCGGCCGCCCGACCGTGCGCGCTTCGGTGCAGGTGTCGCCGGAGCTGGTGACGACCAGGTCGCTGGCCGCCATGAGCTCGGGAACGCCGTCCGTGTACCCGAACGGGCGTACCCGGGGCTGTCGCCGGGCCGCGGTCCTTAGCCGGCGCTCCAGCCCGGCATTGCGCCCGGCCACGGCCAGGACGTGCACGCCGGCGTTGCCCAGCGCCTCGGCCGCCTGGGCGACCGGCCCGATGCCCCAGGCGCCGCTCATCAGCAGCACGCATCGTTCATGTCCCGGTATGCCGAGCCGGCGGCGCGCCTCGGGCGGGGACGGCGGGTCGTAGAACGCGGTCCGCAGCGGCGCAGCCACGACGAGTACCCGCGCCTCGGGCTCGAACCTGCGCACCGCCCGCTCCGCGACCGCGGACGTGACCAGGTACAGGTCCACGTTCGGGTGGACCCACAGCCGGTGCGGCGTGACATCGGTGCAGAACACGATGTGCCTCGTGCCCGGATACCGCGCGGCCAGCCGGCTGAACGCGGAGACGCCGGTGGCGAAGACCGAGACGACGAGTTCGGGGCGGCAGGTGTCGACCACGGAGCGCAGCCTGGGCACGACCTGGCGGCGCGCCGCCGCGTCCGCCAGGTCGGCCAGGCGGTTGCCTGGCCTGAGCGCGGCGAAGTGGAACGCGTCGTACAGCCCGGGTATCGCCAGCATCGACCTGAACACCGCGGCGCCGGCAGAGTCGGCGCCGCGGCCGAGCAGCCGCATCAGGTCCAGGGTGCGGGCGGACCAGCCGTCGGCCTCGAGCGTGCGCGCGCAGGCCTCGGCGAGCGTGTCGTGGCCCATGCCGATCGACCCGGAAAGCAGCAGGGCCCGCGGCGCCGTTACCGGCCGCCGCGCCGTCACGGGCCGCGGAGCCGTGACGGGCCGCCGTGCCGTTACCGGCCGCCGCGCCGTCACCGGCGGACGCCGGGATTGTCGAGCCAGGTCAGGTACCTGCGGATACCCTCGGCGAGCGGCGTGGTCGGTGACCAGTTCAGCAGCTCCTTCGCCAGGCGGTTGGAGATGCTTACGCCCTCGTAGTCAGCGGGCCGCCCGTTCACGTACTTGACGGGCACCTGACGGACCAGGTGCTGGACCGTCTCCGCGATCTCGGTCACCGAGACGGGCGTGTCGCCCTCCAGCGCCAGCGTCTGGTTGGCGGCAGCCCCCGTCAGCGTCATGACGTGGGCCTCGGCGAGGTCCTCGACGTACACGAAGTTGCGCTGCTGCTCGCCGGTGCCGGCGATCATGATCGGCTCGCCGTTCTTGGCTGCCCGGACGAACCTGGCGACGACCAGGGCATCGCGCATTCTCGGGCCGTACGGAATGCCGTACCGCAGGATCGTGAACTCCTGGCCGTACATCTCCCGGTGGCTGTGCATCAGCATCTCGGCGGCCAGCTTGGTTGTCACGTACAGGTGCCCTGACCTGCGCAGGTCGACCGGCGCCTCCTCGGTCCGCTCGCCGTGGCCGGCGGTCGCGCCGTATACCCAGACGGTGCTGGCCAGGACGACGCGACCGCAGTTCCTGCGGCGTGCGGCTTCGAGTACCCGGGCGGCGCCCTCGACGTTCAGCCGGACGGCGTCCACCGGGCCGGCGGTGACCTCGTTGACGTCGGCCACGCCGGCCAGGTGAAAGACCGCGTCGCGGCCGTCGAGCGCTGCGTCGATCGCCCGGTCGTCGAAGACGTCGCCGATCAGGTACTCGGCGGCCGGATTCGCCCAGAGCTCGTGCTTGTCGATGACCAGGACATCGTGGCCGGCGGTGACGAGGCGGTCGACGACGTGCGAGCCGATGAAGCCGCAGCCGCCGGTTACCGCGATGCGCATGCGCGCTCTCCCTGGCCGGCCGGCGGGTGCGCGGCCACCTTGGCCACGGCCTCGAGCACCTGGTCGGCCTCGTCGTCGGTCATGTCCGAGTGCACCGGCAGGCAGACGTGCCGCCGGCAGACGTCTTCGGCGACCGGAAGGCTCTGGCCTGACGCGTACATCGCGAGAACCGGCTGCCGGTGCAGCGGCAGGTCGTAGACCTCGCCGGACAGCCGGACATCGTGCTCCGCCGCCAGTTGCCGCCTGAACCAGGCCCGGTCGGCGCCGGGCGGCAGCAGCGCGACGTACTTGTAGAAGTTGCTCAGGCAGCCGGGCGGCTCAGCCAGCGGCCGCAGGAAGCCGAGTTCGGCGAGCCCGGCGTCGTAGCGCGCGGCGACGCTGCGGCGCCGTTCGATGAACTGCTCCATCCTGCGCAGATGCACCACGCCGGCGGCCGCGCTGAACTCGCTCATCCGCCAGGCGTACCCGTGCCTGACGTGATGATTCGCCCCGAACGAGCCTTTGCCCTGGTCACGGTAGATGCGGGCCTCACCGGCCAGGTCGGCGGACGGGGTCAGGATCATGCCGCCCTCGCCGCTGGTCACGACCTTGGTCGGGTAGAACGAGAACGCCGCGGCCGTTCCGAACGAGCCGGCGAACCTTCCGTCGAACGTCGAGCCGTGCGCGTGCGCCGCGTCCTCGATCAACGCGACGCCCCGGTCCTGGCAGAGCCGCCGCAGCTCGCCCGCGTGCGGGGTGATCAGCCCGGCGATGTGCACCAGGACGACCGCCGCCGTGTCGGGCGTGAGGGCCGGTTCGAGCGTGCGCGGGCTCAGCGCGAACGTCGCCGGGTCCACGTCAGCGAAGACCGGCCTGCCGCCGGCGCCGATGGCCGCCGCCGCCGTGGCGTAGAACGTGTTCGCCGGAACGATCACCGCACGGCCGGCGACACCCGTGCTCCTGAGCAGGATCTCCAGCGCCGCGGTTCCGCTCGACGTGGCGACCGCGTGCGGCGGGCCGGCCGCGGATCCCGGTGCGCTGTCGTGGGCGGCAGCGAACGCGTGCTCGAACTGCCTGGTGTGCGGGCCGAGCGTGAGCGTGCCGGTGGCGAGAATGCTGGCTATGGCCGCAGCGATCTCCCCCCGATCAGGCTCGGGAAAGACAATGCGCGCTGCTTGGACTCCCACTGATACCCCCGTGTATCGGACCGGCTGGTCTCGTGCTCTCAGCCGTGATGGCCGCGCTCCCCGCTCGGCAGATGACATGATTGCAGGAGTGGCTGAAGCGGTGCTTGCCGACTTCCGTGCGCGCCCCGGAATGGCGCGAAGGAACCGTCTTGGGCGACGTTGCCATACGTGTCCGTGTTAGGGCTGGAAAGAACGTGACTGATTACGAGCACCGGGTGCTGACGATGGCGGCGGGCCTGGCCGTCGCGCACGCGGGGCCTGGCATCACCGCGCTGCGGACGGTGCGGACGACGTTCTTTCCGCTGCTGTCCGGGCAGGGCGCCGCCGACCATGTCGCGCTGACCTTCGACGACGGCCCCGACCCGGCGGCGACCCCGCAGTTCCTCGACGCGTTGCGCGAGCGTGGCGTCCGCGCCACGTTCTTCCTGCTCGGCTCCCAGGTAGCGCGGGCGTCCCGGCTGGCCGCCGACATCGCCGACGCCGGCCACGAGATCGGCGTGCACGGCTGGCGGCATCGGTATCTGCCGCTGCGCGGCCCGGTAGCGACGCACGCCGATCTGGCCAGGTCCAAGGAGATCATCGCGGCCGCCGCAGGTGTCGAATCGTGGCTGTTCCGGCCGCCGTACGGAGTCCTGAGCACGGCCGGGCTCATCGCCGCCGGCCGACTCGGGCTGACGCCCGTGCTGTGGAACTGCTGGGGACGGGAGTGGGCGCGCGGGGCGACCGCCGAGTCGGTGTACCAGACCCTGCTCGGCGACCTGGAGGGCGGCGTCACGGTGTTGCTGCACGACTCGGGCTGCACCGCGCCGCCCGGCTCGTGGCAGGCCGCCCTCGGGGCGCTCGAACTGCTGCTCGACGAGTGCGACCGGCGCGGGATGCGGGTTGGCCCGCTCGGCGAGCACGGCCCGCACTGGCAGGCGCCTCGCCGCGTCCAGCGGTGATCGTGGATGATTTTCGGCGATATCGCCGAAAATCATCCACGATCATGGAACCGGGCGGGTGGGGTGAGGCAGGGGAGTCAGCGGGGCTGGAGGGGCCGGGGAGTCAGCGGGGCTGGAGGGGCCGGGGAGTCAGCGGGCGGGGCTAGTCTTGGCGGTCGCGCGGGCCACGATCGCGGCGAGGCGGCGACTGTGCGCTCCGCGCCAGTAGACCCGCCCGCAGCCGGCGCACCGGGCGAACTCGTCGTAGCTGCGCCGGGTTCCTGGCAGCAGCTGTTGCTCGATGTCGCGTTTGGCCACGGGGGCGAGTTGCCCGTTGCAGGCGAGGCACCTGGTCCACGGCGCCAGCGGCGGAGCGAACCGGTCGAGCACGTCGCCGAGCTGCTCGTCGGCGCGGGCTCCCCGCACGTAGGCCCCAAGCCGCAGCTTCCTGCGCCGCAGCAGCCCGCGGTCCTTGGTCAGCAGCACGCGCTGCCCGGAGTTGGCCCGGTCGATCAGGACGTCGTCGTCCAGGTCGTTGGAGTAGCCGGTGTCGAGGCCGACCAGGCGCATCCGGCGGGCGAGCGCGCCGAGGTGGACATCGAGCAGGAACCGCGCGGCTGGGACCTGCTGCGGCCGGCGCATGGCCTGGACCAGCACTCGCTCACCGCCCCTCGGCCGGTATGAGGGTTGCCCGAGCTGGTCGTTGACGATAAGACGGCCGATCTCGGGGAGCGGGACTCCGAGCGACTCGACGACATGCCCGAGCGACGACGTTCCGTCGGGTGCGGCCAGAACCGTTCCCGCGCGCTGCCGCGGGGCGAGGAAGAAGCGGAGTTCGGCGGCGAAGTCCAGCTCCAGCGGCGGCCCGTCCATGGTCTCAGCATGCCCGCGCGGGCACGGGACCGAAGGCCCCGCGCCGGTCAGGCCGGCGCCGACCGAGCGTTCGTCGTTCGCGCTCGCCGTTGTCTCGATGGCCTTCGGCATCCCGCTGGGCGGGGCCGCTGAGCGGAGCCCGGCCTAGTCGTTCGGGTCCGAGTCGTCCCTGCGGTTACCGAACCTGTTCATCAGGCGCTCGCCGGCGCCGACGGCCGATCCGGCCACGCCGCGGACCGCGCCTATCAGCGGGTCGGCCGAGCGGTTCCAGGAGTCCTGGTACGACTTGGCGGCGGCCTTGAACTCGTCGCCCACCGAGGTGTCGGGGTCCGAGTCGCGGCGCGGGTAGTTGCCGGCCAGGATGTCGCGGTACTCGCCCTCGAAGGCCCAGCGGTCCAGCTCGGCGAACCGCACGACCGCGAACGGGTGCGTGGTGCCAACCAGCTGGAGCAGCTTGATCAGGCCCTCGCGCACGTCGGGTACGGCGTCGTACTCGCGCGCCTGCTCGAGGAACGCGTCGTGGCTGAGCTCGGCGAGCTGCGGGCCGCCGGCCAGCTTCATCAGCGCGCGGCGCGCGGCGGGGACGTCCTGGCCGGCCAGCAGGCCTGCCCGGTCGCTGGACAGCTCGGACTTGCGGTGCCACTCCTCGAGGCTCCAGATGACCGCCTTGAGCCCGATCCACGCGAATGGCACGAGCGCGAGCCGCGCGGCCAGGGCGACCAGGTAGTAGAGCATCGTCCGGTAGACCGAGTGCCCGGAGAGCACATGGCCGAGCTCGTGCCCGATGACCCACCGGATCTCCTCCGCGTCCATCAGGTCCACCATGCCGGTCGTGATCACGATGAATGGCTTGTCCGTGCCCAGCGCCATCGCGTTGACCCTGGGGTCCTGGGTGATGAACAGCTCGGGGACCCTGGGCAGGTCGAGCACGTAGGCGCCGTCCAGCATCGTCTGGTACAGATGCGGGAACTGCTGCTCCGAGGCCCGGACCGAGCTGGCCAGGAACATCAGCCGAAGGCTCCGGTCGCTGAACAGCCCGGCGAGGTTGCGCAGGATGACGTCGAAGCCGGTCAGCTTGCGCAGCGCGACGAGCGCGGTGCGGTCGGCCGGGTGCTCGTAGGCGCGGGAGCTGATGTCGGGCAGACGAACGCGGGAGCGATCGGGCACAGTGTTCATGCGGTCATGCTATGCGTGATAAGGAAGGCCGACAGCCATGCTGGCAATGCGATTTGGTAAGGATTCGCTTCCGCCGATGTTCGAGCCCGACGCGGAGTCGATGCCCGCCGATCAGCGGGCGGTGCTCCAGGCGGGGCGGCTGCGCGCCCTGATCGACCGGCTGCTCGCCGCGGGCGGGCTCCAGGCCGGCCGGCTGGCCGCGGCGGGAGTGACCAGCGGGGCCGATGTGCCGCTCGAGGGCCTGTCATCGCTGCCGACGACGGCCAAGCGGGATCTGTGGGAGGCCTACCCGTTCGGGCTGCTCGCGGTCCCGCGCGACCAGGTCGTGGCCGTGCACGGGTCAAGCGGCACGGGCGGCCGGCCGACGCTGGTCTCGTACTCGCGTGCCGATATCGCGCTGTGGTCGAAGATGTGCGCGCGGGCGCTCGCGGCGGCCGGCGCCGGGCCGGGCACGATCGTGCACAACGCCTACGGATACGGGCTGTTCACCGGCGGGCTCGGGATCCACCAGGGGGCGATCGAGCTCGGCGCGCTGGTGGTCCCGGTCTCCGGCGGGATGACGGCCCGGCAGGTGACGCTGATCGCCGACCTGCGGCCGGAGATCCTGACCTGCACGCCGTCGTACGCCATCCGGCTCGGCGAGGCGCTGGCCGAGGCCGGACTGACCCGCGGGCTGTCGCTGCGGGCCGGCGTGCTCGGCGCCGAGCCGTGGACACAGGAGATGCGGGCCAGGATCAACGAGCTGCTCGGGATCACGGCGCTGGACATCTACGGGCTGTCCGAGGTGATCGGCCCGGGCGTGGCGTCGGAGTGCATCGCCGCCGCCGACGGCCTGCACGTGAACGAGGACCATTTCCTGGTCGAGACGCTGGACCCGCTGACCGGCGAGCCGGTGCCGGACGGCACGCCTGGCGAGCTGACATTCAGCACGCTGACCAAGGAGGCGATGCCGCTGCTGCGGTACAGGACCGGCGACATCGCGGCACTGCGCCGCGGCACCTGCGCGTGCGGCCGGACGCTGGTGAAGATGTCCAAGGTGACCGGGCGGATCGACGACATGCTCGTCATCAGGGGCGTGAACGTGTATCCCAGCGAGGTCGAGCGGGTACTGCTGGCCGAGCTCGCCGTGGCGCCTGACTACCTGCTGGTCGTCGACGAGAGGGACGGCGGGCGCGACCTGATCGCCGTTTGCGAACGGGTAACGGAGCGCGCGGCCGGCTCTGGGTCGGAAGGCGAACTCCGCGTGGTGCTGGAACGCAGCCTCCGCGAGACTCTGGGCCTGCGGGTCACCGTGGCGATCGTGCCGCCTGGCGCGGTGCCGCGGACAGAGGCCGGCAAGGCGGTCAGGGTCCGGCGCTGGGCGGGCGGCGAGCCGCCGGTCCCCGGCCTCGGTGAGCGGGCCGGTGAGGGCACGCCCTAGAGTCGCGATCATGAGCGACGGAACGCGGATCGGCGTGTTCGGCGGCACCTTCGACCCGATTCACAACGGTCACCTGGTGGCGGCGAGCGAGGTCGCGGATGCGCTGGCGCTGGCCGAGGTCGTCTTCGTGCCGACCGGCCAGCCGTGGCAGAAGGAAGACAGGGAACTGGCGCCGGCCGAGGACCGCTACCTGATGACGGTGGTCGCCACCGCGGCCGACTCGCTGTTCTCGGTCAGCCGGGTCGACGTCGACCGGCCAGGCGAGACGTACACCATCGACACGCTGCGGGACCTGCGGGTCGAGCGCGGGCCGGACGCCGAGTTCTTCTTCATCATGGGCGCCGACGCGCTGAGCAGCATCAGGACCTGGCGCAACACGGAGAACCTGTTCAGCATGGCCCATTTCGTCGGTTGCTCCAGGCCGGGGCACCCGATCAACGGGGACGGGCTCGCCGAGCAGGGCTTCACGCTGATCGAGATCCCGGCCCTCGAGATCTCCTCGACCGCGTGCCGGGAGCGAGTCAGGGCCGGGCGGCCGATGAGGTATCTCGTCCCCGACGGGGTCATCCAGTACATTGCCAAGCGGGGCCTGTACCTGGAGTAGAGCCGGCACGGCCGCGGATCGGGCCGGGGACTGGCTGGAGGCGCGTTGCGGCTGGACAAGGTGGGTAAGCGGTACGGGATCAGGCTGCCCTGGGTTTTTCGCGCCGTGAGCCTGGAGATCCCGCCCGGCGGGCTGGTCCGGTTCGAGGGCAGGAACGGCAGCGGCAAGTCGACACTGCTGCGGATCATCGCGGGGGCCTCGGAGCCGAGTCGCGGTACCGTGACCGGCCGGCCGCCCACGGGATACGTGCCTGAGCGGTTCCCGCCCGCGCTGCCGTTCCGCGCGCGGGAGTACCTGTCGCACATCGGCCGGGTGCACGGGCTGGCCGGCCAGGAGCTGGTGTCGAGGATCGAGGCGTGCCTCGACCGGCTCGGCGGGCGAGAGCTCGCGAGCGTCCCGTTGCGCAGCATGTCGAAGGGCATGTGCCAGAAGGTCTCCGTCGCTCAGGCGCTGCTGCCGCCCCGGTCCGGGCTGCTGGTCCTCGACGAGGCGTGGACCGGGCTCGACGCGGAGGCGAGGGCCGCGCTGGACGACGCCGTGGCCGAGCGGATCACCGACGGCGGCCGCGTGGTGTTCGTCGACCACGAGCCAGGACGGCTGGCCCATCTTGCCGCCGAGCGCTGGCGGCTGGAGGGCGGCGAGGCAACGCGCGTCGGCGCGGGGCCGGAGGAAGGCGGAGCAGCCGCGGAGACGGAAGGCGGTCGGTGATCGCGCTGACCAGGTATGAGTTCTCGCTGCTGCTCAGGTCGCACCGGTGGATCCCGGCCGCCGTGCTGCTCGTGCTCGGGGTGGCCGGGCTCGGCGGCGCTGCCCTGCCGCACGGCGCGGGCCTGAGCCAGGGGCTGGGCTGGTCGGCCCTGATGCTAGTCCCGGTCGAGGCGTGGCTGACCAGGGCGATGCTGACCGCCGAGCCCGCAGCCGCCCGGGCGTGCGTTTCCGCGGCCGGCGGTCCGCGGCGTGCCCAGGTGGCCGCGCTGACCGCCGCCGTCGCGGTGGGCGCCGGGTTCGGGCTGCTCGGCGTGGCCTGGGAGCTGTTCAGCCTCGGCGTGCCCAGGACGGCGGCGACCAACTCGATCCGGGTGGGCGCCACGTTCGCCGAGATCGGGGGCGGGCTGGCGGCCGCCCTGATCTGCCTGCTGGTCGGCTCGGCGATCGCGGCGCTGCTCAATCCGCCGGTGATCAGGCGGCCCGCGACCGCGATGCTCGGCACGACCGGCGCCGTCGTGCTCGCGCTGGCATGGAACATATCGCCGGCGAACGCCGCCGTGCGCAGCGTCAGCTACGGCGCGCAGGAGAAGACCTGGCCGGCCGGGGCGGCGCTGCTGGCGGCATTCGCGTTGCTCGCGGTGGCCTGGGCTGTTTCGGCCCAGGTTGCGGCACGCCGCGAGGCGTAACGTTCGGCATTGTCGTCGGGGAGGGATACGCTGAACATGCCGCTGTGGCGTTCGGTACCGGGTCGGCAGGTCCGGGGGCCGCTGGTGGTCGCAGCCTCAGCCAAGGAGGACACCCAGCACTCGTGACTGCCACCGAACGGGCCATCGAGCTCATCAGGATCGCGGCGACCGCCGCGGCCGACAAGCTAGCCACCGACATCATCGCGTACGACGTCAGCGAACAGCTGGTGATTACCGATGCCTTCCTGCTCTGCTCCGCCGCCAACGACCGGCAGGTGCGGGCGATCGTCGACGAGATCGAGGAGAAGCTCGCCAAGGCGGGCGCCAAGCCCGTGCGGCGCGAGGGCGAGCGCGAGGGACGCTGGGTGCTGCTGGACTACCTCGACGTGGTGGTCCATATTCAGCACGCGGACGAGCGGGTGTTCTACGCGCTCGAGCGGCTCTGGAAGGACTGCCCGCAGGTCGAGTTGCCCGAGGCGGTCACGGCGGGCCGGTCGATCAGGGACCGGCACTGAGCGCGGGCGATGCCGCCGCGGCGCCGGGCGCCGCGGCGATAGGTGGCGCGGCGACGGGTGCCTCGGATCCGGATGCCTCGGCTCCGGGTGCCGCGGCCCGTGCGGGAGTCAGGCCGAGCGGGGCTGGCGGCAGGCGCGCGGCCGGCCCGTCCGACGGCGGTGCCGAGCGCTCCGCCGGGAGCCGCCCTGAGCCCGGCAGCGGCCGTGCGAGCCTGTTGCGCCTGGTGCTCTGGCGGCACGGTCAGACGACGTACAACGCCGAGCATCGCTTCCAGGGGCAGCGTGACGTGCCCCTGAACGCGCTCGGCCGGGCGCAGGCGCAGCGCGCCGCGCGGCACCTCGCGACGCTGGACCCGGCGCAGATCTGGTCATCCGACCTGGTGCGGGCCAGCGTGACCGCGAGGTATCTCGCGCGGCTGACCGGGCTGGAGGTGCAGCTCGACAAGGACCTGCGGGAACGGCACGGCGGGGCCTGGGAGGGCCTGACGATCGACGAGATCAGGGAGCGGTATCCGGACGATCTCGCCGCCTGGCAGCCGCCAGGCGGCGAGACGTCGGAGTTCGTGGCCGAGCGCACGGCGGCGGCGCTGACTCGGATCGTCGACCAGTCGAAGCCCGGGTCGCTGGTGGTCGCCGTCGGCCACGGCGCGTCGCTCACGTGGGGAATGTCGCGGTTGCTCGGGCTGGACGACCGGGTCACCGGCGGGATGGGCAACTGCTGCTGGTCCCTGCTGTCGCGCCGGATCGATGGGAACCGGTGGCGGCTGCTGGAGTTCAACGTCGGGGCGCTGCCCGAGCCGGTCGAGGTGGCCGAGCTAGGCGACGACGTCTGACTCATCCCACGGCCTACGCCGGGCGTCCGCTCCGTGGCAGGGCGCTCCGCGCAGGCCGCTCCGTGCAGGCCACCGCGCGACGGATGTGCGTGAGTTTCTTGTACACTGGCGTGGCGCTGGCTTCGGTGGCCCAGTGGCCCGGCCGGTGCGTCCAGGGGCTATAGCTCAGTTGGTAGAGCGCTTGCATGGCATGCAAGAGGTCTGGGGTTCGAATCCCCATAGCTCCACGATGAGGTATTCACACTTCGCCAGGCTCCATGTTCACATTTGGGTCTGACATTCTGCGGCTAGCCTGGATGATCTTGCTGTGCGGGCTGCCGTGGTGCTTGCTCGCAGTCTGGATGCCAGGTGCCGGGGTTGCGGGCGGCGTGCGAGCGCGCCGGGTCGCGCTTGTGGTGCGATGCCTGGCGCGGCTGCGTGCCGTGGTGGGTTCTGGACGGGCTGGTGGTTATGGCGGCCCGGCGGCGAGCTCGGCGAGGCTGGTGCGGCGCCGCTTGCGGGTGCGGGGCGGCAGGCCGGCCGCGGCGCGGCGGGTGTTGTCGTCCTGGCGGGCCTGGCAGGCGGTGAGGATGCGCTGGTTGCGGACGGCGAGCAGGCAGGCGATCCACAGTGTGAGCGGGGTGAGGCCCGTCAGGCGGCACCAGCCGCGGGCGATGTTGTTGCCGGCGGTGTCTTTGATGGTGGAGAATCCGCGTTCGGCGCTGGTGCGCCGCCGGCAGGACCGCCGCCAGGCCGCCGGCGGGTAGTCGTGTTTCTGGCGGGTCTTGGCTGCGATCTCGGGTCCGGCGGTGATGGTCTGCTGGGTGCAGCAGGCGGGCGGGTGCTGCGGCGGGGCGAGGATCTCGGGCCGGTCCCGGGGCAGTTTCACCGGCTCGGGGCGGAGCGGGCAGCGGATCTTGCCGATGACGGCCGGGCAGGTGACGCGGTGGTAGCCGTCGGCGTCGTCGGCGGTGTGCCGTGCGAGCTTGTGCCGGGATAGCCCGGCGGCCTGCTGGTCGTGGCCGGCGGTGGCGTCCGGCGCGGCGGCGGGTGGCAGCGGGCCGAGCTGGAGCAGGGCCGGGGGCGTGTTCGGGCAGCAGAGGTTGCCGTTGGCGATGGTGGCGCCGTGGTGGGTGCCGCGGGGGCCGCGGTCGTGCGGGTGCAGGTCCTGGACGAGCTGGGCGCCGGCGCGCCGGAGCGGGATGGCCCAGGCATCGGCGTCGCGGTGGGCGTAGCCGGAGTCGTCGGTGATGTCGCCGAGCGGGATGCCGGCTGCGGGCATCGCGGTCAGCACGGGGGCCAGCGCGCGGGCGGGGTCCAGATGGCAGGAGCACACGGTCATCCGGCGGGCCAGCTCGGGGACGGCCGGGCCGTTCTCCTCGCATGTCATGGTCACTGCGCTGAGGTAGTAGCCGAAGAACATCTCCGCCTTGCGCGTTCTGGCGGGATGGTGGCTTCCAGCAGCTGGTCGCAGACTGCCTGGAGGCCGTCGGAGGGCGCGCCGTCCGGGCTGTCCTTGCCGGGCGCCTTTGCGGTCGGCCGGCAGGTGTGCCCGGCCTGCCGGCTGGTGAGCTGGTGCGGCCCGGTTTTCCAGCCCGCGATGACGCCGAGGCGAATCTGGCCGGCCTCGGGCAGGGACGTCAGCGCGGCGCGGATCTCGGTGAGGTAGGCGGGCCGCCGGTCGTCGAGGGCGAGCATCATCCCGGGCAGCAGGGTCCGCGCGGTCAGCTGCCGGCGCCGGACCGCCGCGGCGGGCAGCATCTTCCCGGTCGCCGGCGCGACGCCGGAGCCGTCGATGATGGCTTCCAGGCGGGCGAGCGGAACCCGGCTGGCCACCGGCGTGTCACCGGGCGGTGCCGCCGGGCAGCGCGACCGCGTGCTCCTCGTCGCCGGGCTGCAGGGTGGCGATGATGTCGCCGAGCCGCTGGGAGCAGGTGATCCCGGCAGCGCGCATGAACGCGGGCAGGCCGGGCAGCTGCGCGCAGCCGGCCAGCCAGGTGGCCCGCAGCCGGGAGGTGTCCGGCGGCGGCAGCCCTGTCCCGCGCGCCAGCGACCGGGTCAGCGGGTTGCTGATATTGTGCCGTGCCGGGTCGGTGCCGCCGGTGAGCAGCGCGCTCCCGGCGAACTCCGCGGCTTGCAGGAGCCGGGCGTGATAGCAAGCCAGCACCGGCACTGCCCGGGGCGCCGCGGACGGTCACGATGACACCGCCGGACCGTGCGGACACGTCGCAGCCGCGCGCGTTGCGCAGGCCGGAGCGGATCAGCCCGGCACCGGCGCCCAGGCAGACCAGGGCGGCGGCGCGCATCCGCCGCGCCGCCGCGGGCTGGGCGTCCGCCAGCGCCAGGAACCCGGCGATCTCCGCAGGCGTGTACGGGGCCCTGGCGCGCTCGCGGGGCAGCGGCGCATCCGCCGGCACCAGCTGCGGGACCACGGCCCGGGCCAGGAACCGCAGGTTGGTGCGCAGCGTCCGGCGGGCCGGCCCGGACAGCCCCGGCGCGTGCGCAGTGAACCGCTCTATCACCGGCGGGTGCAGCAGCACGCCCGGCACCGGGTCCAGGCCCAGGGCGATCGCCCAGCCGCCGAGCTTCCCCGCCGCCCACAGCAGGTTCTTCGCCCGGTCCCGCCCGGCCGGCCCGGCCCGCGACACGACCTGCCGGGCGAACGCCGCCTCCGGCGGCACCGACGCCGGACGCCAGGCGGTGATGTAGCCGGCCACCCTGCATTCATACAGTAATTTATACTGAAAGACACTGCCGGGATCACGGACCCCGCGTGCCACCATGGACAACGTGTCGCCCGCCACACGACAGCAGGCCCGCGCCGACCGCATCGCCGCCGAGCTCGCCAGCCCCGGCCTCGCCCTGCCCGGCACCCTCATCCAGCGGCACGTCCGCTGCGGCAAGCCCGGCTGCCGCTGCCACGCCAGCCCGCCCGTCCTGCACGGCCCCTACTGGCAGTGGACCCGCAAGGCCGGCGGCAAGACCGTCACCCGGCTCGTCCCCGACGACCAGCTGGACAACTACCGGCAATGGCTCGACAACCACCGCCGGCTCCGCGCCCTGGTCGCCGAGCTCGAAGCCCTGACCCTGGCCATCGCCGACGCCGGACCGCGGGGGAAACGCCGGCCCGCAGCCTCCGGCCGCGACACCAGGCAAACCAGCGCATAACACTGTGGACGCGGCCCGCTTAACCTGTGGCCAGCCCCGCCAGCAGCGACCGTTCCCGCACGTCACGGCCAAATGTGAGGACCTGACCCAGGTCAGTGGCACATTGAGATCTTGAGAACCAAGATCTGGTGCCAGTTCTGGTAGCCACCGGGTACGGCGCATAGTAGCGTCGCCCATGTGAAGCGCGGCCAGGGCGAGGCGTCTGTTCATTTCGAGCACCATGGAGCGTGCCTCGACCCGGAGGATCATCGGCACTGTCCCGGCCGGTGGCGCGGAGTCGTCTCGCTTGGATCCGGTCCCGGCGGGAAGCGGCTCCGCCAGGCAGTATCGGGCCGCACGAAGACCGAGGCGCGACAGAAGGTCCGGGCGCTGCGCGAGGAGCTGGACGCGGGGATTACCCCTAAGGCCGCTTACACGGTCGCGGATGCCGTAGCTGCCTGGCTTACCCAGGGGCTCGGCGGGCGGTCGGAGAAGACGGTCGCGATGAACCGCTACACGCTCCGGCCCGTGGTCGACGCGATCGGCCGGAGGCCGCTCCGCAAGCTGACGGCCGCCGACGTGCAGGGCGCGCTGGAGGCGATCGCCGGGACGCGTTCCACGCGAACGGTGACC
>WNGG01026940.1_pt1 | contig 16290 bp, 8 predicted proteins | sample 5400661 | NCBI WGS metagenome assembly WNGG01 (sample SAMN13153372, study PRJNA577476) | soil metagenome | isolation source: 100 cm soil or saprolite under Garry oak tree replicate 1 | place: USA:California | collected 2016-06-15 | reverse complement strand
ATATATCGCTGGAGGCGCTGGCCATTGGAACGCATGTCGCGCAACACTTCACGCTGGCGCTCATTCAGTCCGCCCAGTTTTTCGCTTTGCAACACCTCAACGTACCCGTTCAAAATCGCCAGCGGGGTCTTCAGATCGTGCGCAGCCGACGCCAGCGCGTTGGTTGTCCGTAGGTAGCGCTCACGTAGCTGGGAATACTCCTGGAGCTCGGGCGCGCTCGGGGAAGCCGCTTCCGCTGTAGAAGATGGGCTGGCTTTCACTGGCGCGGGTGCTTCCTTAGACATTGAGGACACTTCCGGCATATTGGACTCGGTGATGCTAAAGGGGGAGGGGACGGCAGTCAGACTGGCTGGGGCTGAATACCGCTGGGAGGATGCTAGGGCACAAGAGTGGCGGAAGTCAACGAAAAATGCAAAAGATTGGTCACTTTCGGTAAATCCTTTCCAATCGACCGGGTCCGAAGCTTCTGTATAACTGCAAAAAACACCCCCAAGAGCCTGAAATCCAATGCCAAAACCAGCCTCTTTGCTCCGAAATAACGAAAGGCATCGATCGGAACCCTAGAATTCGGCGATTTTAGCACCATTTGTTTGGCACCTAAGGTGCGGTAGTAAGGTCATCTTGCAAAAAGGGGCTCGGGCTTTGGATCGTCGCAAGCCGGAATTGGAACGCCGCGAATGGGTACGGTTGCCGCTAGCGGTACCCGTGTTTGTTCGCAGTCGTGACCAGAACGGGAAAGACTTCCTCGAGTTTGCCACTGCCCTGAACATCTCGGCTGGCGGAGCGCTGGTTGCTGTGCATCGGGCTTTACGGCCAGCGGCGCAGGTTTCGCTGGAAATTCCGAGTGCGCCCCTGGCCGCGTCTGCGCCCGTACCGAAAAATTCGCGTAATTTCCGCGCAAAAATCGTTAGGGTAACTCACGCCGATGGTTACCATCTATTAGGGCTGAAATTCGCGCAACCTCTGTTGAGCCGAGTCATGACCCGGGCAGCCTTACGGAGGAAAGTTGCTTCTTCAGTGTGAAAGTTTTTTCCTATAATTATTCCAGGCTTTGGAGTAACCCCACGTAAGAGTTACCAGCTTTGACTTTCGTCTTTAAACTGAGGTAAGTCTCTGTGCTCACGCCAGTTAAGACCATGTTTCCCGTAATAGCCAAGTCAGGCCCGGGTTTGGCTTCTGGGGTGCACACTCTACCTTCTAGCAGAGGAGCCGCAACCGCCAAATGTCCAGCGCAACTGTCAGTTCCCTTGTCCAATCTCTGGGTGAGATCCCGCCAGAGGCCGTCGTTTTCGGCGAATCTGACACCATGCAGGCGCTCCGGACACGCCTCGACAAGGTCGCCGCAGCCAACGTTCCCGTCCTAATCCACGGCGAAAGCGGTACCGGCAAAGACATCATTGCGAGGATGGTCCATGCCCTGTCCCCGTGGAAATCGGGCCCATTCGTCAAAGTGAACTGTCCGGCAATTCCCGGTACTTTGCTCGAGAGCGAACTCTTTGGATACGAGCGTGGCGCATTCACCGGGGCCTACGGCACGAAACCCGGACGCGTAGAAATGGCCCATCGCGGCACCCTGTTCCTCGACGAAATCTCGGAACTGGACATGTCGCTGCAATCGAAACTGCTCCAACTTTTGCAGGATGGCCAGTTTTGCCGCATTGGCGCCCAAGCCGACAAAAAGGTGGAAGTGCGGATCGTTTGCGCGACTAACCGCAGACTGGAAGAAGAGATCGAGAATGGGACCTTTCGCCAGGACCTGTTCTACCGCATTAACGTAGTCAATCTGTTCATGCCCCCGCTTCGTGAGCGGCGGACGGATATCGTTGGGTTGGCCAGCTATTTCCTCGACTACTACAACCGCAAATACAACTGCAAAGCGCGGCCGCTTTCTCCCGAGCTGGTGGAAGTTCTACAAAAGTACCACTGGCCCGGAAACATCCGCGAACTGGAAAACCTGATCAAGCGGTACGTGATTCTGGGCAGCGAGGAAGTCATCAGCAGCGACCTTCAGCCGCGCGATGCCGATCTGCTGGCTGCAGAAATCAATTTTGACGGACCGATTTCTCTTAAGAAGGTGACCCGCCAGGCGACTCGAGCTTTGGAGCGGAAGATCATCCTGAAAGTGCTGCACAACCATCACTGGAACCGCAAGGAAGCAGCAAAAACACTGAACATCAGCTACCGGGCGCTGCTGTACAAGATTCGTGACGCCGGCCTGCCTCCAAACCGGGTCCGTAGACCTCCGGAAACCGCGAAGAGCCAGGTCGCAGCCGATTAATTGGTGTCGAGAAACTCCTGATCGCACCTCATCTGATCAAAACTTGAGCGTTGGGCTCTCCTGCATCCTTCCTGCGATTCGGCGAAATGTTCTATTGACTGCGGACTCACCCCGTACTATCTTCGTGGTCTCCCCACGCAGAAGTAGCTGGAGTTGTGTCTAAAGTGAACCTGTAAGGAGGTCTAATTTGCCTCTTCGTCGATTTTTGGTGATTTTCCCCTGTGCGCTCTTTTTTGTTCTGGGCGTAGCCGCCCGTTACTCGACTTCGGTCAAAGCAAGTGAATTCCAGCCCGTCTCTCCTGAAGAGCTCAAGATGACCAGTGAGCAGCAAGCCCCAGGCGCACCGGCCGTTATTTTGTACCGCCAAGTGGACCGCGACGATAGCGGCCGCACCGCCCATGAGAACGACTACTTTCGGATCAAGATTCTCACCGAGGAGGGACGTAAATACGCCAACGTAGAGATACCGTTCTACAAGGAAAATGGCAACAACATTGTGAACATCCATGGGCGAACCATACGGCCTGATGGATCAATCGCCAATTTCGAAGGGAAGGCGTTTGACAAGTCGATTGCGAAGGCAAAAGGGCTGAAGATCATGGCGAAGACATTCACTCTTCCGGATGTTCAGCTGGGCAGCATTCTCGAGTATTACTACACACTTGACCTGGCCGAATATTTTGTTTTCGACTCGCATTGGATCTTGAGCGATGAGCTGTTCACCAAGAGCGCAAAATTCTCTCTAAAACCTTACGTCAGCGACTACAGCAATATGCACGTGCGTTGGAGCTGGCAGCTTTTGCCTTCTGGCACCGAGGCACCGAAAGAGGGGCCGGACCACATCATCCGTTTGCAGGTGCAAAACATCCCAGCTTTCCAGACCGAAGATTTCATGCCGCCTGAGAATGAGCTCAAGTCACGGGTGGATTTCACTTACACAGAGGATTTCGAAAAAGACGCAACTCAGTTTTGGAAGAGCCGAGGAAAGAAGCTGAACGGCTTTGTGGATGGCTTTATCGGTAAACCCAAGGCAATGGAGCAGGCTGTCGCGCAGATCGTTTCTCCGAGTGATTCCCCCGATGTGAAACTACAGAAGATCTATGAGCGGGTGCAGCAGATCCGCAACACATCGTACGAGCTTCGTAAAACCGAACAGGAACAGAAGCGTGAGAAGGAAAAGGAAAACTCCAATGTCGAGGACGTTTGGAAAAGAGGCTACGGAAATGGCAGACAGATAAATTGGCTTTTTCTAGCCCTGGCGCGTGCTGCCGGTTTTGAAGCTTATGAGGTGTATGCGTCGGAGCGTCGCAACTACTTTTTCAATCCAGTTACGATGGACGCGCACAAGCTGGATTCAGACGTCGTCCTGGTGAAAGTGAACGGCAAGGAAGTCTTTTGTGATCCGGGGGCTGCGTTCACCCCTTTCGGATTGCTGATGTGGCCGGAAACTGGCGTTCCGGGATTGCGTCTCGACAAAGACGGCGGCACCTGGATCCGGACCATGCTGCCCGAAAGCTCAACCTCGCGCATCGTCCGCAGGGCAGATTTGACGCTCTCGGAAACTGGCGATCTTGAGGGAAAACTCACGGTCACGTTTACGGGCCTGGAAGCCATGCACCGGCGGCGGGAAGAGCTGCACGAGGATGAGGCCGAGCGCAAGAAAACCCTGGAAGAAGAAGCCAAAGAGTACATCCCGGCTGCCAGCGAGGTTGAGCTTACGAATAAGCCAGACTGGAGTAGCTCCACGCCACCCCTGGTTGCGGAATTCAAGTTAAAGATTCCGGGATGGGTTTCGGGGGCGGGACGAAGAGAGTTGCTCCCGGTGGGCATTTTCAGCGCTAACGAGAAACGGGTATTCGAACATGCCGAACGAGTGCACCCGATTTATTTCGAGTTTCCTTCTCAAAAGGAGGACGACGTAACCATTTCCCTCCCTCTGGGATGGGAAGCAAGCAATCTTCCTCCGGCGCAGAACCAGGATGCCAAAGCCGCCGTGTACATGTTGAAGGCGGAAAACGACAAAGGCACGCTACACCTTTCCCGAAAGCTGAACCTTGATCTCCTGTTTCTGGACCAGAAGTCTTACCCGGCGTTACGGAATTTCTTCCAAGTAGTGAGGACGGGCGATGAAGAACAAATTGTTTTGCAACCCATCGGCGCAACGGCAAGCAAGTAACTTGAGAATAACCGCTGTCTTGCTTGGAGCGGCCTGCCTGCTGCTAGGTATCCCTCGATGCATGGCGGGCGACGCACCCCAGTGGATGCACGTGCTGGTCAATGCGCCTCTGCCAGCGCACGATGAGAAGACCGATGCGGTGCTGCTGTACTCGGAGACGAACGTCAACGTGATCTCCGCCGACAAGATCAAGACAGTTGTCCGCCGGGCATACAAGATTTTGCGCCCAGACGGCCGCGAGTACGGCACTGCATTCGCTTCTTTCAGGTCCCCAGGTCAAAAAATCAGTGGCATGCGCGGCTGGTGCATTCCGGCACAGGGCAAAGATTACGAGGTGAAGGATAAGGAAGCAATGGACGTCTCCGTTCCCGGCATCCAGGGCAGCGAATTGATCGACGACTTGAGGGTCAAACTTCTACGCATTCCCGCACCAGATGTCGGAAACATCATAGGCTACGAGTACGAATTAGAAGAGCAACCCCTGGTCTTGCAGGACGATTGGAATTTCCAAGAGATTAATCCTGTGCGCGAAAGCCATTACTCGCTGCAACTCCCTCAGGGCTGGGAATACAAAGCTTCATGGTTGAACCACCCCGAGGTCACGCCAACCCAGACCGGAAGCAACCAATGGCAGTGGGTCGTCAGCGATGTAAAGGGAGTACGGTACGAAGAACAAATGCCTCCGAGGCAGGGCCTGCAGGGACAGATGATCCTCTCGTTCTTTCCATCAGGAGGAGCCACCGCAAAGGGATTCAGCAACTGGCGAGAGATGGGGACCTGGTACTGGAACCTCGAGAACGGCCGTTTCGCAGCATCACCGGAGATCAAGCAGAAGGTTGCTGCTTTGACTGCGCTGGCGCCGACCCCTCTGGACAAGATGAAGGCGCTCGCAAACTTCGTCCAAGATGACATTCGCTACGTGGCCATCGAGCTCGGTATCGGAGGATGGCAACCCCATCCGGCGTCCGACATCTTTGCGCACCGCTACGGAGACTGCAAGGACAAAGCGACTCTAATGAGGACGATGCTACGCGAGATTGGCGTGAATTCCTTTCAGGTCGCGATCAATACTGAGCGCGGCTCAATTACATCTGACACACCGGCATACCTAGGATTTAACCACCAGATTACAGCCATCCAGTTGCCTGACAGCGCGACCAGTCCTTCGCTTGTCGCCACCATGCAGCACCCCAAACTGGGAAAGATCTTATTCTTCGACCCCACCGACGAGTTGACGCCGTTTGGCCAAATTTCTGGGGCACTGCAGGCCAACTACGGTTTGCTGGTGACTCCCGACGGCGGCGAACTGGTTGAACTACCAAAGCAGCCTGCGGCGATGAATAGCATCCGGCGCTCCGCCAAGCTGACTCTGGATCCGAATGGCAAGCTGCAAGGTGAAGTTGAAGAACTGCGCCTTGGGGACCGGGCTTCGTCCGAACGATGGAGGTCCGAACGATGGAGGCTGCGCAACATCACCAAAGACACGGACAGGATCAAGCCAATCGAAACGCTGCTGGCAGGTTCACTCTCGAATTTTCGGATCACAAAGGCTTCGGTCATCAACCTTCAGCAAACCAACCAGCCTTTTGGATTCAACTACTCGTTTGAGGCCCAGAATTACGCAAAAAACGCTGGCGACTTGATACTAGTTCGGCCCCGTGTAATCGGGGTTAAAGCCGAGGCGATCATGGAGACAAAAAATCCGCGCCTGTTCCCCATAGAATTCCCAGGCCCGGTGCAGGACACAGACAGTTTTCAAATCACCCTGCCACCAGGCTATGTAGTGGACGACTTGCCTCCACCCGTCGACGCGGATTTTAGCTTCGCCAGCTATCACTCCAAGACGGAGGTAAAAGGCAATGTGATCGGCTACACCCGCACGTTTGAGGTGAAAGAACTAAGCGTACCCGTGGGCAAGGCCGATGAGCTGAAGAAGTTCTATCGCATCATTGCCAGCGATGAGCGAAACACGGCGGTCCTAAAGCCTTCAAAATAGAGAGTGTTACCTGGCAAATCGGCACGAAGCCTCGATTACGTCCGGGCCTGCGCGAAGCATGTGAGCGCGAGCTTGGACTGATCCTGGCGAACCCCTGAGGCTGAAGCCGAGGGAGGTAATCCGGCAACCAAAGCATCGGGCCACCAGCCTAGCCATGGTCCTCATATTAACTACTGCCTAACTCCGTAATATCTTCTACAATCTCCCCACGAAAGTAGCTGGATGTATGTTCAAGGTAGAAGCTTTGCATTTTTGGTCGTTCTACCCGGAGATCCTCCGATGAAACTGATGCGTTGGGCTGCAGTTCTCCTTCTCTTCCCTCTCCCTCTGGTGATGCGATCCCTGGCCGCTGACTGGCCGCCGATCAGTCCGAAAGAACTTTCCATGACCAGCGTCCCGGAAGTGCCTGGCGCGCCCGCGGTGATTCTGTATCGCGAGCAAACTGATGATGACATCAATCACCATCACCACATCTACGTGAGAATGAAGATTCTTAGGGAAGGAGACGCGGAACTTGCCGAAGTTCAAGTGCCCTTCAACAGTGGCTTTTATCACATCGGAGACATCAACGGCAGAACTGTGCATCCCGATGGCTCCATTACTCCATTCGCGGTGACTTCATCTGAGAAGCTGGTATCTCGCGGACAAGGTGTTTTCCTGCGGACCACGGGCTTCACTCTCCCCGATATGCAGGTTGGCAGCATTATTGACTATCAATATGACGTCCGCTATGTGGACTACGTTGTAAAACACAACATGCTGTCCGATCGGACATACTTCTTCTCGCCTCCTGAGTGGATTGTTCAGGACAAGCTGTTTCAAAAGAAGGCGGTGTTCAAGTTTTATCCTATGCGCACCAACACGTACGAGGGATATTTCGTGAAAGACAAACAACTAAGGGGTGCGGCGTGGTCCTCTTATCTTCCTTCCAATCAGCCCCAGCCGCAGGCGCATCAGATATTGTCACATGCTACTTCAATGGAGATAGAGACTGATCTGAAGAGACCCAGCGAGTACATTGACCTGCAGCTCACGAATATCCCTCCCGTTTCCAATGAGCCGTACATGCCGCCGGCGAATCTGCTCCGCTGGCGGGTTACGTTCTACTACGTCACCGAGGATAAAAAAGAGGACTTCTGGAAAAGCCAGGAAAGATCCTGGAATAACAGGACGAATGATTTTGTAGGCTCCGATCACGGCGTGCGCGATGCTGTATCTCAACTCGTCAGCTCTACGGACACTGCCCAAGAGAAAGTTCACAAGCTATACAACTACGTCACTAAACTGGATAACTGGAGCTTCACTTCCGGACAAGCCCAGCAGGAAGAGCACACTCCCAATCAGAACGCCGGCGACGTGCTGGAGCACAAGGGCGGAACACACGACGATCTGAATGGCCTTTTTGTCTCCATGGTGCACGCCGCCGGTCTCCCGGGGTACGTGATTTGGGTCCCCGACCGCAGTCAACATCTGTTTGATGACAACTTCCTCTCCACGCAACAGTTCGAAGCAGAGATTGCTATCGTCCAGCTCGATGGGAAAGAACTCTTCTTGGATCCCGGCAGCAAGTTCTGCCCATTTGGGATGATTGACTGGCGGTACTCGGGGTCCCGTGGTCTGCGGCAAACCGCCCAAGGACCCGGACTGTGTGACACGCCCTCCAGCAATTACAACCAATCCATTGTCACTCGTGGCGCTAATCTGGAATTGGCGAGCGACGGCTCTGCTGAAGGCAATGTGACGCTCACCTTTATGGGACTGCAAGCCATGGGCCGCCGACAAGAGGGTGGTAAGACAGACATCGAGGGCCGAAAAAAACTGCTCGAAGGCGAGCTCAAAAAACTTCTGCTTGGCAACAGTGAGATTTCTCTCACTGGTCAACCTGATTGGGAAAATTCAGAAACGCCTTTGGTGGCAAAGTTCAAGGTCAAGGTTCTACTCGCGGTGAGCGCCGGCAAACGATGGACGGTCACACAACATTTGTTTCAGGTCAGCGAGACCGCGAGATTTTCCGCCGGGCAACGGCTACAGCCGATCTACTTCGACTATCCCTGGCACGAGGTGGACGAAATTCACATCACCCTGCCTGCGGGAATGGAAACGGAGAGCCTGGCGCCTGACGCCTCGCTCCGGCTGGACTACGCATTATACAAGAGCCAACAAAAGCAGGAGTCCCCGAACAAGATTTTTTCGCGGCGAGAGCTGGTTATGGCGTCTGGTGGCATTCCGGCAACAAACTACAAAGACGTAAAAAACTTCTTTGACTCAGTGAAGACCGGCGACGATCAAACGGCGCTGGTGAAGTTATCGCAAAATGTGGCGACGGCTAAGTAGAAGCTTGCGGTTGGCTGATATGGACTGTCGCTCTGAAGCCCAACTGACAGATGTTGCTTATCGAGAAAAGGTGCGTCAGTAAGGCGGACAGGCAAACTGCAACCAAGTGTGTAATGGGACTATGCCAATCTTGAGGTTTCTCCTGTTCGTGGCTGCCCCTCTACTATCTTCTTTTGCGCAGGTTTCCACTCCAGCGCCGGTGAAAATTGCTGCGCAGCCTCCGGCGGCCAACGTTCTTTCCACGGGAACTGCTGAAGCGCTTGCTTTGTACCAGCGTGGGAAGTTTGAAGCGGCGGCCGAAAAATACCGTCAAGTTTTAGCGGCTGATACCAAGAACTCCGAGGCGTACGTGGGACTCACCCGCAGCCTACTAAAAAACAAGAACGCGGATGAAGCCCGCGTGACGATTGATAAAGCGATTCAGAACGCTGATTCGCCCGCGGTACATGTCGCCCTGGGTGAGGTCGAGTTCAGAGAGGGATCAATCACAGGAGCAGAGCGCGAGTGGGTCAATGTCATCAACTCGGGACATCCCGAAGGTCGGGCCTTTCTCGGAATCGCCCGCGTCAGCACGGCGTTGTCCTTATACAAGCGCGCGCGATGATCGAGAAGGCCCATGCAGCCGCCCCAGACGACGCCGACATCCGCAAGGCCTGGATGAGCATGCTGACGCGATCAGGACGGATAAAGTATCTGGAGGATTACCTTTCCCGCGCCAATGCCGATGACGAGGAGACTCGCGCCCACATGGGCCATTACCTCGAATATTTGAAGGCCCGTCTCCTGGAACCGAAACGCGGGTGCCACTTGGTGAGCAAAGCGACATCGACAGAAACTCCGATGATTAATCTACTGACTGATCCCCGACACCTCCGCGGATACGGTTTGGAAGTAGTACTCGGAGAGCAGAAATCGAAGTTGCTGTTGGACACGGGCGCAGGAGGAATTCTGATTAGCCGGCGAATGGCTGAAAAGGCAGGTCTGAAACAGCTTTCGCAAACCACTATGGGGCGGCTTGGGTGACAAGGGAGAAGCGAAAGGATATGTCGCCCTCGTCCCGTCCATCAAAGTCGGAGGTCTGGAGTTTCAGGATTGCCCGGTCGAAGTCATCGATCGCCGCTCTGTCGTAGACGAAGATGGTTTGATTGGCGCAGACGTTTTGAGAAGTTCCTGGTGGAACTGGATTTTGCTCACCAGAAGCTTCGCCTCTCCGAATTGCCTAAACGCCCGGAACAGAGTACCCAAGATTTGTCCCTGAGCTCCCAGGAAGACGAGCCGAATGGCGGCGACCACGATCCGTCGGCGACGCAGGAGAAGCCAGACTCATCGTCCCCCGCCGCGAAGGTCGCTGACAAAGGCCCATTTGACCGATACGTTGCCCCGGAGATGACGAATTACTCACAAGTAATCAGATTCGGCCACATGCTGCTGATACCTACGTGGGTCAACGACGACAAGACCGCAAAATTCTTCCTGATTGACTCAGGCGCATTCACTACTGCACTGTCACTGAATGCAGCTAAGGCAGCTACGAGAGTCCACGACGATCCTCGACTTCGCGTTCGAGGGATCAGTGGCGAGGCCAAGAAAGTGTATATAGCTGACAAGGCCACCCTGAGGTTTGCTCGTTTGCTCCAGCCAACCCAGGACGTAACAGCGCTTGATCTCAAACATGTAAGCGATAACGTGGGAACAGAAGTGTCAGGAATGATCGGCTTCACTACGCTTCGTTTTCTGGATTTTCTGGATATCAAGATTGACTATCGCGACGGTCTGATTCTTATGGAGTACCAAGGACCCAAGTGGTTGGTCCAGTGAATAGCTGAACCGGCGTTTCAGTTGATCGCAGGAAAATCTGGCAGAAAAACTCCCCAATCAAACTAGCTGGACGAGGAAGTTCGCTTCGCCACCTTCTCAGCATCCGCTGGTTCCTGATGCCAAAAGCAAATCTGGCTGCCGCCGCGGTTCTTGGCGCGGTACATGGCTTGGTCGGCGTTGCGCTTGAGCTCGGTGGCGTTCTTGCCATCCGCAGGATACATGGCAACGCCAATGCTTCCCGAGACTGAAACTGTTCTGCCCTCGAGGGTGACCTGCTCCTGCAAAGCAGTAATCAGAGTTTCTGCGACTGATTGGGCGGCGGAATTCCCGGAACAATCCTCGATAATCGCGAGGAACTCGTCGCCGCCGATTCTGGCCAGTGTGTCGGAATGCCGGATACGCGCCCGAAGCCGGACGGAGACAGCGCGCAGGAGTTCGTCGCCGCCATGATGGCCCAGGTTGTCATTGATTGCTTTGAATCCGTCAAGATCAATACAAACTACGGCAAAGAATTGCTTGCGGCGCCGGGCCCGCGCCAGGGCCTGTTCCAGGCGGTCTTCGGCCAGAGTACGGTTGGGCAACCCGGTGAGGGCGTCGTGGCGCGCGTCGAAGACCAGCCTCTCGTGCATGTGCCAGTGATCTCTGGCGAGTGACACCAGGCGTGAAGCCGACTCCAGGACACTGCGTGCTGCGCTGCGCGCATGGGTCGGAGGGGCGTTCTTGAAAAGAATAATGAGCAGCCCCGCCAGTTCGCCGCCTCCGGAAAAAGTGATCTCCAACCGTCCATCCTTAAAATCAAGACCCGCGCGGCGGGAAACCTCCAGCAGACTCGCCATTACGTCGTGATCACCGCTGAGACTGTTCTGGTCCGGGTTGTCATGCGAAGTGCCCAGAACAGATGAAAGCAGTGGCAACATCTCGCGCTGCAACTCTTCGGGGAAATCAGGCGCAATGATCACCGGAGAAGGCTTGCCGTTGAGAAATGACTTTCCATCGGGAGACATGGCGATAGCGCAAAGGGAACCTTCAATCTGCTCCTGCACCGCCACAGCGAGGCGCTCCATGCTCTCAGGCGGCGGCGCATTGCGGGCAATGGTTTCGAGCACCTGATTTCTGGCCATATCGAATTTCTGAGCTTTGCGCTTGGCCTCAATCGAATACTGCAACTCCTGGGTCGTGGTTTCCACCTGTCGCTGCAGCAGAGCAGCCCAAAGAAATGCTGACACGGCCGCAAGCACGATCAGCAGGAGGGCCCAGGTGATTTTGTGACTGTCCCACCAGGGTCCGAGCTTGATGACCGAAACCGACTGCGGCGAATCAAACGCCAACGCAAAACCGCTGACTGAGAAACGAGCCCTATCCATGGAGACTCTGCAAACTCCACGTATTTCGATCTCACTCCCAGGCCGCAACGAATCCAGCTCAAAGCTGGCAGGCCCGAACGCCTCGAAAAATGTCCCTTTGTCACTCAGGACAAGAATTGTTCCATCAGTAGAAGAACGCACCGCCGCAAGCGCCGCGCGCATTGACACGTATCCAGAATCGTGGCGGCCTTCGAGGGCGGTCTTCGCTGAGATCAACTCTGGCTTGAGAGCGGAGCCGGAGGCGGTTACGCTGACCACGGCATCTTCCAACACTGGAGAATATTCGCCGGCGAGTACAAATCCTCGAGCGGAAACGCGGTCGCCATCAGAAACGTTCAGCGGACCAATCCCGCGAACCTGAATGCCCGCCGTACGGTCCTGGATGAAGATGGTGCTAACATCACTCTTCAGCGCGACGGTACCTGAAAGCGTAAGACGCCAGTCGCAAGAACTTCCTGGTCAACCAGGTCAGCGCCGTCAATGAGCATCGGAAGCTGTATGTTCATCTCGGTCTGGCCGTTGCCAATTTTCAGAATGGTGTGACCGTCCTGCTCGCTGTTCGTATGCACGACGCCGCGAAGGCTGCACCATTTCGAGTCCCCCGCAGCCACGTTCCCAAGAATCAGATCAATGCTGACCGGCGCCGGAAGGTGCCCTCTTCGCACAAATCCGACCTTTGGCTCATTAATTACTGGAGCATATCCACCTGCACCGGATACGCCGGAGACATCCACGACATCGCCGGGTTGCAAGCGTAGTTTCAGGTTGTGAGAATCCACATAAGCCGCCGCGGTGTCATCCTGCACAAAGAGAAGTCCCCATGCGGGATCGAAGTAGGTGACCACCGCCCGCACGGTGACCCGCCGGCGGGACGCCGCAGCCTCGCCGAGGCGCTTGAGTTCGGAAAGATGAACAATATCGCCGTTGCCCGCCAAGTGGTTGCTCAACGGCCGCGTGATCGCCGCTTCAAGACTGTGCCCGCTCCAGAAGCCGGCTACGTCTGAAGTTTCAGAAGTCCCGCGCATGGATTCTTGAAAGCCGACCGGCAAGGACATCTTTCCATCTGTGATGGAGAGTGCTTCTTGACCCTGTGGAAGGCGGCCGTTGACGTGCACCAGAACACCAGCATGAACGGTCTTCAGCTCTGAGAGTCGTTTGAGCGGCAGCGAAAACGGATCTGCCGGCCCCGCTTTGAGGACCTTGATGTACTGCGTTGAAGGAGTGAATAGATGTGCGCTCGGTAGAACATGATTACCGCTGTCCACATCGGCAGCCGAGACCCCGGCGATACTCACCTCCGACCCAGGCGACGGAAGGTCTTCGACAGCCGCCTCGCGCAGGTAGACCTCCAGCAACTTTTCGCCGGAGGAAAGCTGAAGTGCGGGACGCCCGTTCTTCATTTCCGCCCATCGCACCGTGCCCTCGACTTTCACAAACTGGGACAACCAGCCGCTCAGGGTCGAATAATCAGTTACGCGAATCGGCGGCGGTAGCGGATTGTTTCTGCTCAGAATTGAAAAGCTGGGACTCGCGAGGCCTTCTCCCAGAGAAGAGGTCTTTCCCGTAATTTGCACGCGATCGCCAGCTTGCACCTCTGCGTTCGGAGGCAGCCCTATGTACATTCCGATTTGCTGGTCTTGGACAAAGAGGACTCGCCACTCAGGGTCGCTGTAAGTGACAACGGCAGTCGTGCGAACACTCTGACCGCGCGCCGAGACATCGTTGTCGGCCTTTACAATCTGAGACAATGAGAGGCGCCGCTCTTGGGAGTGCTTGCATCCCGCAAGAACGCACACCAAAAGCAGTGGCGTGACCAGTCGCCAAGGAGCTCGCATGAGCATGCCAAAATCATCCCACAAGCAAACATCGCAAGTCTGTGTACGAAGGTAACGTGCCGGGAGTGACAGGAAAGAGGCCTCCCAGATCATCCAGTGTTCCAGCTAGAACATTCATCTCCGCTGCGCAAAATCCAAGCCCAGTAAGGCTTTCGCCTTATCCCAACTTTCGTCGCAGTAACACATTACCTCGGCGAAAGTGCATTTTTTGTTTACACTTGCGATGCCGCAGTTGACCCGGCGTAGGGCCCGCGACTGTCAAATTTTCAAGTCAGTTCAGCTCATAATTCCTATTAAATCCACCTACTTACGTCCTGGCACCGCTAGGGAAGACGTGGGCGCTCGTCCATCCAGCGACTTTGGAATTAGCCGTGCTTAGTACCCAAATTTCCTTGTTGCCCGCCAGTTAATCCCCCGGGCTCCTACAAGACGTTCGCGTTTGTAGAAAACAAAACATTTGAAGTTATGCCGGCCAATAGCCGCAGTACGGATTCGCTTGCTTTGCCCACCCGGATCGGGGCAGCGTCATTCCTCAGATGGCGCACGGGTGATTACGCACGCTGACGATGTCGACAAATTTCGCGGGTTTTATGTGGAGGCTTAAGATGACACAGATCCATCGGACACTGTGGTTCCGTTTCCTTCTCCTGACACTTCTGAGCAGCATGGCGTGGGCGCAACTGCCCGTTGCAGAAGATACTTTTGTGGCTTCGGGGACGACGACCCCGTCCGGAACTAATACCAACCTGCAGGTGATAGCTTCGCCGATCAACGCTGCTCTGGTGAAGTTCGATCTCTCCGGTTTACCCGCAGGGACGACAGGTAGCCAAGTCACGAAAGCCACGGCGAAGTTGTACGTGGACACGGTGTCACTGTCGGGAAATCTTGACGTTTGCCAAGTGACTAGCGCTTGGACCGAGGCGGGCACCGTTTTTACCAGCAAGCCGGCACTGAGTGCGACCCCGCTCGCCACGGGGGTTCTTGTTTCGACGACGAGCAAGTACATAGTCATAGATATCACCCCGGCGGTGCAGGCCTGGCAAAACGGAACGACAAACAATGGCATCGCGTTGCTGCCTTCATCAGGGACTCCCTGTAATAGCAGTACATATGGCACCCCGAGCACGTCGATCAATGTGAAGTTCGATAGCAAAGAGAACCTTAGTACCAGCCACGATGCAGGATTGATCGTGGTGCTCTCGTTAACAAATGGAACTGTGACCAGTGTGGGAACGGGACAGGGCCTAACCGGTGGCCCAATCACCACTTCCGGCACCATATCAATGGTGCCACCGAGCGGGAATATCGCGTTGGGCGGCGTCAAAGGGCCGAACCCCACCGCTACCTGCGCCGCGGGAACTCACTTCAGCGGTATCGCGGTTGACGGAACCCTGACCTGCACAGCAGATACGGTGACCAGCATCAACTTCAGTGCGATTGTAGCGGGCACGAATACAAACCAAGCTCTAGTGATTGGCAGCGGGTCGTCATTGAGTCCGAATGGCGGCCACATCACCGCGGACATGTTGAACGCAGGCACCTACGGTGGTGTGAATATCACCGGCAATGCGGGCACGGTGACCAACGGCGTGTACACGACGGGATCATACGCAGATCCGAGTTGGATAACATCACTCTCCGGCGCCAAGATTAACAGTTCGGTGGCGAGTGCCGTATTCGCCAACAGCGCGGGCAGCGCCACGAACTTCAGCGGTGCGCTTGGAGGCGATGTCACTGGCACTCAAGGCGCGACCATGGTGTCCGCGATTGGCGGTGCGGCACCCTCTCTCTTTGCGCGGCGCGACCAGGCCAACACGTTTACAGCAACTCAGGCGCTGGCGCCGACGGGAAGCACATCATCGCAGCCCTCAAACCTCCTGCAGCTCAATGCAACAGACGCTTCGAGCAATTCGCTATCGGCGCAGCTGCAGGCATCAAACGACGGTAGCCTGAGCTTCCAGTTCGGACCGACTGGCTCAGCCGTGCAGAAGCTCTTCGTCGACAGCACCGGCGTGATCCACTTCGCTGGCACGCAGACCTTCCCGGGCACCCAGAACTTGACTGCAGGAACCGGAATCAACATCGTCAGCAACGCTATCAACAACACCGGCGTGCTGAGCTTCAACGGACGCAACGGCTCAGTGAGTCCGGCATCCGGTGACTACTCGTTCGCACAAGTTTCGGGAGCTATTACTTCGACACAGGCTGCTCCGGGACTTTATGGGATCGACATCAGTGGTAACGCCAACACTGCAAGCACAGCCGGGAGCGCAGCGACTGCAGGCACTGCCGGCGATGCCAGCAATCTTGGTGGTGTTCCAGCAGCTAGTTACGCCCGCCGAGATACAGCTAACACCTTCACCGGTGACCAGACGGTTACAGGGTTTGTGAACGCTACCAGTTCTACTGGGGATGCGGTTGTCGGCACCAGCACCGGCGGCAATTCCGGCGTCTCGGGCAGCGGCGCGAACGGTGTAGTTGGTACCGCC
>WNGG01009099.1_pt1 | contig 16296 bp, 15 predicted proteins | sample 5400661 | NCBI WGS metagenome assembly WNGG01 (sample SAMN13153372, study PRJNA577476) | soil metagenome | isolation source: 100 cm soil or saprolite under Garry oak tree replicate 1 | place: USA:California | collected 2016-06-15 | reverse complement strand
GCATGTCCTCCGGAGGAACAGAGGCGCCGGCTGCGGCAGCGCTCCAGCCTTTCCGAAGAGCAGATCGAGACACGAATTCGTTCGCAGATGCCCTTGGAAGAGAAAATGAAATACGCCGACTACTCGATCGATACTTCCGGTTCCCTTGAAGCAACAAGACGCGAAGTCGAGCACGTCTACGGCGAGTTGCGGGAGGGAAATTCGGGGACAGGGGGACAGACACCGAATTCTTGAAAGTACAGAATTCGGTGTCTGTCCCCCTGTCCCCGAATTTCCCTTCAATTCCAAAAGCCCGCCAATTTTTCTTATCTGCCCCAGCGAGATGGACCTGCATTGTCCGTTACCCGTTTCAAAAAGATAGACACACATTGAAGAACTGGAGGACGAACGCACATGAGCGGCCCTCTCATCGCGCAATCGGACAAGACCGTGCTCCTCGAGACCGATAACGAAGCGTTCGCGGCGGCGCGGGACGCATTGGGACGGTTTGCGGAGTTGGTGAAGAGTCTGGTGAAGAGTCCGGAGCATTTTCACACGTATCGAATTACACCGCTCTCGTTATGGAACGCGCGTTCCGCCGGGATGACGGTCGAGGAGATTCTCGGAGTCCTCGAAGCCTACGGCCGTTACGCGCCGCCTCACAACGTGGTGAGCGAGATTCGCGATTTCTGCGGCCGGTATGGGCGATTGAGGCTCCAGACAACCGGCGAAGAATTGTTTCTGGAAAGTGACGACACGATCCTGCTTACGGAAGTTGCGCGTCACAAGTTCGTGGCGCCGCTTATCCAATCCACGGATGCCTCCGGTCACGTCTGGGTACGGCCGGGCATGCGCGGCCATGTGAAGCAGGTTCTGTTGAAGGCCGGTTTCCCCGTTGAAGATTTAGCCGGATACCGAGCGGGCGACGAACTCGATCTTCATTTGAGGACAGTCACAGCCGCAGGGGAACCACTCGCGCTGCGGCCGTATCAAAAGCAGGCGGTAGATGGGTTTCTGCTCGATGGCTCACCGGCGGGAGGCAACGGCGTCATCGTGTTGCCCTGCGGCGCGGGCAAGACACTGGTCGGCATGGCGATCATGGAGCGCATGCGGACCCACACCCTCATCCTGGTCACGAATGTTTCCGCGATTCACCAGTGGAGGCGCGAACTCCTCGACAAGACCGATCTTTCTCCGGACATGATCGGCGAGTATAGCGGCGAGCGTAAAGACATCGCGCCCGTGACGCTGGCCACCTACAACATTCTCACTTACAGAAAACGCGGCGACGCCGATTTCTCACACTTCTCATTATTCGACCAGGCGAATTGGGGCTTGATCGTCTATGACGAGGTGCATTTGCTGCCGGCGCCCATTTTCCGGGCAGCCGCAGAACTGCAAGCACGGCGGCGGCTGGGGCTCACGGCCACACTGCTTCGGGAAGACAAGAAGGAGGATGATGTCTTCAGCCTCATCGGGCCGAAGCGATTTGACGTTCCATGGAAAGTGCTCGAACAACAGAACTGGATCGCCCAGGCCGAGTGCGTCGAAATCCGCATTCCTATGGCCGCGCATTCCCGCATGGTTTACGCGACGGCAGAAGAAACCGAAAAGTACCACCTGGCTTCGATCAATCCGCTGAAAACGGCCTGCCTCGAAACGTTGATCGGACGCCACGCGGCTGACTCGGTGCTTGTCATCGGCCATTACCTGGATCAGCTTCAACAGATCGCGGACCGAACGGGCGCGCCCTTGATCACGGGGCAAACGCCGCAACGCGTGCGCGACTCGCTCTACGACCGGTTCCGCAGCGGCGACGTCCGTCTGCTCATTGTTTCGAAAGTCGCCAATTTTTCGATCGATCTGCCGGACGCGAACGTCGCGATCCAGGTTTCCGGAACATTCGGGTCGCGCCAGGAAGAAGCACAACGGCTTGGCCGCATTCTCAGGCCGAAGGCGGTCAACAACAGGGCTCGCTTCTACTCGCTGGTAACACGCGACAGCCGCGACGAAGAATTCGCCCGGCACCGGCAGTTGTTCCTCACCGAACAAGGATACCGATACCGGATCGAACTGCCTGAAATGGAAACCGCAGCGGCCGCCAACGCCGCCCACAAAGCTGAGAATCTCGCTGCACCATGCATCATGTAGGAGGAAACGCGACGACATGAAGGTTTTAAAAGCCATCACGCGAAAAGATGCCGCGCCAGATAGCCCACTAATGCAGAGGCTGTTGGGAATGAACAAGGGCGAACTCGACGCTGTAGCAAGATGCCGGGGCGCCTCCGCCCAATTTCCAACGTGGTACTCGGCGACGCAACTCAGGGATTGGTTGATTCAGCCATGGAGTGTGTCGAGCGCCTTGCGAGACTTATCGCCATCGGAACGCTCGATCCTCGATTTTCTTGTGGTGTCCTCCGGTAGGGCTTCCATTGCGGAGATTGCCGCTGAGATGCGCGTCGCGCCGGGCGAGGTGTTGAAGCTGGCAGGAGGACTCCGCGATCGTCTGCTGGTGGGATGGTCGGCGGCTGTAGAAGAAGTGTTCCTGTATTCCGAATTCCTTTCCTTGATTCCCGTTTCGGAGGACTACACGAATCGGCTGCGGTTTTTGCTCAGCCAACTCGATTCGGACATGCTTCGCGGCGTTGCACAGGTTCTCGGCATGCAGAAAAGCCAGCCGGCAGCAATTATCCGCGAATGCGTGTCTAATTTCCGTCAATACAGTAAGCTTCAGTCCGCTCTCGAAGCTCTGCCGGAAGACCTGCGCTCCGTCATCAATGACGTTGCAGTTCAGGGTGGGCGCGCGGTGCTGCCAAGTCAAACGAAACCACAAAAACAGTTGATCGCCCGGATTGCCACAGGCGTTCCATTCGTCTTTTTGTTCGGTAACGGTGCGTCTGGACCACGGGAGTACATCGTGGTTGTGCCGTATGAGATTCAAAGAGCGATCCAGTGCGGATTCCTAGACATTCCCCGGGAGCCGGGATCCGCGCTGGCCGCTTTCCTGAAAGCGCAGAGCTGCGGCGTCCGCCGGTCGGATGAGTATCAGGATCGTGCGGAATACGATCTGATCCGGCTCGGTTTACACATGGCGCGTGGTGAAGCACGTTTGACGCAGCAGGAGAGTATCGCCGCGGCGGACATCAAGAAATTGCAGAAGCGTTTCGCCGGCGCGGGCAACGGCTACGCCAGGTTTCTGCTCGCGCTGGCCAGGACGCGTGGCTGGTACGAGTTCGCCGGTTCTCTTTCCAAAATGACTCCGAAATTCTTAGCCGACGCATCCTCTTACGAATGGAAAGACCTTTGTCTCCAAACCTGGATCGAAACTAAAAATTGGTCGGAGCGCTGCGAGCCAGGTTACGGAGATCCCGATTCTGCCAGGCTGCCGGCAGCGCGCCGGTCTGTATTGGAACTGTTGCTCGAATGCACGGAACAGGAATGGCTGACGGTGAACCGCATCGTGCTCGCACTCGAGGAACGCCATTCGGAGTTGCAAACGAATGGCCGGAATACAGCCGTTCACAGAATTCTTATGGAATCGCTGGCGTGGATCGGAATCGTCGAAGCCGGTGAAGACACCGGTGGTTTGCCGCACATACGGCTGGTTCAAGGCGCCCAAGAAATGATCCGCCCGGCACTTGCCGGCCAAATGCGCGCGCGGCCTCAGCCAGACGGCGCTGGGGCGGACGGCGCCGCAATTACGGTTCAGCCGACCGGCGAAATTGTCGCTCTGGACGGACTGAATGTGAAGCTCTTGTTGAAGCTGTCTGCATTCGCAGAACCACAAACGATTGATCGCGCGTCGCTATTCAATCTGACGCGCCAATCACTGTTCGCTGCTCTGGAACAAGGAGCGGATGCTACCGGTATTGTCCGATTCCTGGAAGCACAAAGCGGGCGTCCACTCCCTCCGGCGGCGGCGCAACTTTTTGCGGATGCGGGTGGAACAGCCTGGAGTGTGGGCCTAGCGGGCTACATCGTAACGGCTCCATCACCGGAAGCTCTGGACAATCTTGCCGCCAGACCCCCACACGGATGGACCGTGTCACGAATCGCTCCAGCAGTCGCGGCGATCGAACTTCGGGGAAGCGCCGCAGACATTCTTGCCGGCCTGAAAAAGCTCGGCATTCGCGCGGTTCCCGAAAGCTCCTTGGATCGAGACTATCCACCACGGTTGTTATGGAAGCCGATCCAGAGTCCCAGCCATCTCAGAGAACTGTTGCGTGATCTCGGAGCTAAGCACGGATCCGCCGAAGCCCTTCCCAGCCGGGACGACATACTCCGGACTCTCGATCAGGCGATGGAAGAAGGCTCAACCGTTTCGATCGAATACAGGCCTTCGAGCAAAACCACCGCAAAGCGGACGGTGCTCGAAGTATGCGACTTCGACGAAAGGAAAGTGGTTGGCTTCGATGAAGCGGACCGGGATCACGAAATTCCGATTGACCGTATTGTGAGCGTCCGGATCTCAGGCCGGCAGGAGGAAGTTCCACTGTAGTAGCCGGGCGTGATCAGACTCGAAAGGTAGGTCGATCCGGGTGCTTTGGGTTTGGGATGAGTCGTTGGTTATAGCAATCCACATGAAGATCCATCGACTCTAAAATCGTCTGGCCGATTAGAATCTCATCACCGAGGACGAGCGCTTCACCCACAGCATGCCGGTCCAGCAAGTAGACCATCAACGGTGCAGCCTTATCGACCACTTCGTTGCGGCCGTCAGCATACTTGACGCTAATGCGGTCCATCGCAGGCAAACCAAGCTGTTTCATTACGGTGGCGGGTATTACGGTTTCGACCGAGCCTGTATCTACAAGCGCCTCGCCTTCGTAGCCGCGGATGTCCTCCAGCCTAAGCTGACCCGTTCGTACCAACGCCTCATCGGCGCCATTTGTAAGCCGGATATTAACTCGGACTGCGCCCATATTCCCTCCATCATAACTAATTTCCGGATGCAACCTTTTATCCCGCGCCACCGCTTTGCACAATGTCGAGCTGCCGCTGGTTTACAGCGGCGTGGCTTCTAAGGAGCGCGCGGAGCGCGCGAAGAAATCGCTCGCGATGGTGGAGCTTTCCGACCGCATGCACCACAAGCCGAATGAACTGTCCGGGCAAACATTGGTCCGGGCATGTACAGGACACTTGAGGGGCCGACCCCGATCTGCTGCGAGACGTGAGAAAACATTTCGCCGTCGGAACAAAGTTTTTCCAGCTCTGCATGCCTTTTGAAACGTCCGAACAAAGTTCCTGCAGACCTGCGGGAACATTTCGCCGTCCGAACAAAGTTTGTGCAAGCGTGCATGTCTTTTGAAACATCCGCGAAAAGTTCCTGCAGGCATGAACATCTTTTGCGCAGCCGGAAAGTCTTTTGTTCAGGCATCCCTGAAGCGTGAAATCCAGGACCCGCCGTACGTGCAGCCCTTTGAACAGGGAAAGCATTGAAAAACAAGGCGACGTGGGTTCTGGCGGTTTGGGCTTGTGCATATAAAGCGGATCAACAAAGAAGTGAGGAAGATAGCTAGAATTCCAAGCGTAAAAGCATCTCTGAAGGACGCCACGAGTGTCCGGACCGTATGGGAGTCGAGTCCCGATTTCGAAAATGGGGAGCATTGCACTCGACGACTTCATCGGCGTCGAGGGATAAGAATTTCAAGCGACACGGGCCGGTTATCCCGCATCATATAATTGGGGGTTATGTAAACTTTTGCAGCTGCGCCGCCCCCAGCCTCCCAGGGGCCCCCAAGGATTCAAGCCTGGCCCAAAGGATTCAAGCCGGAGACGGAGGATTCAATATAAGAAATCCTTGAGCCGGGAGGATTCAAGATAAGAAATCCTTGAGCCGGCGGGAGCCGAAACACACGAATGCCGGCGGCGGTCAGTCGTTCACGGCTGCGGCTACGGGCATCCGAGCCTCACCGACCTCGACGATGGTAACCTGAAGATGACCACCGACTTCAGGCGGGTCTATGCAACCGCGATCAAAGAGTGGCTCGGCTACGACGACACGGAGACTGTTCTCAAAGGTCGCTTCGAGCCGCTTGGGGCCTTCGCCTAGAAACGGCTTCTGTCTGGTTCCACTCCTTCTCACGTTACAGTCATCAGGCTGCCAGGTTTGTCCCGGTGTGATATCCACACTCATCATCTTGGTCCCATTTCGGTCGAACAGCTCGCGGCCGTTCCGTGCCCAAAGAGGTTCCGTTCCGCCTTGGGTCGAAATTTGCCACTTACCTCCGGCACCTGGAAATGAGCGCACGTAGATCTCGTTCCTGCCGGATTCGTCGGACTGGTAAGCCAAAGATATCCCGTCCCATTACGTTCTCGCCGACAAAGCCCATAGAATGACGAGAGCTAAGGTATCGCGCTGGGTTTTCTGCCACCTTCAGACGTGAATGGCAAGCCCCGCCAGTTGAATCCCGCCTAAATTCCGTTTTCCCAACAGGCCTTTGTCCGCGGCGACTCCTCGACTTCTTCGCCAGCGTCAGCCGCTGCCTGCTCAGGAACAGTTTGCTCCCTTCTCAGTTTGCTATAAAATGCCGCACGACATTCATGTCCCTCGCGATCGGCACACAACTCGGCTCTCACGAGATCACCGCTTTGCTCGGCAAGGGCGGTATGGGCGAAGTCTACCGAGCGCGCGACACCAAACTGAAGCGCGAAGTCGCCATCAAGATTCTTCCTGACGAATTCAGTCGCGATCCGGAGCGTCTGGCACGATTTCAGCGGGAAGCTGAAGTGCTCGCATCGCTGAACCATCCCAATATCGCAGCAATCTACGATGTCGACGAAGCGAACAGCTCGCGTTTTCTGGTCCTGGAGTTCGTTGGAGGCGAAACACTCGCGGAACAGATCCGGCGCGGCCCAATTCCACTCGAAGACGCGTTGAAGATCGCGACACAGATCTGCGAGGCGCTGGGAGCGGCACACGAAAAGGGCATTGTTCACCGGGATCTGAAGCCCGCCAATATCAAAGTGACATCCGACGGCAAAGTGAAAGTGCTCGATTTTGGTCTCGCTAAGGCGCTCGAGATTTCGCCGGCCAGTTGGGACTTTTCGAATTCTCCCACGGTGATGACCGGCTCTATGCCGGGAACGATCATGGGCACAGCACTTGTGCAGCGGGCCATACCCTGGGCTACAGGCATGCTGGCAGGCGCGATTATTGCGGGTTTGGCCATCTGGAGTCTCAAGCCCGCGCCAGTGCCTGAAGAACGGCCTGTCAGCCGCGCTGTGGTTCCATTGCTTCCAGGACAACAACTCGCTGGACTGGAACAACCCGCTGTCGCCGTTTCGCCGGATGGGACGCAGCTTGCGTATGTCGCGAGCGACAACAGCAGCGTGCCGCGGCTTTACCTGCGCGCCATCGATGCTTTGGAAGGAAGACCACTGGCAGGGACGGAAGGCGCTTCGGGCCCTTTCTTCTTGCCCGATGGTCAATGGATTGGCTTTTCTGCTGAACAAGCGTTGAAGAAAGTCGCCGTCAGCGGTGGAGCCACCCTGACGTTGTCCCGTGCTCCGATCGTTTTCGGCGCGACCTGGGGACCCAATGACATGATCGTGGTGTCACCGATAAACACCACTGGTCTATTCCAAGTTTCCGCCGCGGGAGGCGCAGCTCAGCCTCTGACGACATTGAAAGAAGGCGAGCTCTCCCACCGCTGGCCGGCGTTCCTCCCAGGCGGAAAGGCGATTCTTTTCGCTATCGCCAACGCCGGCAACCCGGAAGGCTGGCAGATCGCGGTACAGCGATTCGACACAGGCGAGCGCAAAATATTGGTCCGAGGCGGCTCTCACGCGCGGTACGTTCCGACGGGTCACTTGGTTAGCGAGCACTCAGCTTTGCGCCACCGCGGCAAAGTAAACTTATGCAGTTCCACGCATCCGGTGAGTCGGCTGGACTCGCGAAGTCGCGGATCCATTTCCGCTCACTGCGTGCCGGGCGTGGGTAAGTCGATTGTTGTGCCTCGCCGTTTTTGCTTGGCCAGTTCATAGGCACGCATGGCAATCGCCAGATCGGCACAACCCAGACCGTTATTGTTTTTGTGATATGTGATCTGCTCGTCGCTAGTTCGGCCGGGGAACGCTTTCGTAGCCAGCTCGCCGAGTTCGTGAATTTTTTCGAGTTGAATCAGTTTCTTTTCCAGAGGCTCGAACAGATCCCCCTGTTCCTCGGACAAAATGGATTCGCGCAGGTTGGTGACGATCAGGTCGGCGCGCACCGCGGTCCTGTCGTCGATTTCTCTGCGCCGAGAGCGCAAGAATCCCGCCTTCACGAGCGCCACGTTGGAACCGATGATGCCGGTCACATGCTGTCCCGGCTGCAGCCAATCGCCATCAAACAGAACCGAATTGGTATTTGTGGCGCAGGCGATCACGTCGACGCCCTTCACCGCCTCGCGGGGCGAGCTTACCGGAGTTATTTCCAAATTGAATAGAGGTCCGTACTTCTCCGCGAACTTCCGCCGGTTCTCTGGATTGCGGCTATAGATTTTTACGCGGGTGATCGGCCGCTCACACTTGAGAGCGAGCAACTGATTGGCTGCTTGTCCGGCCGAGCCGAACAGCCCGACTGTTGTTGCGTCCTTCCGCGGCAGGTAACGAAACCCTACACCGCTGGTCGCCGCCGTTCTAAAAGCCATGAGACTGGAGTATCCAATTTCCCGGTCGTCAATCTCACCCAGCAAGATCGCCAACAGTTGCCCGGTTTTTGAATCATGGAGCACGTGCACCGGATGTTCGCGGTAAGGAAAGGTTTGAAATCCTTCTTGCTGCGCGACCAGGTCGGCGCGAATCCCTGCACCGATGACGCCGAGACTGGGCACGCCCCCGGGGAAGGTACTGACGCGCACTCCACTGGGGGAATGGACACGCCGCCTCGGGGCATTAATTACAGGGAACTCCGTAATGCCCCGATAGCTTTCCTCCACCAGGTTTATCGCTTCCTTCATGGTCAACAGGTCCTTTAAATCCTGGGGCCGCAATAATAAAAAGCTCATACCGACTCCATTATTGTTATTCCAACTCGCGCCTGTTTATCGACATTGCGCGAAAGCTATGACAGTTTCAATTCGTTGAGGACCGAAGTTTGCCCTTTCCTTACTCCCAGTAAGTCGATCAAATCTGAAGATTATTTAGAAGGGCGACTGAAGTGTTAAGATGCTGCTAGTTTTTTTGCATACCAAATTTTCCATTGCAAGTGAGGAACATATGAGTGAAAAAGTTACGCTGTCCCCATTGGAAAGGCGATCGTTTATTTCCCGGATCAGCGCCGGGGTAGCCGCTTTTGCCGGAGTGATGGCGGGCGGCGCCGCGACAGGCTTTGCGCCGTCTGCGGCAGCAGCAACCTTCCAGCCGGAACTCCACGAGAAAGATGATTGGATGGACAAGATCCCCGGCAAACATCGCGTGGTATTTGACACCACAACGCCGGACATTTTGGGCGATGCGCTGGCCTTTGCCAATAACTTCTTCCGCGCGAACAAGAACGACTACGGGCTTCAGAATAGCGATTTGGCGGTGATCGTTATCATGCGTCACCGCGCAACGAGCTTCGCGTATAGCGATGCGATGTGGGCGAAGTACGGCGTCTACATGTCGAAACGAGCAATGTTCACGGATCCGAAAACCAACGAAGCACCGAAGATCAACCTGTTCAATGTAGCCGGCGACTATAATCCGCCGCTGCCGAACCGGGGCAACACCGTCGATTCGCTTCTCAAATTGGGTGCGCATCTCGCCGTATGTTCAACCGCAACGCGCGGCATTGCCACAGCGATTGCCGAGGCGACCGGTGGAAAAGCGGACGATATCGTCAAAGAGTTGGTCGCGAACCTGTACAACCCCAATACCAGCCACATGGTGCCCGCGGGAATTGTTGCCGTAACCCGGGCGCAAGAGCGCGGTTACTCGGTTGTCGGCGCCTAACAAATGGAGTCACAGATGAAAGAAGTGCCGGGGTGGAATCCACGGTAGCGTGTGCCTGGAGGGACCAATGAGCGGATCGCGTGAGAGTTTTTCGAGGCGGACGTTCCTCAAGGCGGCTGCGGGAGTCACCGCAGGCACGTGCTTGATGGGGCAACCGCTCGCGGCACAGAGTATCGCTCGGCCCTCCGAGGGCGGGGCGCATTCTCGATTTCCCAGGATCGAGCCGAAGTGGATGATCACGCCGCAGCAGGCTTGGGACTGGCACGTGTTCAAGAGCCAGTGCGGCCCCACGTACGCCGGCAGCGCGGGCTGGAAACGTTTCACGGATTTTCTGATCTCGAAGATGCAGGAATTCAGCGCCGCCGATCTCGAATATGTGGAGGTTCCCTACGACCATTACATCGTGGACGACTGGCCGGACCGCGGCACCCATATGCACGACTCGGGCATCGCGGTGGAGAAGCTGATTACCGATGGAAAACCGGTCCCGGTCGTGGCCTCCTACGGCATGACATCCGGCTTCACGCCGCCCAACGGCATCACGGCACCGATGCTCTACTACGATCCCGCGCATCCGCCAGCCGCCGCGGACATCGCCGGAAAGATTCTGGTGTTCCAGACCGCACGTTATCCTGACCCCCCATACTCGAACTCATTTCTGGACAACTACACGATGACCGATTACGAGTGGCGTTCGCCGGGCAAGTGGGCGCCGCTGTTTACGCCGCCTGCGGCGAGCGTCACGAGCTCGTATCACTCCCGCTGGGTCTGGAGTCAAGTGGGCGGATTTGCCACGATCGGCATCAAGGGCGGGGCCGCCGGCATGGTGATTGTCTACGACCTGTCGCCGGGCGCGGCGTTCGGGCTGGTGCAGCGGAGCGTCTATACGCCGGACGGCAAAGCCGGGCTCGGCGCGAAGTACATCAACTGTCCCACGCTCACGCTCGATCGTGTAAACGGGGCAAAGGTGCTCGCGGACGCGAAGGCCGGGAAGATGGCCACGTTGACGCTCACCGCCCGCTTTCAGCGCGATACCGGCAAGTCCATCATCGCGCGGCTGCCCGGGAAGAATTACGGCACACCCCAGGACGAACAGGTGCTGCTCTCCACGCACACCGACGCCATGTCGCTCATCGAAGACAACGGCGGACTGGGCATGCTCGGCATCATGTCGTACTTCAATCAGATTCCGCGGTCCGCGCGGCCTCGAACGCTCGTCTTCTACTTTGACTGCCGGCACTTCATGCCGGGCGGCGAAACGAGCTGGCCGCAATTCGATTACTACACGATCCACCCCGATCGCCTGAAACCGGTCATGGCGACGATGGGGATCGAGCACATGGGCGGGCGGCAAACCGTCGAGCTCGGGCCTGACGGCAATCAGTACGCCTACTCGACGGAGCGTCCCGAGGACGGCGGCGTCATCACGAGCCTGATGGACGTCCATAACAACAACATCTGGCTCGTCGAAGCCATCGCGCGAGCGGCCAACGACAATCATTGGCCGCGTGTTGACGTGAAGGCCGGTGATGTGGCACCCGGTGTCAACGGAGGTTTCCAGGGCACGGTCAAGAGCCCGATGAACAAGGGCCGGGCCTACGGTATTCCCGGCATCGGGCTGGCCGGCGACTGGCCGGGCGGCTGGACGCAGACGTATTCGCAGGTGGACACCGAGGCCGGACCCAACGGGTTCGACAAGGATTACTTCGTTCAGCAGGTGGCTGGCCTGACTCAGCTCGCCGGCGAGTTCATGCTCGTTCACCCCCGCGTCATCGACCTGGGATGGGGTAGGCTCAAGTCGGCGCTGGTGAACCTTCCCGACTCCGGCTTCGTTGCCCGCCCGGCTGCAGCGCACCGGCAGGCAATGCTGAAGCAATACGTCGCGGCATTCCGGCATGGCGAGACCGCCTCGCTGGATCCGGCCACGAGCACGCTCCATGACCTCGCGGAACATATCGCTGTCGCGATCACGCCCGACCGCCGGGCCGCAATTACGGCGCTGGTCGATGCGCAACTCGCCAGGCTGAAGAGCTGACGCAATCCGCGCCACGTTGATTTGGATTCCAGCTTCTGAGGCCCGCGCCGAAGCGTTGGATCCAGGTCCCAGCGCGACAGCATTTCATGCCATTGTTCAGGCGTGAAATCCGGTGAGGCCATGTCTTCGAACAACTGGGCGGGATCGATTTCGTAATTCAGGCAGCGCAGGCGCAAGTATCCGGGCCGTGGCTAATCGTGAAGCTTTTGATGGCGGATGTCTTTCGGCTGCTTGGCAATGCGTTCCGCGGCAGCGTGAAATTTTTCGATGTCGCCGCCGTTCCCTTCCAGCAATCGTTGAAACCCAGGAACGTAATCGTAGTAATTGGCGACGGTATTCAGCTTCGCATTGTTCAGGTCGTGGGCAAACCAGTTGTCGTAACCTGAATAACCATTCCAGATCACTTTCAGTTCTTCGTATTGGTGCCGCAGATCATCAAAAACCCTTTTTTTTTCGCCCTGCAGATCGTAGGACTGCAATCGCGTCGCCCTCGCATTTCCGTAAACCTTCAGCAGCCGTTCGCGCGTCATCATGATGAGATGCACAAACTGCCGATCGCGCTCGATGGCTGCGTCATATTCAGCTAACAGGGCGATGTCACTCTTCGCGCGTAGCCAGCGGCGCGCACCTTCCTGCCCGACAGTGGTTGCGTAGGCTTCATTGAAGTCGGTGTCTCCGCTCGCGAAGACACGTTTGTGGGCAAGTTCGTGGAACAGCAGTTCGGCCAACTCCGGCTCGCTGTCGTCGACGAAGGTGTTCAACAAGGGGTCTTTGAACCAGCCTAATGTCGAGTAAGCCTCGACGCCATCCACATACACATCAAATCCTTCCTTCGCCAAATGCTCCCCGTAGTCGCGTGCGCTCTTCTCGGAAAAGTATCCGCGATATGCCAACGCTCCGACGAACGGATACCACCAGACCTTCGGCTCGATGGAAAACTGCGGCGCAGCCTGAACGGTCCAAGCGACGTACTTCCGATGCACATCGACGTACTTCGCGTAACTGCCGTCCACAGGTAGCTTCAGTTCGTCTTTGGCGAAGGTGCGGAGCTGTTGAACCCGTTGCAATTGTTGTCGAAGTTGTGCGGGAGTCTTTGGGTTGGCAATCAGTTTATCAATCGACTTCCGGTGTGCAAGGATCTGGTATTCGCCTCGGATGGCTTGAATGTAATAGCCAAGGTCGAAAATCAGCAGTAAGGAAATACAAAACTTTGGGAAAACATTCACTAGAGAAGCATAATGCATTAGCACGAACCCTGAAGTTTATCTCCATTAATGCCATCGCCGAGACGTCAGGCGCGAATTACCGCAACCGTGTATCAGAAAAGTCGACAGCCTTACGCTTTCATGGTGAGTTATATTGCGGCGGGAGCGAGTATAATTTCCGCCAGAGATGGAAACTGGACTGAGGTGTCTCATGTATCGATCGATGATTGCCGGCGTGGCGCTTGCCTTGATGATGTCTTCGGGCGCACTGGCGCAAAGCTGCACGGGGAATCCCGTGGCGGTGCAGGTGTTGGGCTCAGGCGCCCCGGGCTTTGTGAAGGATCGCGCCAATACGAGCTATCTTCTCTGGGTCGGCAATCAGGCGAAAATTCTCGTCGATGCGGGCGGCGGCGCCTATGTCCGCTTCGGCCAGGCGCAGGCGAAGTTCTCCGATCTCTCCATGATCCTGGTGAGCCATCTGCATCCCGATCATTCCTCCGACCTGCCGGCCGTTCTGTGGTCGGGCCGCATGACGCGCGACGACATGCTTCCGATCGTGGGACCGTCCGGGAACGAGGCGGCGCCGGCGTTCAACGACTTTCTCACTCGTCTGTTCGATCCCAAGAACGGCTCATGGGAGGTCTTGAGCTCGGTGGTGGCGCCGGGACCTGGCGTGAAGCTCGATCCGCGCGTCGTGGACGTGACGAAAGCAGAGCCCACGACGGTCTACGACCGCGACGGGATGAAAGTGACAGCGATGGGCATACCGCATGGGAATCTTCCCACGCTCGCCTATCGGGTGGAAACGCAAGGCGTGCCCGTCGTCTTCAGCTCGGACCAGAACGGTACCAATCCAAGATTTCCTGGCTTCGCCAAAGGCGCCGACATTTTGCTCATGCATCTCGCCATCGGCGTAGGCGCCAACAATCCGAACCAAGCGCTTCCCGCTGTGGTCGGAAGCGTGGCACAAAGTGCGAATCCTAAGCGGCTCATCTTGAGCCACATCGCCAATTTCGATCTCGATGCCGCAGTGGCCGACGTGAAGAAGAATTATTCGGGCCCGCTCACGATCGGCGCCGACCTTCAGTGCACGCAGGCAAAATAGGGCGGTGAAGACGCGGCAACTCGAAGCATCACGAATTCTGTTTTCTCGTCTAACCGCCTCGGTCCGAAACCCGGAAGCTAAGACGGTCACGTCGTAAGACCCCGCCGGAACACTGGCGATGCTGAAGCCGCCGGAGGCGTCCGTCAGCACCGCGCGCTCTGCGCCGGTTCCAACATTTTTGCTGAGACCGACGCATTCGGTACGACCGCGCCTTGCGGATCGCGTACTGTGCCAAGAATAGTTCCCGTGATGTTCTGGGCAGCCGATTTTCGGACATTTGCCAGCAAACACACGATGCATAAAAGAAAACAAGTGAGGATCATCAGAGTCTTCCCCGCCATGCAGCCCTCCTTCGGTCCTGGATTCGCTTTGAGTCTTGAATTGCGGCCTATGTTGCGTGACTCGTCAAAGCCCTGAAATAAAATGGCACAGCTCAAAACACCGCTGTGCGGACAGCAAGAATAAGCGGCGAGTCACCGCAGGTCAAGCCGCGGCCGATCTGTAGAAAGGCGTTGTGGTAACTCAGGGATCCGCCGATTGGCTCTTGCGAAATGCATTAGTGAACAGATCAGCGTGAACAGTGCGGTGTTAGATGGGGAGCCGAGGTGAACAGCATTCCCCTGCTGAACCGGTAGACGAGTAGGGTGCCTCACTTCGCCATGTGAGCACGATCCCGCTCGTTTTCGTTGCAGACATATTCAAGGAGGTCGCTGTCCGGTACCAGGTTCAGGACAATCTTGATGCTGAAGGCCCGCGTGTAGTATTTCGGATCATCGAACGTGATCTCCAGGTCCATGTGGCCGAAATCCCGACGTCGGTAGCGCTCGGTGATGTGCATCGATTCACTACGTGGATGGCCGAATGCGTCGAGCCAGGCTCTGTCATTGAAGCCGATCGTGTCGACTACAAGCGTATCGCCGGTCCAGCGCCCCACGGAATATCCCATCCAGGTGGGTCCGGGTTCTTGGGGAGAGGGCGGCCGTCCGTATAAATCTGGCGAGGGGGATTGGTCGCCATCTCAGGCAACATGACGACCTCCTGCGGCGTTTGAATGATCTTGAACGTCAGAACCAGCAACGCGGCGGGTATGCTGCCGGGAAGGCATCGAGTGAAGGTATTATCCTGCAGGCGTTCCCGGCGGTCCTTAAAGATGGCAGCCGCCTCCGGCCGAAGGGGCTCGTCTTCGGGCTTCATGCCCCAGAATACGTTCAAAAAATTCTTGGTGATGTCGCCCGTGTCGGGTTGCAGAGCGGTGAAGCTGTTACCCAGAACGGCGTCGTATTCGGACTCCGTTCCGCCTGCCACAGCCCAGACAGATCCGGTTTGCCGTTCACACGCAGTGGAGGAGCAGTCAACTTCGGCTTCCCATCCTTGGTTCGAGGGATGCGCGCGTCCGGATAGTTCAGCCATTGCGCATGCGCGTTCACAAGTGCTCCGGCACACATGATTCCGATGACCATGACAACCGTTCTTGGAATCTGCATTGCGCAATGTAGACCTCGTAGCTTTTTTCAGGGCAAGTGCCGCCGGAACCGAGGCTGTCACCAGAACGGCGACGGGAAGCCGGACAAGTTCCGCCGCAATCTCTTCGAGACGCTCGGGGCTTCCCTCAGCGTAACGCGACTCGATGACAATATTCTTGTTTTCGATCCAGCCGTGTTCCCGCAACCCTTCCCGAAGCTCTGCGTCGTAGACGTCCGTGGCATTCGTGGTGGGAGAGTTGAGCCATACGAACCCAATGCGCTTGGGTTGGGCAGTCTGCTGCGGTTCGACGGGACAAGCCGAAGCGAGCAGCGTTTAGCCTATGAGAGTTAACGGCGACAATATAGGACTCATCACCGCTCCTCTTATTTCGACTACCGAGCGCGCTCAGAACATCGCGATCGGGTTGACCGGCGATCCGGTCGCGTTGGGTAGCGCCAGCGGCGTGACCGTCAGCATGAACTCCCAGCGATTGCGTGACGCCGCCGCTTCGCTCAACGCCTCCAGATCAGCGCGGTCGAGGATGTGGATGCCGAGAATCGCCTGAACGAAGTTGTGGACGGCGTTTCTGA
>WNGG01004365.1_pt1 | contig 16296 bp, 14 predicted proteins | sample 5400661 | NCBI WGS metagenome assembly WNGG01 (sample SAMN13153372, study PRJNA577476) | soil metagenome | isolation source: 100 cm soil or saprolite under Garry oak tree replicate 1 | place: USA:California | collected 2016-06-15 | reverse complement strand
CTTCGATCCTCTGGCGTATGTCGACAAAAAAGAGGTGAAGCGCATGGATCGTTTCACCCAATTTGCCCTGGCCAGCGCTACCATGGCCTTGGACGCTGCGGCGCTCTCCATCAGCGAGGAGAATGCGCCTCGGTGTGGGTGTCTGTTGGGGGTAGGGTTCGGGGGTATGGCCACGCTCGAACGCAATCATGAAAGCCTGCTGCGGGCTGGCCCGCAGCGGATTTCGCCGTTCTTCGTGCCCATGCTCATCGCCAATATGGCCGCTGGGCACGTCTGCATACGTTTTGGTTTGCGCGGGCCCAATTCCTGTGTGACCACGGCCTGCGCCGCCGGCACCCATGCTATTGGCGAAGCCTACAAAATCATTCAGCGCGGGGATGCGGATGTGATGCTGAGCGGTGGGTGCGAAGCGGCGATTTCTGTGCCATGCGGGCCCTGTCGACACGCAACGATGCCCCCCAGCAGGCCAGTCGCCCGTTTGATAAAGGGCGCGACGGCTTTGTGCTGGGCGAAGGTGCTGGGGTGCTCGTCCTGGAAGAGCTCCAGCAGGCGCAGCAACGCGGGGCCACCATTTACGCTGAGATCGTCGGCTACGGCATGAGCGCGGATGCCTACCACATGACCCAACCTGACCCTGAGGCGCGCGGGGTCGCCCTCTGCCTGCAACAGGCGCTGCGCGACGCCGGTGTGGCGCCGCAGGAGGTCGGGTATATTAATGCCCATGGGACGTCCACCCCGTATAATGATAAATATGAGACGCTCGCGGTGAAGAAAGTCTTCGGTGAGCACGCCTATCGTCTGGCGATGAGCTCAACGAAGTCCATGACGGGCCACTTGCTTGGTGGGGCAGGAGGTATTGAGGGAGTCTTTACCACGCTGGCGCTCTACCACGGCGTCTTACCTCCCACGATGAACTGGGAAACGCCCGACGCCGATTGTGACCTCGACTACGTGCCGAATGTGGCGCGTGCCACACCGGTGCAGCTAGCCATGTCCACCTCGCTGGGCTTCGGTGGGACGAATGCCTGTGTGGTCTTCAAAAAATATACGGAGTCGCTGTGATCACCGCCGAACGTATGGCCCTGTTGGTGCTTTTCCAGACGCATCTAGGGTACGCATTCCAGAACGTTGGGCTGCTCGAGCAGGCCCTGACGCACCGTTCCTATGCCCATGAGGTCCCTGGGGATCAGGCCGATTACGAGCGTCTGGAGTTTTTGGGTGATGCGGTCTTGGGCCTGATGATTAGTGCATACATTTACACAGTGTATCCGCTCGCGCGTGAAGGACAGCTCTCACAACTGCGGGCGTGCCTGGTGCAGCAACAGACGCTCGCGCACCTGGCACGTCAGCTCGACATCGGCCGTTTTTTACTGCTCGGCCGCGGTGAGCACCAGCATGGCGGCCGCGCCAAGGATTCCTTGTTGGCCGCGGCGTTCGAGGCCGTGGTCGCAGCGGTATACTTGGATAGTGGGCTCCTGAAGGCCCAAGAGGTCTTTGTGCATCGCTTTATGCCTGTCATAGAACGGTGCGCTACAGTGCGTCCAGATCGAGATTACAAGGGGGTACTCCAGACCCAGACCGTGAGCGCCTTTGGTTGTACCCCAACGTATCAGGTCTTACGAGAAGAAGGCCCGGCGCACCAAAAAACGTTTCATGTGCAGTTGACCCTGAACCATGAATACAGGTGTGTTGGTATCGGGCGCAGTAAGAAAGCGGCGGAGCAACAGGCTGCCAAGCAGCTCCTCGAACTGCTCCAACAGACCAGGACGTAGTACTACTCACACGCAAGACACGTGGTGACCCACCCCGCCAGTGCTGCGCACGGCTAATTGGCTATACACACCCCCGCCATACTGGCGGGGGTAATGAGCCCTACGCAGTAGCCGTGCGCAGCACCCGTGTGCAGCACCTGGGAGGACGACATGGCTGAGGGCAGATTTTTTGGGCGGTTGCTGTCGGGGTTGCACAAAACCCGCCAGGCGCTCAAGGAGAATCTTGAGGCCGTCTTTAGCCGCAAACGTATTGATACTGAGACGCTGGAAGAGCTCGAAGAAGCCCTCATCCTGGCTGACCTGGGGGTACAGACCACCGAAAAGGTGCTGCAGGAAGTGCACAAGCGGGTCAAGCAGAAGACCATTGAGGCCGGTGAGAGCTTGCGTGCGGGAGTGGTGGAGACCTTGCGCGATATCCTCCTCGCAGCCACACCCACGTCTGCTCCCGACATGACATTCCCCCGCCCGTGGGTGCTGATGATGGTCGGCGTGAATGGAGTGGGCAAAACCACCACCCTCGGTAAATTTGCCTACCAGTTGCGCGCCGCTGGTGAGACACCGCTGCTGGTAGCGGCAGATACGTTCCGAGCTGCGGCCATTGAACAGGCCGAGTTGTGGGCGAAACGCGCTGGGGTGGATATCATTAAAGGACAGCCTGGGGGTGACGCCGCGGCGGTGGCTTTCGATGCCGTCCGGGCGGCGCGGGCGCGCCAGGTGGACCGGGTGCTTATCGATACCGCGGGGCGCTTGCATACGAAGGTCCATCTCATGGAGGAGTTGAAGAAAATGCGCCGGGTGCTGGAGCGTGAAATGCCTGGGGCGCCGCACGATATCTGGTTAGTCCTCGATGCCACGACGGGCCAGAATGGCATTGCACAAGTGCAGCAATTCCACGACAGCCTCGGCCTGACCGGCCTGGTGCTGACCAAGCTCGACGGGACGGCGAAGGGAGGCATTGTCATCAATATTGCCGAGCAGTTTCACGTGCCGATCCGTTATATTGGTATTGGGGAAGGCATGGACGACCTGCGGCCGTTCGATGCTGCTGAATTTGCCAGAGCACTTTTGGAAGAGGAAGACCGCCTATGACCGGTGAGGACGTGCGCCAACAGTTAACCCAGCTGCAGCTCAAGCTTGAGGCGCTCCGAGGTCATCTTTGATCTCGCCAAGGTGCAGGCAGAAATCGTCGCTCTCGAGGCGCAGATGGCCCGTGATAATTTCTGGGAGCAGATTGAAGAGGCCCAGGAGGTGTTGAAACGCCGGGCGCAACTGCAAACCCCCATGGACCGCTGGCAGAAGTTGAGCGGTCAGGTCGAGGAGACTCTCAGCCTGCTCGATTTGGTAGAAGAGGCAGACGACGCGGAGGTGCTCCAGGAAGTCCAGGTAGAGGCAGCAAAACTGGCCCTGGAAATTGAGCATTTCGAGCTCGAAGCGCTGCTGGGTGGTGAGATGGATGCCGCAAATGCGCTGATGTCCATTCATCCTGGCGCCGGGGGCACGGAGTCGCAGGACTGGGCGCACATGCTGCTGCGTATGTACATACGTTGGGCCGAGACGCACGGGTATGCGTACGAAGTACTCGACTTCCAGCCGGGCGAAGAAGCGGGTATCAAGAGCGCCACCCTCAAGGTCACAGGGCGCTACGCGTATGGCTATCTCAAGGCCGAGCAGGGTGTGCATCGCCTGGTACGCATTTCCCCATTCGATGCGGCAAAACGACGGCATACGTCGTTTGCAGCCGTGTTGGTCACGCCGGAAGTGGATGAGACGATCAAAGTGGATATTGATCCGATGCGCTTGCGGGTTGATACCTATCGCTCGAGTGGGGCCGGTGGCCAGCACGTAAATGTGACGGACTCTGCCATCCGTCTGACCTATCAGGTAGACGATGCGACCAAAGTTGTCGTGCAGTGCCAGAATGAGCGCTCACAGCATAAAAATCGCGCCAGTGCCATGAGCGTCTTGCGTTCACGTCTCTACGCCCTGGCGCAACAGCGGCAACGTGAGAAGATGGTCGAGTTGCAGGGTGAAAAGAAGGACATTGCCTGGGGCAACCAGATTCGCTCGTATACCTTAGCACCCTACCAACTCGTGAAAGACCACCGTACTGGCGTTGAGATAGGGAATGTTGAGGCGGTGTTCGAAGGGGGATTGGATGCGTTTATTCAAGGCTATCTCGCGGCGCACCGTGCCGCGGTGTAGCAGACAGCACAGCGCGGCAGTGGTCTGAGCTATGCCTTACGAACTCACAGTGGGTTTGCGTTATCTCAAGTCGCGTCGCCGGCAGACGTTTATCTCGCTCATCACGCTGATCTCTGTGGGTGGCGTCGCGGTCGGCGTGATGGTCCTGATCGTGGTCTTGGCGGTGATGAGTGGCTTCGAGGCCAGTCTGAAAGAGAAAATTCTGGGTATCAACTCACATATCTGGATTCTGCCTCAGGCACCAGGGCAGCTCACGGGGTACCGAGACATCGTCGCCCGTGTCGCGGCCTTGCCACACGTCACCTTTGCAGCACCATTTACGACCAACGAAGTTATGCTGGTCGCCGATGGACATGTCGCAGGGACCATTGTGCGCGGTATCGATCCCAGTCAAGCCGACCAGATGGCCGATCTAAGCAGCCATATACGTGGAGAGGATCTGCATGCACTCCTTGCACCACCTCCCGCACGGGTACAGGACGAGACCCCCCCTGCCGCGGCTGCCAGCCGCGGCATCGTGCTCGGGAAAGAACTGGCGCGCCATCTGCTCGTCTACTCCGGCCAGCAAGTCATGGTGACGTCGCCCCTGGGTGTGCTCACCCCAGCGGGCATTCTGCCCAATATGCGTGGTTTTACGGTCACTGGCACGTTCGACACCGGCATGTACGAGTATGACGCCAAGCTCGCCCTGATGTCGCTGCGCCAGGCCCAGGACTTCTTCGAATTGGGGGACACGGTGCATGGCATTGAGGTCAAGGTCGACGACATCTATCGTGTTCACGAGGTGACCGAGGCGATTAACGCCTTGCTCGGGCCAGCCTTCTGGACCCGTGACTGGATGCAGATGAATCGCAACCTGTTTGCCGCTCTGACGCAGGAAAAGGTGCTGATGTTCATCATTCTTGTGTTGATTATTCTGGTGGCGGCGTTCAACATTGTCAGTACCTTGATTATGATGGTCATGGAAAAGCACGCCGACATCGCCATCCTGAAAGCGATGGGGGCTCGTAACCGGGGCATTTACAAAATTTTTATGCTCGAAGGCATGATTATCGGTGTAGTCGGCACGGTGCTCGGGGGCATTGGCGGGCTGGTGTTTGCCTGGAACTTACAGACGATCGCAGGGGTCGTCGAGCGCTTGCTGGGGATTCAATTTTTTTCCCCTGACGTATATTTTCTGGACAAGCTCCCAGTGCAGATTCACGCTATGGACATCGCGCTGATCGTGCTTACGGCGATCTGCGTGAGTTTTTTCGCCACGCTGTACCCGGCATGGAATGCTTCACGGCTTGATCCGGTTGTGGCTTTGCGATATGAATAGTTCGTGTTATTATTAGGAGCGGGTAAGCAACGCACGGAAGATAGGGGCAGCCTTAAGTCGATGTTGATCCAGGTCGATAACGTGTATAAACACTATGTGCAACCCACGACGACCGTTGAGGTGCTACGCGGGGTGGACTTCGCAGTGGCTGCGGGGGAGATGGTCGCTATTGTCGGACCCTCTGGGGCTGGGAAGAGTACGCTCCTGCATCTCATCGGAGGACTGGATCGTCCTACGCAGGGCTCGATAGGCTGCTGTGGGATTGATCTGGCACAACTACGGGACTATGAATTGGCCGATTTTCGCAATCGTCGCATCGGATTTGTGTTTCAGTTTCATCATTTGTTGCCGGAATTTTCGGCGTTGGAAAACACCATGATGCCGGCCCTCATCCAGCGTCGGGCCAAGCGCGAAGCACAGCAAGACGCTCGTCATCTGTTAGTGAGTGTTGGGTTGGGGGATAGACTGCATCATCGACCTGGGGAGCTCTCTGGGGGAGAGCAGCAGCGGGTGGCTGTCGCCCGGGCCTTGATTAACAAACCAGATGTGGTGCTGGCCGATGAGCCGACTGGCAACCTGGATCGCGGGACAGGTCAAGCCATGCAAAAGCTCTTACGCCAGCTCAATGAGGAAGTAGGGCAAACGTTTGTCATTGTGACGCACGACCGTGAGTTTGCTGCACACATGGACCGGGCCATTTCCCTTGTCGATGGAAAGGTCAGCGCAGCCTGAGGAGACGCGACTTATGTTCAAGAGATTCACAGAACGAGCCAGACGGGTCATCATTCTCGCAAGGGAAGAAGCAGAGCGGCACCATCATGAATACCTTGGCACCGAACATATTTTGCTCGGTATGCTTAAAGATGGCGGCGGCATTGCGATTACCGTCCTGCAGAAAGCGGGCTTGAGCATCGATCAGATCCGTATGGAGGTCGAGCGTCACCTGCCGCGCAATGCCAACGCGCTCATCGTGGGGGAAATCCCCTTCACGCCGAAGGCCAAAAAGGTGTTGGAGTATGGCGTCGAGGAAGCGCGCCTCATGGGGCACAATTACATTGGGACGGAGCACCTCTTGCTTGGCCTCCTGAAAGAAAAGGAGGGCATTGCCGCCAAGGTGCTCAATGCTCTAGGGATCCGCCTCGTTGAGACACGCGAGAAGATCCTCAATCTGTTGCAAGAACCGGCGACAAAAACCAAAGAGAAGAGCAAAACCCCGGCGCTCGACGAGTTTGGGCGCGACCTCACGGAACTCGCCCAGGTCGGCAAGCTGGACCCAGTCATTGGGCGCGAAAACGAGATCGAGCGGGTGGTGCAGATCCTCAGCCGGCGTACCAAGAACAATCCGGTGCTCATTGGCGAGCCAGGCGTGGGCAAGACGGCCATTGTCGAGGGGCTGGCGCAGCGCATTGTGAACCGTGAAGTGCCGCAACTGCTCTTTGATAAACGCGTCGTGGCGCTTGATTTGGGGGCGCTGGTGGCCGGGACCAAGTATCGTGGGCAGTTTGAGGCGCGCATGAAAGCGATCATGAAGGAGATTGTACAAGCCGAAAACGTCATGATTTTCATCGATGAGCTGCACACCTTAGTGGGTGCTGGCGCGGCGGAAGGCTCGGTGGATGCCTCGAACATGCTCAAGCCGGCGCTGTCACGCGGGGAGATCCAGTGCATTGGGGCGACAACGCTGGACGAATATCGCAAGTACATCGAGAAGAATGGCGCGCTGGAGCGGCGCTTTCAGCCCATCATGGTCGATCCGCCGAGTGTTGAAGAAAGTATCGAAATTCTCAAAGGCCTGCGGGACCGCTATGAAACACATCACCATCTGCGTATTCCAGATGAGTCGATCGTCCAGGCCGTCAAACTCTCAGCCCGTTATGTGACCGACCGCTTCTTGCCCGATAAGGCGATCGATGTTATGGACGAAGCCGGGGCGCGCGTGCGCTTGCGGCGCATCACGCCGCCTTCAACGGTGCGGGAGCTGCAGCGCAAGATCAATGAGATCGTGCGCCTGAAAAAAGAGAAGATTGAGAATCAAGAGTTTGAAAAAGCTGTCGAATTGCGCGATCAAGAGGAAGACATCCGCCGTCAGATTGAGACCCTGAAGCAAGAGTGGGAAGAGACGCACGACGAACGCGAACTGGTCGTGACCGAAGAAGACATGGCCTATGTGGTGTCCCGCATGACGGGCATTCCGCTGTCGAAGATTGAGGAAGCGGAATCGCAGCGCCTGTTGAATATGGAGGAGGAGCTGCACAAGCGGGTCGTGGGGCAGGAGGAGGCCATTGCCGTGGTGACGCGTGCCATTCGGCGCTCACGCGCCGGCCTGAAGGATCCGCGGCGGCCAGTTGGGACGTTCATTTTCTTAGGACCAACGGGTGTGGGCAAAACGGAGTTGGCGCGGGCCCTGGCCGAGTTTTTGTTTGGCAATGAAAGCGCTCTTATCCGGGTCGATATGTCGGAGTATATGGAGCGCTTCAACGTCTCGCGCCTCACCGGAGCGCCTCCGGGATATATCGGCTATGACGAAGGCGGCCAGCTCACCGAGCAGGTGCGGCGCAAGCCCTACTCGGTCGTGCTCTTGGATGAGATCGAAAAGGCCCATCCGGACATCTATCATGTGTTGTTACAGGTGATGGACGACGGACATCTCACCGATAGCTATGGGCGCAAGGTCGACTTCAAGAACGTGGTCTTGATCATGACCTCGAACCTCAGCGCCCGAGCGATTGAAAAGAACACCGCGATTGGGTTCCAGAAGGACGCCGCGGAGGTGACGTTCGCGAAGATGAAAGAGAGCGTCATGGCCGAACTCAAAAAGACCTTCAACCCGGAGTTTCTCAATCGTATCGACGAAGCCGTCATGTTCCACACGCTGACTATGGACCACATCAAACAGATCGTGGACATCATGCTGCGGGGCTTGAATCAGCAGATGGGTGAGCGTGGTATCACCCTCGAAATCGATGACAGCGCCAGGGAATGGCTGGCACAGCAAGGCTATGACTCCGCGTACGGTGCGCGTCCCCTACGGCGTGCCATCCAGCGCCATATTGAAGACCCGCTGTCTGAGGAGGTCTTACGTGGCGAATTTCCCAACGGTGGTATCGTGGAAATCAAGCTGGCAGGCGAGGAGTTGGTGTTTATTGCGAAGCAGGAAGACGCCGTTGAAAGTCTCTCCGATAACTAGATAAGCGTCGCAGCCCATGCACGCATCGGTCAAAGCCCGGTGGACGAGATCTTCCATCGGGCTTTGGTGTGTCTGGACGACTGATGCACGCTAGGCCAGCGTGAGCGTCGTGCAAAGCCAGGGGTCTGGGTGGATGATGCGTTGCCTCGTCATCGGCTGCTCGTTGTTGCTCGTTGTTGTGCTCTCCCCTGCATGGCAAGCGGTAGCAGCCATTGGGCCAGGGGTGATCGTACGCGATATCGAAATCCGTGGCAATCGCCGTACGCAAGAGTCAACTATCCGTTTCTATGTCAAGACGGAGGTTGGGAAGCCCTACGTGCCACAAACCCTCAGTGAGGATATCAAACGGCTCTATGCCCTACGGACGTTCGATGACATCCAAGTGACTGCTGAGGAGGTCGCGGACGGTATACGTCTCATGATTACGGTGGTCGAAAAGCCGGCCGTCCGCAATGTGACGTTCAGCGGCAACCGCTTTGTTGACAAAGACGAAATCCGTAAGCGTCTGTTGCTCAAAGAACGCTCCACCTTTGCACGAAATCAGCTCAATGATACCGTAGCAGCCCTGCAGAAGTATTACCGCGAAGAAGGCTATTATTTTGCCCATGTCAGTCCGGAGGTGACCGAGGTCGCCGACAACCAGGTCGACGTCCACTTGCGCATCACAGAAGGGAGAAAAATTCACATTAGCCGCATTCGCTTCACTGGCAATAGAGCGTTTACGGATAACGAGCTACGCAAGGAAGTCCAGCTCAAAGAGTATACGCTCCCCGTGATCAGTGGCTCCTCGGCCCTCTATAAGCCTGAGACGCTCCGTGTCGACCTGCAACTCCTCGAAAATGTGTATCAAAATAACGGTTATATCAATGTGCAGATCGGTGAACCCGTGGTGGAGATTAACCGTGAGGCAGGGGGAATCGTCATTACGATCCCCATTACGCGTGAGGGAGAACAATTCAAAGTCGGCAAGGTCACCCTGACCGGCGATAATGTCTTTAAAGTGGAAGAATTGCGCCAAAAGGTCCGCCTCACCGCTGGAGAAATCTATAGCCGTGAGGCAGTCCGACGCGATATTATGACGCTGACGGATGCCTATGCCGACCGCGGGTATGCCTTTGCCGATGTGGCGCCGACGGTGTCTATAGACCAAACAGCGCGTTCAGTGAATCTGAGCTTTACGACCCGCCCTGGCCCTAAAGTCTACATTGGGCGTATTGATATTATCGGGAATGAGCGCACCCGGGATCAGGTGATCCGGCGTGAGATGCGCCTCGACGAAGGTGACCTCTACAGTGCCACAAAAGTGCAGCGGTCGCGGCAGCGTCTGATGAATTTGCAGTATTTCGAGGAAGTCAAAATCGATACGAAACGGCGTGGTGAAGAAGACCTGCTGGAGCTGGAGGTCGAGGTCACCGAGCGCTCCACGGGCCAGTTTACGGCTGGCGTCGGTTTTAGCTCGATAGAAAGCGTTGTCTTTACAGGCTCCATCGGCCAGAGTAATCTCTTCGGACGTGGGCAGTCGATTAGTGCCAGTGTGCGGTTTGGGACTCTATCACAGGATTTTGCGATCGATTTCCAGGAGCCATACCTCTTCGACCAGCCCATCAACGCTGGCATCAGTCTGTTTCGGCGTTCGTTCGACTTTCAAACCTTTCAGTCGACACGGACTGGTACGGCACTGACTCTAGGACGTGCCTTAGGCGAGTATGCGCGGGCCTCAGTGACGTACGATTTTGAGATACTGAAGGTGAGCAATTTCGACCCCGGCGCTTCTGATCTGTTGCGCCAGCAGGAAGGCACGTCGACTACCAGCAGCGTGACACCACGCCTCGTCTGGGATTCGCGTGACAATCAGTTCGATCCCTCACAAGGCTCTTTGCAGGCCTTTGAGGTCACTGGGGCTGGGTTAGGAGGCACGAACCGCTTTTACAAGGTCATTGGGAGTTCCACCTGGTATTTCCCCTTACCGGCAAGCCTCACGGGTTTTGTGCGTGGACGCTTCGGCATTGGCGAGGGGTATGGGGGCAAAAATCTGCCCGCCTCAGAGCGCTTTTTTCTCGGCGGAGCCACGTCTCTACGTGGCTTCGAATTTCGTGACATTGGTCCGAAAGATTCGCGTGGTAACCCTCTCGGGGGGACATCGTTCCTGCAGTTTAATTTGGAGGTGGGGCGTAGTCTGGGCCGCCTTATACGTCTGGTAACCTTTCTGGATGCCGGGAACGTCTACATTCCAGGCAGCCAATTTGACTTCGGGGACTTACGCCGGAGTGTTGGGGTTGGCGTCCGGCTCATCACCCCCGTGGGACCGATTCGCTTAGACTATGGATTCAAGCTCGACAGGCGACGTGGTGAAAGTCTCGGCGCCTTGGGTTTTCTCCTGGGCACCTTCTAGGGTAGGCGTAAGGGAAGAAGGAGTTGGCTGGATGGATAAGGGACGCGTGTGCAGGGCTGGGCTGTGGGCGTGCATGCTGGCTGTGGTCTTAGGACTGAGCATGGCCAGGACGGCGCAGGCACAGAAAGTCGGTATAGTTGATCTACAGGCGGTGCTGGACCAATCCGTACGTGGCAGAGCGGCCAAAGATCGGCTACGGGATCTCGGCGATAAGTTACAGCAAGAAATCAAGACCAAGCTTGATCTCAAGAAACAGAAAGAAGATGAACTGCAAAAACTACAGACCGAGTTCCGCTCCCAGAAGGACTTGTTGACCGAACAGGCACGGGCTGCCAAGGACGAAGAGTATCGCCGGAGAGCGCGGGAACTCAAACGTTTTATCGACGATACCAACCGCTTTACCGAGGATGTGACCCAGGAGTTTCGCGAGCGAGAAATGCGGGAGACGCAACTTCTCCTGCTTACCGTGCGTAAGGTCGTGCAAGAGATCGGCGAGCGTGAAGGCTATAGTCTGGTCCTCGAAGGGAACGAAAACACCGCCGTCGTCCTCTACTTCAATAAGGCGATTGATATCACGCCGAAGATCGTGCAGCGTTTCGATCAAACCCCGGCAGAACAAACGCTGGCAACACCTCCAGCGGCGACACCTCCGGCGGCAACATCTTCGGGGAAAAAACGCTAACCTGCAAAGGAAGCACCATGCACGTGACGCTGGCTGAGTTGGCGTGTTTACTGACAGGCGAACTTGAGGGGGATGGAGAGACGATTATTTGCGGCCTTGCCCCCCTGGACCAGGCGCAAGCAGACGACCTTGCCTTTGTGGCGGAGAGCACGCCTGCGACGCAGTTGGCAGCCTCACGTGCTACGGCTGTGCTGGTCGCTCCCCAGGTACGCGTTGACCGCCCGGCTATCCGTGTTGCAGACCCCTATCTGGGCTTCATTCACCTGCTTGAACACTTCTTCCCGCAGCAACATCCCGCGTGGGGCATTGATGCCCGTGCTATTATTGCTCCTGAAGTAGAACTCGGTGCACGCGTCAACATTGGTCCGTATGTCGTGATTGAGCGCGGCGTGCGCCTGGGGGATGACGTCACGGTATATCCCGGGACCTATATTGGTGCAGTGTGTGAGGTCGGCGCCAGCTGCGTCCTGTATGCGCATGTCAGTCTCTATCCGCGGGTGCATCTTGGACGCCAGGTGATCATCCACAGTGGTGCTGTCATTGGGGCGGATGGTTTTGGCTTTTATGCCTTGCCAGATGGTGTACAGCGCAAGATTCCTCAGGTCGGACGTGTCGTCATTGGCGATGCGGTGGAGATTGGAGCCAATACCTGTATTGACCGTGCTACTCTGGGTGATACGATCATCGAGCCTGGAGTCAAGCTCGACAATTTGGTACAGATCGGCCACAATAGCGTGGTGGGCGCGCATTCGGTCTTCGCGGGACAGGTAGGGCTCTCAGGGAGCGTACGAATAGGCTCTGGTGTGCGTATAGGGGGGCAGGCGGGTATTGCCGACCATATCACAGTGGGGGACAAGGTCTCCATCTCTGCGCAAGCGGGGGTACTCTCCGATCTCGAACCAGGTGCGACCGTGTATGGGACCCCAGCCCTGCCTGGCCCAGTTGCGAAGCGTATGCATTTGTACAGCCTGAAGCTTGGTGATTTGTTTCAACAGGTGAAGCAGCTCCAACGACGCCTTGAGGAGCTCGAGGGTCGGGAGACAAGGTCGTGAGCGCACTGGGACCGGAAGAAATTCTGGCGATACTGCCGCATCGCTACCCGTTTTTGCTCGTAGATCGCATTCAGGAAATTGTCCGCAATGAGTATGCTGTCGGCATCAAAAATGTGACGCTCAACGAGCCCTTCTTCCAGGGACACTTTCCCCACTACCCGGTTATGCCAGGCGTCTTGGTGATCGAAGCGATGGCCCAAGTGGGGGGAGTGCTCGTGTACTATTCAGATACAGTGACCGTGGGTAAGACACCGCTGTTCACGGGTATCGATCGTGGTAAATTTCGGCGCCAGGTGATTCCGGGAGATCAGCTCCGCATGCGCCTGGAGATCATACGCCAACACGGCCCACTCTGGCATGTACGCGGGCGGGCGTTCGTCGAAAAGACCCTGGCTGCCGAAGCTGAGCTCCACGTGTTTTTGGCGGATACTCCTCGAGAGGGGCACAAACGGTGACGGTCTCCATCGACCCACGGGCTATCGTACATCCCACGGCAAAACTTGCTGAAGGGGTCAGTATAGGCCCTTTTGCTATCATCGGTGAAGAGGTCACCATTGGAGCGTCTACTTCAATTGGGGCCCATACGGTTATTGAACGCTGGACAACCATAGGAGCGCGGTGTCGCATTGGTACAGGGGCGGTGTTGGGCGGTGCTCCGCAGCATCTGCAGTACGATGGCAGCCCGAGTTACTTACATATTGGCGATGCCAATGATATCCGAGAATTAGTGGTCATCCAGCGCAGCATGAAGCCTGGAGGCAGTACACGCCTGGGATCGCACAATTTCATCATGGCGCAGGCCCACATCGCACACGACTGTGTGCTGGGCAATCATGTGGTTGTGTCCAGCCTGACGGCGCTCGCTGGGCATGTGGAAGTGGAAGATGGGGCCATGATTGGCGGTGTGACCGGCGTGCATCAGTTTGTCCGTATTGGGACCTACAGCATGGTAGGCGGGAGTTCACGGCTCGTACAGGATGTGCCCCCCTTTCTCCTGGCAGCGGGGAGTCCAGCGACAGTGTATGGCTTGAACACGGTGGGACTCCGACGTGCTGGGTTTAGCCCAGAGGCGCGTCGTGAGTTGAAACTCGCCTACCGCATGCTCTATCGCTCCGGCTTGAACGGCAGCCAGGCACTTGATACAATACGTTGCCAGTTGAACCTTAGCGGCCCTGTCGCACACCTCATACGTTTCATTGAGCATTCACAACGCGGTATCTGTTCCTAACCTCAGATGACTTGCCATGGCCGCGGTCGTGGTATCACCGTATGCTTACTGGTAGCGGGACACGATAATGCAAAAAGTGAGAGCTGGAGTGGTTGGCGTTGGACAGATGGGGCAATACCACGTAGGGATCTACAGTGAGCTGTTCAACGTCGACCTGGTTGGTATTGCCGATTGTGACTATGACCGCATCACCGCCATAGCCGAGAAATACAATACGACACCTTATACGGATTACCATGCGCTGCTTGATGCTGTCGACGTGGTCAGTATCGCTGTGCCCACCTCGCTGCATTACAGCGTTGCCCGCGACTTTCTTGAAGCTGGCGTGCATGTCCTACTCGAAAAGCCGATGACGCATACGCTGGAGGAAGCCCGCGAACTCTTTCGCCTCGCTGAGGCACAGGGCGTGGTCCTCCATGTTGGGCATGTGGAGCGTTTTAATGGCGCCGTGCAGGAGCTGAAAAAGATTGTCCATGATCCATGGTTGATCGAGAGCCGTCGCCTGGGGCCTTTTGTGCCACGCATCAAGGAAGATGGTGTCATCTTGGATGTGATGATCCATGATATTGACATCATTCTGAATCTGGTACACTCGCCGGTACGCTGCATGTATGCCCTGGGGAAGGCCATTTACACAGCCCACGAAGATCTCGCCAATGTCCAGATCTGTTTTCAAAATGGTTGTATTGCCAATATCATCGCCTCACGCGCCACAGAGATCAAGATCCGCACCATGACCATTACGCAGCGCGATGCGTACATCGTGCTTGATTACACCGATCAGGATATTCGCGTCCATCGCCAAGCCTCGTCGGAACATCTCGTGACACGCGGGGCCTTGCGCTATAAACAGGAATCGCTCATCGAGCGCATTTTTGTCCACAAGGAAAACCCGCTCAAGTTGGAACTCAAACACTTTATCGACTGCGCCACGCAGGGGGCGCTGCGGGTCGTCTCCGTGGACGAAGAACTCCGTGCGCTCCAGGTAGCGCTGCAAGTGCTCGAGAGCCGCGAGAAGGATGGCCTTGTCTGAGCGGAGCCTGGCATGTCACAGGTAGGAATGATGGCCGGCGCCGGAGAACTCCCCGAAATTATTGCTCGGCGAGCGTACGCTGAGGGCTCGCCTGTGCCCACCGTGGCACTGTCGGCGCACGTCGCAGCACAACTGACGCCCTACTGTCCCACCCTGGTACAGTATGGCCCTGGACAGCTCACCAAGATTATTCGGGCCTTCCAACGCTACAAGGTGCAGCAGGTCGTCATGGTCGGCAAGGTGGAGAAGCGCTTGCTCTTCGAGAACCCTCGTCTCGATCTGCGCGGATTGCGGAGGCTGAGCCGCATGCGCGACTACCGGGATGTCACCCTGTTGCACGCCATTGTCGCCGAATTTGCCGAGGAAGGTCTGGAGGTGATCGAGCAGACGCGGCTCCTCGGTCACCTGGTCACCCCAGAGGGGGTCCTCGGAAAACGCTGTCCGAGCCTGCGCGCCTGGGACGATATCCGCTACGGTTTTGCGCGGGCGAAACAGCTCGCGACGTTGGACATCGGGCAAACCATCGTCGTGCGCCGTCAGACTGTGCTGGCCGTGGAAGCGTTAGAGGGGACGGATGCCACGATTACGCGGGGATGCCAGTACGGGGGCCGCGGTGCTGTCGTCGTCAAAGTGAGTCGCCCGCAGCAGGATATGCGCTTCGATGTGCCCACGGTCGGGCCGCACACGCTCCAGCAGGCAGTGGCTGGACGAGCTGCAGTCCTGGCCGTCGAAGCCGGGACGACATTAATGTTACGTCTGCCAGAACTGGTGGCCATGGCGGATGCGCGCCGTATTGCGCTGGTGGGGGTATCAGCCGCATCGCTGCAGCAAGCTGAGGCGCGCAGGAGAGGCTAGTGGACTACCCGTCTCACACTGGACACTACGCACCGCTGTTGATGGTGGCTGCTGAGGCGTCGGGCGATCAGCATGGGGCAGCATTGGTGCGGGCCCTGCACGAGCGTTTCCCGTATCTGCAGGTGTATGGGCTGGGTGGGGACCACATGCGTGCCGCTGGCGTCGATATCCTGTTCGATGTACAGGCGCTGAACGTCGTCGGCGTCGTGGAAATTCTTGCCAAAGTGCCCGCAGGTCTACGCATGGCACATCGCCTCCTGCGTGCAGCGGCGTGCCGTGGTACACGTGTGGTCGTACTCATCGATGCGCCCGGCTTCAATCTCAATTTTGCGCGTTTGGCGAAGCGTGCCGGGCTGTCTGTGGTGTACTACATCAGTCCCCAGATCTGGGCCTGGCGTCAGCAGCGGGTGAAGAGGGTGGCACGTTATGTCGATAAAATGCTCACGCTGTTTCCCTTTGAGGTGCCATTGTACACTACCGGAGGCGTGGATGCCGAGTGTGTTGGACACCCTCTCCTGGACCATATGCACGACCTGCCTACCCCAGCGCAAGCCGCGCAGGCTTTAGGACTC
>WNGG01004717.1_pt1 | contig 16297 bp, 7 predicted proteins | sample 5400661 | NCBI WGS metagenome assembly WNGG01 (sample SAMN13153372, study PRJNA577476) | soil metagenome | isolation source: 100 cm soil or saprolite under Garry oak tree replicate 1 | place: USA:California | collected 2016-06-15 | reverse complement strand
TTGCTCCCGCCGCTTTCCCCTTGTACCTCGAGATAGAAAGTCCTATAAGTGGCATTGCGTCACGAGCAAACAAATTTGGGGATTTCGGTGACTGTCCCCAACAGCCCGATTTGGAGCATCGATCATGAGGAGAGTGACCGCCGTCGTTTTCTTTCTATCGGGTTGCGTATTCTCCGCTCTTCTTGCAGCCGGCTTGCGGGCCTGGAGCGACGATCAGGGTTCGTGGAATCCGAAGGCGGCTGCGGCGTACCTCGACGGCCGTGCGGCGTGGTGGATGGCCTGGCCGAACGCGGCGCGCGATCACGGAACGTTCTGCGTGTCGTGCCACACAGCCGTGCCGTACGCACTTGCACGGCCGGCGCTCCGGACGGCGCTCGGTGAGCGCGATCCGTCTCCAAATGAAGTCAAACTGCTGGACAACGTCGTCAAGCGCGTTACGCTCTGGAAAGACGTGTCGCCGTTCTATCCCGACCAGCTGAGGGGGCTTCCGAAGACGAGCGAGTCGCGCGCGACAGAGGCGATCCTCAACGCGCTGATCCTGGCGAACCGCGACGCGCAGACCGGACGCCTTGCCGACGACACGCGCGCGGCACTGGCGAACGTGTGGGCGCTTCAAATGAATACGGGCGAGCTGTCCGGAGCGTGGGCCTGGTTGGACTTTCACTACGAGCCCTGGGAATCCGCCGACGCAAAGCCCTTCGGCGCCGCACTGGCCGCGCTCGCGATGGGCATGGCTCCCGGCGGCTATGCGTCCAGTCCCGACGTTCAGGATAACCTTAAGCTCTTGCGCGGCTACTTCGAGCGCGTCTACGGCCGGCAGCACACATTCAACCGCCTCATGCTCCTGTGGGCATCGGCGAAGGTGACCGGGCTGCTGACCTCCGAGCAGCGGCAGTCCGTCATTGACAGCGCCGTGGCAACGCAACAGAGCGACGGCGGATGGAGCATGGCGTCGCTTGGCGCATGGAAGCGCATCGACGGCAGCGCGCTCGACACAACCAGCGACGGATACGCGACCGGTCTGGTGACGCTGGCGCTCCAGCAGGCCGGGGTGTCGGAGTGGAGTGGCCGCGGCGGAATCAGAACCGGACCACCGGTCAATGGCCGGCATCGTCGCTGAACAAACAGCGCGACCCCGCATCCGATATCGGTCGATTCATGAGCGACGCGGCGACTGCCTACGCGGTGCTCTCCCTGACGCAGGCGCACTGAGCGCAAGAGGTCGCCGGGTTTCGATCGAAAAATGGCGTCTGCCCGTCGTCGAACCGGCCGCCCGCTGACATGAACAGGATCGGCGCCGTCTTACTTTCTCTCTTCGCTGTACTTTTACCTTCTCCCCAGGCCGACTCGCGCTTCGAATTGATCTTCGCCGGCGGACGGGTCGTCGACGGCACGGGGGCGCCCTGGTTCGTCGCCGACGTAGGCGTGCGCGACGGGAGGATCGCCGCCGTGGGGCCGCTCGGCGAGGCTTCCGCGACGCGGCGGGTCGACGCCCGCAACCTGGTAGTCGCGCCGGGTTTCATCGACCTTCTCGGCCAGTCCGAGTACTACCTGCTCGTCGATCCGCGGGCCGCCTCGAAGGTGATGCAGGGAATCACCACCGAAATCACGGGTGAGGGGGAGTCCATCGCTCCGCTCGACCAGAAGCTGCTCCAGGAGAACGAGGACATCTATCGCAAGTACGGCGTGAGGCCCGGCTGGACGACGCTCGGCGGCTACTTCCAGTTCTTCGAGCGCCGCGGCGCGGGGGTGAACCTGGGAACCTTCGTAGGCTCGGGCACCGTGCGCGCGATCGTCCTTGGACGCGAGAACCGGCCCGCGACACCTCAGGAGCTGGCCCGCATGGAGGCGCTGGTGGATCAAGCGATGCTCGACGGCGCCCTTGGCGTATCCTCCTCTCTCCAGTACATTCCCAACCTCTACTCCTCGACCGAAGAGCTGATCGCTCTGGCCAAGGTCGCCGCGCGTTACGGCGGCGCCTATTTCACCCACCAACGGTCTGAGTCCGGCCGCATCGACGCTTCGCTGGAGGAGGTTTTCCGCATCGCTCGCGAAGCGGGCATACGCGCGCAGATCTGGCATCTGAAGACGGCGTACCGTCCGAACTTCGGTCGAATGCCCGGAGTCCTGAGCCGGATCGAGCAGGCGCGGGCCTCGGGCATCGACGTCGCGGCAAATCAATACCCTTACAACCGCGCCTCCAACGGCGTTGACGCCTGCCTGCCGCCCTGGGTGCGGGAGGGAGGCCGCGAGAAGCTCTTGAAGCGCCTGGCGGACCCGCCGACGCGCGAGCGCGTCAAGGCCGACATGGCGCGCGAGACGACCGAATGGGAGAACCAGTGGCTCGGTTCCGGAGGCGCCGCCGGAGTGATGGTAGCCGAAGTCCTCGATGCGAAGCTGAAGCCCTACGAAGGGAAGACGATCGCTTCGATCGCGGCGGCGGATAAGAAGGATCCCCGCGACGTCGTGATCGATCTCGTCCTCGCAGACCGGGCCAATGCCTCCTGCATCACCGCCATCATGGACGAGAAGGACGTCCGGGCCGCACTCGCTCACCCGCTCGTCTCCTTCTGCACCGACTCGCCCGCCAAGGCGGCCGACGGCCCGCTCTCCCATGAGACTTCACACCCCCGCGGCTGGGGCTCGGCCGCGCGGATCCTGGGGCACTACGTCCGGGATGAGAAGGTGCTGCGACTCGAAGAAGCGGTGCGCAAGATGACGTCCTTCGCCGCCGAAGCTGCGGGACTGCCGGATCGCGGTCTGGTCAAGCCCGGCTTCGCCGCAGACCTGGTCGTTTTCGACCCGGAGAACGTGCGAGACCGCGCGACCTTTGAGAATCCCAACCGTTACAGCGAAGGGTTCCACTACGTCGCCGTCAACGGCGTTCTTGTCGTGGACGACGGGAAGCTCACAGGCAAGACGCCCGGACGCGCTCTTCGAGGCCCTGGTTATCGAGCCCGTTGAATTCGCGGCTCGGAGTTCAGGCTTTAGCCTGCTCGGGTTCTGTGCAGCCTGAAGGCTGAACTCCAAACTCGTACCTACCAGATTAGCTTCAACGCAAACTGGACGACCCGCGCCGATTCTCCCGTCTGGATGATTGTTTGCGTAGTGGGCGGGGCGACGGTCGCGCAGCAGGTCTGGGCGAACGCTGTCGAGAGGATGCTCGGGGAGCCCGCGGACGCGTCGCGCGGGTTGTCGAAATTCGGGTGGTTCAAAGCGTTAAACATCTCGGCCCGGAACTGCACCCTGATCCCTTCGGTCACTCTGAAGATCTTCTGGATTCCAAGGTCGAGGTTCCAGTAGCCCGGCGCTTCGAAAATGTTTCGTCCCGCGCCGTTGCTTCCGGGCACCGGCAGCGTAAAGCCGCTGGCGTCCTTGAACACCACGGGGCCGAAGACATTCGGAATCTCCTGTAGTTTCACTTCGGGCAGGCCGCCTGCGAGAGCGGCGCGGGACTCGTGAGAAAAGTTCGAGGTCCGGACACCGCTGCGAACACTGAACGGCTCGCCCGACATTCCGGTGAAGATCCCGTTCACGCTCCAGCCGCCCGCGATCTGGTTCAGCGCTCCGTTGAGGCCGTTCCCCCACCGCTGGCTTTCCCCAAACGGCAGGTCCCAGATCGAGTTCACGGTCAGAACGTGCCTGCGGTCGAAATCCGAACGGGACCGTTCCCCACGCCAGTTGCGGATGTCGGTCGGAGTCCGCGAGTTGGTCGTGGAGAGCCCGCCTCCGGAAGAGGCGCCGACGGGATCCACGGACTGGTCGTCTATGGACTTGCCCAGCGTATACGACAAACCCGTGAAGAACCCCTTCTCGAACCTCTTCCGCAAGGTAATCTGCACGCTGTGGTAGTAGGAGTCTCCACCCGAATCGATGTAAGTGAAACTGGAGAACTGCTGATTGGGGCGCAGCCTGGCTGCCAGTGTCTGGTCTTCGACGCGCCCCGCGAAGTTTCCTGCCGCATTCTGGTCGAGGTCGTTTGCCGTCGTGGTGGTGTTGACGAAGTCAGACGAAACGATCCCAGACGCGACAATCGGAACGGTGACTCCCGTAACGCCCGGCGGGCAAGTACCGTCCGGATTGCAGCCGAGCGAGCGGTTCTTCTGCATGGCCAAAAACGACGGCAGGATCGGATCGGCATTGATCTGGTTTAAATCGTACGCGCGATTCAGCCGGATTCCTCTCCGCCCCACGTAGCCGATCTGGAACACCATTCCGGCGGGCAGCTCTCGCTGGATGCTGAGATTCCACTGGTGGACCGTGGGAAGTTTCAGGGCCGGGTCGAAGCCCGTAAAGGAGGGCGCGTTGCTTCGCGTCTGAAGCGGGGGAGTGAAAAACGAAGAGGGTTTCACCGAAGGCGGATTCAGTTCGAAGGGGAATCCCTGCGCAATGCGCACGTCCGGAACGGATGTGCATCCTGGTGTGGTCGTGCGGCCCACGGTGGAGGAGCAACTGGTGACGAGACCCGGAACCTTGCCGGCGGCAGCGGTCACCTGGAAGGTGGAAATCGGATCGAATGCGATCCCGTAGCCGAGGCGCACAACAGTCTTTTCCGTGGGGCTCCACGCGATTCCAAGCCGCGGGCCGAACGCTCCGAGGTTGTTCCGGTCATACCAGCGGTCCGACTTACGGAACGTCACCGGTCCTTGCGAGCCGTCGATCGGTTTATCGGGCAGGTAGACCCGGCCTGCCGCCTCTGTGGGCGCCAGATTGATTTCCCAGCGAACGCCGTAATTCACCGTCACATTCTTGCGAAGCCGCCACTCATCCTGGAAGTAAAAGTTGAATTGCTTTGCGCGGTGCCCCTCGGCCCACAGCGCCACGTTGTTGCCCGTGCGGAAAGGCAGGAACGTGTCGGACGTCAGGTCCCCCAGGAAATTCTGCGACAACCGGGCGGGAATCCCCATCAGGTCGTTGATGGTACCCAGCAAGCGGGTGTTGTCGATGCTGTTGATCCCGATGACCTTCGAGCTCGAGCTTCCCACGGCTGGCGTGTTGAAGCCCTTGGGAGGCCGGGTTGTGGCGCTGAACGACAGGCTGGGCGTCACGTTCGTTCCCCCGGGCTGGCCGCGCTGGTCATTGTGCTCATACAAACGGATGTTGGCGCCCACTTTGAACACGTGCGAGCCGCGGATGATGTTCAGGTTGTCCAGCAGTTGAGGAGTCGTCACGGCGCGGAAGGTGCGCGGCGTGTTGATGAAAGGGACACTCGCATTGTTGAAGGTGTAGGGAGGGACATCCGGAAAGCTCGGATTGGCTTCCCCCTGGGTGAACAGGAAAACAAAGCGGGCAAAACCCGTCGTGAGCTCGTTGACCACGCGCGACGAGACAACCCAGCGGTAACTGATGGCGAGGTTTTTCGTGCGCCGTTCCACCTCGCCCAGGGGCGGGAATCCCGGAAATACGATCGGGCGGCCGTTCAGCGGGTCCCCTTCCCTCGTGTCCTGATTCGCCTGGAGCCAGCGGACGAACACCGTGTGGTTCGTACTGAAGGCGTGATCCACGCGGACCATGTAGTGCGGTCCTTCGTTACGCGTCGGCGGATTCCACAGATAGGTCGCCGTGTTCAGTCCGTCGCCGAATTTGTAGTTGTTCGGGAGCGGATAAGACTTGAACAGAGAGCCGATCTTCGGATCGAGCCCGATTTTCGCCGGATCGTTCGCGAACATGTTGTAACTGGCGATGCAGTTTGTGTCGGCAGTGCCCGCGCACTCGGGCACGCCGGGGCGGAGCCCGCCGGTCCTGGGATCGACCAACGCCGGAGTGTTCCGCTCGATCTTCTGCCCATCGAGGACGAAGGGATTCGCGGGGTCCGCCACGAAATAGCGGTAGATCCCGGTCAGAGCGGTCGGTGTGTACAGCGTCGGAGTGCCAAAGGTCTGGTCGAGTGGCTGCGAGAATTTCACGTTCTGCCCCTGCCAGCTTCCGAAGAAAAAAGTCTTGCTCTTGACCACAGGCCCGCCGGCCTCGAATCCGTACTGGTGCAGCTTTATCTCCGGTTTCGGAGCTCCGAGCGCGTTGGCAAAAAACTCGTTCGAATTGAGCGCAGTATTGCGCAAGAACTCATACGCGGTTCCGTGGAATTGGTTCGTGCCGCCGCGCGTGGCAACGGAAACAGAGGCGCCGCTGTTGCGCCCCTCTTCCGGCGTGGCATTGTTCGTCGTCACCTTATATTCCTGAACGTTGTCCGGGTTCAGTCGATACAGGTTGGACACCGGGTTCGGGACTGAGGACTCGTTGGCCTCGATGCCGTCGATGGTGACATTGAAGGCCCGGTCCCGCGATCCGTTGACGTGAATTCCGGAACCTGCGCCGCCGTAGGATCGCTGCACGACCCCCGGCTCGAGCGTAATCAAAGTCAGAGGGTTTCTGCCGTTCAACGGAAGTTCGACGATCGCCTTCTGTTCGACGACGTTGCCGAGAGTCGCGTTCGAGGATTGGAGCTTTTCATACCCGCCCTCCACGTTCACGACCTCGGAGACGCCCCCGACTTGAAGAACCACATCCACCACGAGGGGCGTATCCACAACGAGGATGTTGCCCGTCTTCTGTGTGGTCTTGAAGCCCGCGAGCTCCGCGATGATCGTATAGCTCCCTACCGGAAGCGCCGGAAAGGCATACAGTCCTCTGGCGGTAGTTATCTGCGTGTGCGTGACGCCGGTGGCCTCGTTCTTCGCAGTCACCGTGACGCCCGGAACGACGGCGCCGGACGAATCAGCGACTGTTCCCGAAATTCGGGATGCGCCTGTCTGGGCCAGGCAGAGGGCCGCGGCCAGGACCAGGAGGGAGCCGACGGCGAAAATATTTTTCAAAAGTCCAGACATTGATATACCTCCTTTCCTGCAAATCCTTCTTGAAGTTTCGCTGGTCTAAGGGCTCGCACAGAAATAAATTCGCATTTTGCTGCAGGCCCTCAGGCCCGCTGGCGAGGCGCGAGCGACGAGCTATACCCGGGGCGGTATGTGAGGAGCGAGCAACAAAGCCAGCGGGCTTGCGGGCCGCAGCCCGCAGGGGCGCGCCCCGAGCGGAGCTCGGGCTCCTCGACGATGTCCGACATCGCCTGCGTCGCGGCGCCTCGCATCTGCCCGCCCGGCGCTCGCGCCAAAATGTGAATTTATTTCTGTGCGAGCCCTAAGGGAGTCCGGCGGCCAGGCGGGCCGGACGTGATGAAGCGCCAAATTCGGAGTCAGGAGACGAGGCTGACTTTTCCCTTCGATAAGTCAGGGTCTCAATTCACGATTAGATTCTTCTCATTTGTCGCCCGCGCAGTCAACGGCAAAACCGCGCACCGAAAATCCTTCGCAACCTGGCAAGGATTTTCGTCATACACTGCACGAAAATGCAGCCCCAGATGAACACCGATCTGTTGTGGTTGCACTCATACTTTGGGTTGCGGCTTTGCCGATCCGTATTACTACAGGTTAAGTTTGTGTTTTCTTGACAAGATTCTTGGCTCTTCTTTGGAGTGCGCAAGCTTGCTTAGCTTGCTTGCGCCTTGAGGGGCGGTGGAACGTTTCCAGCCGGACAAAGCGGCAGCAAGCTCTGCGAGCTGCCGCACTCCAAACAACGCAGTGGGTTGAGTTCAGACTTTTGGTTGCGGCTGGGCTGCGCCATGAAATTCGTGGCCAGTTTTTCTCCGTGGCTCCGTGCCTCTGTGACCAATGACGCAACCCGCGATTGCCTCTACGTACTTAGCGCCTTCGCGGTTAATTCGGACTTCGTTTCACCGCGAAGCCGCTAATACGCAAAGGCGCCTAAAGTTTGTGTGCAGAGCGACCGAAGAGATTGTTGAAGCAATGTATAGGATCAGCAAAGAGAGCATTTCCGGCTCAAGTTCGCACACTACACGAGAATTGTTTTCTATTGCGCCCGGGAAAATGGGGTCACTAATGCAGCGCGAGTGACGCGCAGCTTTACCCCTCGTCCCGGTATACATCCCGGACCTACGAGCCGCGCGCCGGCCAGCCGCCTTCTTCATTGGAGGGCCTCCAAACCGGGATGAAATGAACCGATCATCCGCTTCCCCGGCGGAGTGCAAGGCCTTAACGACACATGCTCGGAGAGCCTGAACCGAATATCTTTCTCCTCCTTCGCGCGGGTTCCTTGATCTGCGCTTTGCGGCTCGAGAGCATCCGCGAGACCCTAAGGCCTCTTCCAACCAGACGGCCGACTGGCACACCAAGAACCACAGGGGAGAAAATATGACAGAAGAGCTTCGGATCCTGTTCGTCGACGATTCGCCAGAAGACGTCGAGCTTCAGCAACGTGAGCTCCGGCACGGTGGCCTGTCCTTTGTCTCGAAGAGGGTAGAACAGAGAGACGATCTTGCGATGGCGCTCAGAGACTTAAAACCGGATCTTGTCATCTCCGACTATTCCATGCCGGAGTTGGATGGCCTTACGGCGCTCAAGGTTACCCGCGAAATCTGCCCGGAGGTTCCGTTCATCTTTGTCTCGGGCACGATCGGCGAAGAACGCGCGATCGAAAGCCTCAAGAGCGGGGCCACGGATTACGTCGTCAAGGATCGCATCGCGGGGCTCGTCGTCAGAGTCCGCCGGGCGCTCAAAGAAGTTATGGATCGCGAGCAGCGCCGGATGCTCGAGGAGCAGTTCCGCCAGGCCCAGAAGATGGAGGCCGTCGGGCGCCTGGCGGGCGGCGTGGCCCACGACTTCAACAACCTCCTCACAGTCATCATGGGGTACACCGAGAACATCCTTGCACGGTTCCCTCCCGGTGACCCCATGCAAGAGGATTTGAGGGAAGTCCTCAACGCCGGTCAGCGGGCCGCGTCCCTGACGCGCCAGCTGCTCGCCTTCAGCCGGAAGCAGGTCACGACCCCCACCGTTATTAATCTCAACTCAGCGGTTGCCGAGATGGACAAGATGCTGCGGAGGCTGATCGGCGAAGACATCGAGCTCAACACGACCCTCGATTCTTCGCTTGGAAGGGTGAAAGCCGATGCGACCCAGATCGAGCAAGTCATCGTGAACCTGGCGGTGAACGCCCGCGACGCCATGCCCGACGGGGGCAAGCTCACGATCGAGACGGCCAACGTCACGTTGGATGAGGCTCTTGCTCCGGGACAGCCCGGAAGTAAGCCGGGCCCTCATGTCATGCTCTCCGTCACCGATACGGGGCACGGGATGGACGCGGAGACAAGGGCGCATCTCTTCGAACCCTTCTTCACCACCAAGGAGCAGGGCAAGGGAACGGGGCTCGGACTCTCCACAGTTTATGGCATCGTGCAACAATGCGGCGGAACCATCGTTGTGCACAGTGAGCCCGGTCTCGGCGCCGCATTCAAACTCTATCTCCCCTGTGTTGACGCGGCCGTCGAGCCCGCCATGGCGGCGGCTCCTGCCGTGGGCGTGGCAAGTGGTACCGAGACGATTCTCGTGGCGGAGGACTCTGAGGGGGTCCGAAAACTGCTCTCCGAGGTGCTCCGCAAACGTGGGTACAACGTCCTTGCCGCCGGGGATGGGGAGGAAGCGTTGCTCATCGTCGAGAATTACCAGGGTGCGATTCATCTGTTGATCACAGACGTCATCATGCCTCGCGTCGGGGGGAAGGAGCTCGCCGAGCGGATAGCGCCGATCAGGCCCGAGACAAGGGTGCTGTACACCTCGGGATACGCGGACCCTGCTTTTCTCGCTGGGATTCTCGAGCCGGGCGTCGCTTACTTGCAGAAACCCTATCCTCTGGAGGACCTGGTGCGCACGGTCAAGGACGTTCTCTCCGCGGAGAAGTGACGGCCAACAGAATAACGAGTGGAGACAGGATAACGGGATAGTTTTTGGACAGGATAACAGGATGGACTGGATGGATAGATCTCGGGACCTTGCAGACCGAGTGAGTCCTGTCATCCTGGTCCGCAAAAAAACCAGTAAATCCTGTTATCCTGTCCGACAAATCCTGTCATCCTGTCGAATCGCAGTCACCATCATTCAGATCTCAGCGCCACCATGGGATCGACCTTGGCCGCTCGCCGTGCCGGGATATAAGTTGCGACGAGCGAGACGGCGATCAGCAACAGCGAGACAGCCAGGAACGTCACTGGGTCGGTGGGATGCACCCCGTACAGCAAGCTCGTGAGAAATCGCGCCAAGGCGAGTGCCCCCGCGATCCCGAGACCGACACCGATCAGTGACAGGACCATCCCGCGTTCCACAATGAGGCTCAGCACATCGCGCCGGCTGGCGCCGAGGGCCATGCGAAGTCCGATCTCGTGTATTCGCTGGTCCACCGAGTAGGATATGACTCCGTAAATGCCAATCGCAGCGAGCAAAAGCGCCAACGAAGCAAAGGCTCCTAACAAAAAGAGTCGAAAGCGTTCGGCAGCAAGCGAGGCATTCAGCCGCTGCTCCATCGTTCTAACATCAGCCACGGGTTGTTCCGGATCCAGTGAAAGCACCGCCTTGCGCGCAGCCTCGGCCAAGTTCGATGAATCTGAAGCCGTTTGTATCACCAAGGTCATAGACGTCGATGGCGTTTCATTGTCTTTGGCCATGCCCTGCAGGTGAGGCACGAACAGTTCAGGTTCTGAAGGCAGACTTAGACCTCGCCGCTTTACATCGCCTACAACACCGGCGACAGTCAAACGTGGAATGCGAAAATCGGGAGACGGCAAGGAAGCGGCAATCGTCTGCTCAGGGGGAGCCGGATAGACCCGTTGACCGATCGGATTCTCATTCGGGAAGAACCGCCGAGCTGCGGCCTCATTAATGATCGCAACCAGCGGCCTTTCGGCGACATCGTCCTCTCCGAAATAGCGCCCGCTCCGAAGCGGGATTCCGAGCGCCCGGAAGTAGTCGGGTGTTACCTGCCGGTATTGAATCAGAGGAACGTCAGCCAGTCTTACGGCTGGATGGTTCTCAACGGTGAAATACTTACCCCATCCACCTCCGGCAAGGGGAATGGTTGTGCCAGCCGCAGCCAGTTTTACGCCAGGAATCGCCTTTAGACGCTGGATCAGATCGCGATAAAAGAAGCCTGCCTTGGCCGGCTCTGTGTACGGATACTTGGCTTCCGGCAATGAAACCGACATCGTCAAAACATCCTTTGCCTGGAATCCCGGATCGACAGCGAGCAGCCGTTGCAGCGTCCGAACAAGGAGCCCGGCGCCGACCAGCAGGACTAACGACAGCATCACTTCTGCGACCACCAGCACGTTGCTCGCCCGGCTCGTATGTCTGCTCGCCGTGGAACTCCGTCCGCCCTCCCTTAAGGATTTGTTGATGTCCACCCGAGACAAGTCGAGGGCAGGAGCTATGCCAAAGAGCAACGCGCTAAGCACCGATAGGCCGGCCGTGAAGAGCAGCACTCGGAAGTCAATCTCAACTCCATGAAGCCGGGGTATGTCCGCTGGCGCAAATGCTTTTATGACATCCAGGAGTAAGCCTCCAATCGTCAGACCGAGGCCTGCGCCAATTCCGCCGAGCATGAGACTCTCACTCAAGAGCTGCCGGACGAGCCGGCCTCGGCTCGCGCCGAGCGCGCCTCGCACGGATAACTCGCGATGACGGACTGACGCTTTCGAGAGGAGCAGGTTTGCCACATTGACGCAAGCGATCAATAGCACCGCGGCAACCGCCCCCAGCATGATGAGCAGCGGCGATCTTACGTCGCCCACGACGGAAGCGAGGTAGTCTGATGCGTCAGCACCCAGTCCCGCGTTCTCACTGAATTGCTTTTGTAGTTCGTGAGCGATTGCCTGTGTGTCTGATCGAGCCTCTGTTATGTTTACACCCGGCTTAAGGCGTGCGATTGCGCTGATGAAGTGATTGTCCCGCGTACCCATGGGATCATTGCGGGCAAACGAAATAGGCATCCACAACTGTGCATTGTCATCTGGAAACTCAAAATCCGGAGGCATCACACCTAAAATCGTGTAGAGCTCGCCATTCAGGTGAAATGTCTCTCCGAGCACGTTCTTTCGTCCGCCAAAACGTCGTTCCCACAGTTTGTGGCTTAGTACCGCGACGCGATGCTTCCCGAACAGACTTTCATCTTCAGAAAACGTTCGCCCCAGAGCTGCATTCACGCCGAGCAATCTGAACAATCCGGGAGACACACAAGAACCATCCACTCGCTCCGGCTGTCCGTCGGTGAGGTTTGCATTTTGCCAAAAGTAGCCGGCTAGAGATTCAAAGGAGTGGTTTCTCCCGGCGATCTCTTGCAGATCGGGCTCGGCGCATCCCATTTGTGGGACACCTCTGGAGACCTCTGTACACCACATCGTGACGAGGCGATCCGGTTCACGAAAAGGTAACGGGCGCAGCAATACTCCATTGACAGCGCTGAAGATCGCTGTATTCACGCCAATCCCCAGCGCCAGCGTCAACACCGCCGCCGCGGTGAAGCCCGGATTCTTGGCCAGCATGCGCAGGCCGTAGCGCAGGTCTTGAACAAGTGTCTCGATCATGGGCAGCCCCCTTTGCTCCCGGAAGATTTCTTTCACCTGTGCGACTCCCCCAAAGCTGCGCAGTGCAGCGTACCGCGCCTCCTCGCGCGACATTCCCTTCCGTACGTTCTCCTCGACAAGCATTCCCAGATGGGAGCTCAGTTCCTCGTCCAGGTCCTGTTCCAGCCGCCCCTTCCGGAACAAAGCCATCAACCGCAGGACCAACACTCGCAGCCAGCTCGTCATTCGTCACTCGTCATTCATACCGAAGCGCCACCATCGGATCGACGTTCGCCGCCCTTCTGGCCGGGACATAACCCGCGAGGACTGCGATCGCCAACATCAGAACCGACATGGCGCCTATGGTTACCGGGTCCGTGGGCGTCAGTCCGAACAGGAGGCTCCTCAAAAGATGGGTGCTCGCGAGGGCTGCAGGGACCCCGAGCGCCACACCGGCTATCACCAGAACCAGAGTCTCCCGCAACACCATGGACGTCACGTCGGTTCGTCGAGCTCCCAGCGCCATGCGGATTCCGATCTCACTCGTGCGGCGGACGACCCCATACGACATGACTCCATAGAGGCCGACGCACGCCAGCACCAACGCCAGGAGTCCAAAGAATCCCAGGAGCTTGGCAACGAGTCGCTCCTGAATCAGTGTTCCGTTGATCTGCTCCTCGAGAGTGTTCATGCTGCGAAGGACGATACTGTTGCTGACCTGTTTCAAGACCTGACGAATCTGGGGTGCAAGCGCGTTCGGATCGTTCGTCGTCCGGACTTCGATGGACTCCGCGAACCCGGTACCCTGGGCGACCGGGAGGTAGACCATCCGGGGGGTGGGGTCGCGCAAGTTATCGTATTTCGCGTCCTGGACCACGCCCACTATCTGTACTCCCTGCTCTTTGTCCAACCGGGACCCGAACGGAACATAGCGACCCTGCGAGTCGACCTTCGGAAAGTATATCGTCTTCCCGATAGGGCTTTCCGGACCGAAGTAGTGGCGGGTGGTCGTTTCATTTATGACGGCCACCTTCGGGGCATTTTTGCTGTCCTGATCCATAAAGCCCCGGCCCAGGAGCAACTTCATCCCGAACGTCTGAAAATACTCGGGCGAGATCCATTCTTCCCTGACCTCGCCATCGTTTTCAGGCTTGACGCTCGATCCCGGCACGCGAACCGGTGAGGTGCTTAACGATCCGCTAAACAAGCCGAAACCAGAAAAACTCACAGAGCGCACACCCGGGATCGCCTTCAACCGCTGGAACACCTGAGCGCGCAGTTCCACCACATTAGCGCTCTCCACCGAAGCGGCATCAGCCAGCACGCTGAGCATCAGGACATTGCCGCGCGCGAGCCCGATATCAAGCTCTTTGAGGTTCTGTACGGTGCGCACGAGCAGACCCGCTCCGATCAGCAACCATAAGGAAAGCGCCACCTGGGAAATCACCAGGGCTTTGCTCAAGCGCTGCCGGGGCCGGCTGCCGCCCTGACTTCGGGAGTTTGCCTGGAGCGCCGAACTGAGATCCAGGGACGTTGCCTGCAATGCCGGAACCAATCCGACCAAAATTGAGCTGAGCAGGGATACGGCCAGCGTGAACGCCAGAACGCCGGCGTCGGGACGGAGATCCAGGGCGAGGGGAAATCCTCCCATGGCAAAGAGCGCTACAAGCAGGCTCGTGCCCCAGTGCGCCATTGCAAACCCGACGGCGCCGCCGAGCATCGAGGTCAAAATGCTTTCGGTGAGGAGTTGCCGCATCAGCCGCCAGCGGCCGGAACCGATCGCCAGACGAACGCCAATCTCCCTTTGGCGCGCCGAGCCGCGCGCCAGCAAGAGGTTGGCCACGTTGCAGCAGGCAATCAGAAGCACCAGTCCTACCACTGCCATCAGTAATTGCAACGGCTGCCGGAACGGTTCCCGCAGCACGTTCAGGCCTCGGCTTCCTCGCTCGACTTGCACCCGGAAATCTGTGGGTCTTTCGCGCGAGATCAGACTTCCGGTTCCAGTGGCGATCTCCTCCGCCATAATCTGTTGGAACAAAGCGGTGAGTTCTGCATTGGCTCGGTCTTCGCTGGTCCCTGGTTTCAGGCGGCCTATGGTTCGGAACCAGGTGGAGGTGCGTCGATCGAGCATATTGCTCGTCATCACGCGTGGTTGCATCAGGATCGGCACCCAGATGTCGCGCGCGACACCGACCATATCCCCAAAGAATCTGCGCGGCGCCACTCCGATAATCGTGAATGGCGTGCCGTTGAGGAAGATGGTTCGTCCGAGAACCGACGGGTCGCGCCCAAATCGGCGTTCCCAAAACCCGTAACTGATTACCGCGACCGCTCCTTCGCCTGGCGCGCGGCTGTCCTCTGGTGTGAAGACCCGTCCCAGAATCGGATTCACACCCAGAAGTGGAAAGTAATTCGCCGAGACAAGCGCTCCCTTGATTTGATCGAATTCCTGTAATTCGCCGGCTCCCTCCAGAATGACGTGATTTAGTCCCAACTCCCCAGAGGCAGCCATCCGCGAAAAGACCTGCTGGCGGCTCGATAGGTCGCGAAACACCGGGTAGCTGAAATCCCTGCGGGAATCTCGCCGGTACGCTACGACGCGCGCCAGCGTCTCCGGATCTCTCACCGGCAGATCCTTCAGCAGGACGGCATTCACGAGGCTGAAAATAGCGCAGTTGGCGCCAATTCCCATCGCCAACGACAACACCGCGACGGCCGTGAACCCGGGGTTCTTGGCCAGCATCCGCAGGCCGTAGCGCAGGTCTTGAACCAGTGTCTCGATCATAGGCAGCCCCCTTTGCTCCCGGTAGACCTCCTTCACCTGCTCGACTCCGCCAAAGCTTCGCCTGGCGGCATAGTGCGCTTCCCTCGGAGGCATCCCTTTGCGTTCGTTCTCCTCGACGAGCATCTCCAGGTGGGAGCGCAACTCCTCGCCCAGTTCCCGTTCCAGCCGGTCCTTTCGGAATAGTGCGGCAAGGCGTGATTTCAGAACCCGCAGCCAGGTCATCTCAGCTCTCTTCGACGCCCTGCAGCAAGCGCGTGATGATGCCCGCCATGCGCTCCCAGCTCTCCGTCTCTTCGGCCAGCTGTTTGCGCCCCGCTTTGGTCAGCGAGTAGAAGCGGGCGCGCCGGTTGTTCTCCGAAACTCCCCACTTGGACGCGACCCAACCTCTTTGTTGCAGCCGCAAAAGGGCCGGGTACAACGTGCCTTGATTGAGGTACAGCAGATCACCGGAGACTTGCTCGATGCGGCGGGCGATGCCGAACCCGTGCAGGGGCCCCAGCGTGTCCAGGGTCTTGAGAACCAGCAGGTCCAACGTGCCGCGCAGGATGTCTTCCTTTGGTTTGGTCATTCTGTCTCCTATTGAAACTCAACAGGAGTGTATGCGCGCCTCTGTTGGAAATCAACAGGAATTCACAACAGCGAGCCATCCTGACAGGTGCCGGGCGGTTGTAAAAGTCAGGAAGCGATAGCCGTCAGTTTCTGGTCAGAGTCTCAGAAGACAACGGTATCTCCCAGGAGTTTCCGTCAGAAACTAGGGTTTCTCCCAGTTTTCAATGGGCGCCGGTTCAGCTACAAGAGACGCGCTATTACCGGAGAGGATTGTGGCGAGTTCGTTTCGGGATTGATACGCGAAGAGCTACATGGCAGTCCCTGTTCTCTAACGTGGCCAACAACGGGAAAAAGACCTGGAAAGTCACTGGACCGGCCGCTCAGGCCCGTATCCGAGTGTGCGACCTGAGTGGGCCCAACTGTGATACCAGCGACGCCAACTTCACGATTCAATAGCCCGGCGGCCGGTTGGCTCGCGGGCGCGGCGCGCGTCCGGCGGATCCTGGTGCGGAACGACGTCGCGCCGCCAGATCCGGTTCGTTGGCCGCAACGCAACGCAGGGC
>WNGG01010131.1_pt1 | contig 16298 bp, 15 predicted proteins | sample 5400661 | NCBI WGS metagenome assembly WNGG01 (sample SAMN13153372, study PRJNA577476) | soil metagenome | isolation source: 100 cm soil or saprolite under Garry oak tree replicate 1 | place: USA:California | collected 2016-06-15 | reverse complement strand
GGACTCGTGGGAAGAGCGGGCTCGGAGACTTGTCTAGGAAGCATGACGATTATTTGTATAGAAAGACGCCTCTTCATAGACGCCGGCACCCCTAAGGCCGTTGCGAGGTTTGTGATGTCTACGGCGAACTCTTTGGGGCTCAACGAGACTTGGGAATCCGGAGGGATCCTGGCGCGGTCTTACATATATGCCGTGGTAAGACGGTAAGATTAAAAGCCCGTTCCAGCGGCCTATTCTTGAAGAATGTTGGAATATGAGCCTAGTAGGACGAGGGTTTCGGCGAAGGGGCAGGTTGTCATTCCGAAGGCTGTAAGGGAGAGGCTGGGCATCGAGAAGGGTCTTGAGCTTACTCTGATTCCTCTTGACGAGAACAGACTGCTCTTGGAGAAGGTTCCGAGACTGTCCCAGCTTTTCAAGTTCATGGGAAGAGCCCGCGGAGCCTCTCTGCTCCTGGACGATAGAGGGTCAGAGACTCAGAGAGACGATGAGAGACTCTCGGAACTCTTCCCTTCGTAGAGACCATTCTTGAAGAGGTTCGTTTTCGACGCTGGCCCTTTCATTCTTCTCTTTACAAGGGAGCAGGGTAGTGAGCTGGCGAGGAAGGCTGTCCTCCAGCATGAGGGGGGTCGATCGGAGATTTTCATTCACCCCAACTGTCTCTCAGAAGCCTACAATGTCATGGTGAGGGTGAAGAGGGAGAAGCCGCACCTCTTGGCTAGGGACGTTGACCCAGCAGTGGTCATTCGTTCCGCATACGCAACTCTGAGGGTGGTTCAGGACGAGACGACCACGTTGAACCTAGGCATTCTCAAGTCGAAGTACAAAGGTGTCCCTTGGGGCGACCTCTCTTCCGCGGCTCTCTCCATGCGATTATCGGACAGGGAGAAGGTCCCTGTGGTGATCCTCGACCGGGAGCGACACTTCAAGGAAATTACTGAAGTAGAGTCCCAAGCTATATCAAGCCTGAAGATCTAGCGGCAGCAAGGACCTTCAAAGGTTCGCCGGGACAAGCCCTGTAGTTTCGTTGGACTGTACAAGCTCCGCGTTCATGGGCGTCGACGCAATCAAGAACGCCTTTGTCTGCGACGCAGACTTCAGACAGTACGGCTTCATCATGCAGCCGTGAGAAATGCAAACAGGCTCTCCATGAAATGTTTTCGGCTAGATCCTGGCAGTGTTCCGGATTCGGGTCCTGGTCCGATTCTTAACCGAGTTGAGCCGATGAGCCAGTGGCTCTAACCGAGATCCTCCTAGCTAGAGGGGCCCATGTCGCTGGAGCTTTAGGATTGAGACGGGTGAGGGGAAGAGGCAGACTGCTAGACCTGTGAATACGTAGACCCATGAGTCCCAGAGTCCTCTAGGGCCTATTATGGGGAAGAAGTGGAGACCGCGGGGTCCGTAGAACTGGGCGATGCCGAAGAGCTCGTCCGCCGTAACTGAGAGTGCTCCGAAGCCGTAGCACGCCGCTCCGAAAACGATGATCCACCCTATCCGGTTCATAGGTTCAGCCCTGCAAGGGTCATTGGAGAAACAGTGCTTCTCATCAAGATGATGTGACCAGTGATACTAGCTTCGACATTCGAGATGCTACGAGGCGAGAAAACCGTGTACCTTTGAAAGCTGGCTCTGCTCTGCATGGGATGGTTGTTATTCAATGTAAAGCGTCTAACTACTCGTAGGGTCCTTCAGTGGGATTCTAAACATTAACGCGTATAGAACGCTGGTTTCGGTAGAAATTATAAGCTCATTTCGTGCGGGTTCCCAAAGACCTTGCCCAGCGGTTACGGAGAAGTATTGAACGAATTCCTGTCGGTGTTTGGCTCCAATGGAGACCAAAGGGAGGGGCTCTCTTATCAGCTCTGATAATGACGGGTCTCTTGAAATATCGGCTGACGAACTGAAGTCATTGTACGATGATGAAGAGCGCGATTTTGTCGTTATTGATGTTCGTGAGCCTGAAGAGTTTCGGGACTGGAAGATTCAGGGGAGCATGAATGTCCCTCTAGCTGAACGGTTTCCTTCGAGAGTGAAGGCGGTTGCCAACGACAGTCGAGTGATAACTGTCTGCAGAACAGGCGTGAGGAGCCTTCACGCGGTTTACGAACTACGAGGAGCCGGGCTGATCGCCAAAAGTCTGAGAGGGGGAATGGTTGCTTGGAGCAATACATACGTAGCGAGCGACTTGAAGATTTCTAATTCTTCACTCAGCAAGATAATTCAGATCAGAAGGTTGTCGAAGGGCTGCACCAGTTACATAATTGGTCACGACAATGAGTGCATCGTCGTCGATCCTTCAACGAAGATAGAGGAATATGAAAAGGTCTCCGCAAAGGAAGGCTTCAGAATAACTCACGTTGTCGATACACACAAGCACGCGGATCACGTGTCGGGGGCGAGACAGCTCGCATCTTCAACAGGGGCAGTCTTACACCTTAGTCCAAAGGATGACTATCACTTCGGAGGATTTACTTCTCTCACCGACAAAGCGCATATTCGACTAGAAAACGAAGAGTTGAGAGTTGATGCAATTCATACCCCCGGTCACACACCTGGTAGCATGAGTCTCCTCGTGTCCGATTCCTTGTTGCTCTCCGGAGACACGCTGTTCCTTGACGGAATAGGTAGGCCGGACCTAGAGGGCGCGCCGAAGGTTTCTGCAAAGCAGCTCTACCGTACCTGCCAGAAGATATTCGACGAGCTTAACCCGACAGTAAGGATCCTGCCAGCTCACTTTGGGTCGGGCACCGATCTAATGCGAAAGGGCGCTTTGACGGCGCCCATCTCGAGTGTCCAGGCGAAGATAACAGAAATGAACTTCACCGATTCTAGGAGCATCAAAGCGCTGATCTGCAACCTGCCTAAGCCCGCAAACTACGAGACAATACTCAGAATCAACGGGGGATTCGACAGGGTCGATCCCTCCATCATCGATCTTCTTGAAGAGGGCCACAACCGGTGTGCCATGCCCATTGAGGTCAGGTAAAACAACTGAAAGTATTGATCGCCGGCGTAGACGGGTATCTGGGCTGGCCACTTGCCCTGCACCTGGCAGCCAGAGGCCACGATGTGTATGGCATCGACAATTTCTCTCGTAGGAGAAATGTGGCCGAGGTTGGATCGTGGAGCGCAATACCGATACCGAGTATGAAGAGACGACTCGAATATGCCCGGAAGCTACTGGGTCTTCGTATCAGGTTTTTCCAGGGTGACCTTAGAAGGTACAGGGACGCATCAGCGACCATACGGGAGGTCAAGCCAGACGGCATCATTCATCTCGGGGAGCAGCCCTCGGCACCCTATAGTATGATTGATTCCAAGCACGCCACATACACTCAGGAAAACAATGTAACCGGAACGCTAAACTTGCTTTGGGCCATGAAGGAAGCAAGCCCTAAGTCCCACCTCGTCAAACTCGGAACAATGGGAGAGTATGGAACTCCAAACATTGCGATCCCGGAAGGGTTCTTCGAAATAGACTATCGCGGACGAAGGGACAGACTCCCCTACCCGAGACAGCCTGGCTCCTTCTATCACCTGAGCAAAGTGCACGATTCAGGCAATGTCGCCTTGGCTTGCAAGATCTGGGGATTGATGTCAACGGACATAATGCAGGGAGTCGTATATGGCACAAGACCCGATGACATTAGTGACCTTCGGCTCCATACGAGGTTCGACTTCGACGAAACCTTCGGAACAGTAATCAATCGATTTTGTGCACAAGCAACCATTAGCTATCCACTCACTCCCTACGGCAAAGGGAAGCAACGACGAGGATTCATAGCACTGGTTGACTCGATCAAATGCCTGACCATAGCTGTAGAGAACCCTCCCGAGTTTGGGGAGTATAGAGTCTTCAATCAACTCGACGAAATTTATGGGATCAACGAACTCGCAGATCTTGTTCGAAAGGAAGGCGACTCCCTCGACATGGATGTAGAAATATCATCCGTGGAGAATCCTAGAGTTGAACTGGAAGACCACTTCTACGAAGTCGATCACGACCATTTGAGAAAACTTGGGTTCCGGCCTACCCGGCGCATTGATGAAGAAATCAGGATAATGCTAACTGACCTTAGCAAGTTCAAGAACAGGATAAGGGCGAAGAGAGATGCCATCGCCCCAAGGTCTAGATGGAAGGGGCGTCTGTCTGTTCCACTTCATGAGCAATCTAGCCGTTCGCGAGTGAGACTGCAACCCGAGATGGTTAGAGTTCAGACTAGCCGCTAGAACCTTGAACAATACAATATTCTAAGCGCATTCTGTTCTCAGCATTGCTCCAGTTCCTAGCAATTTGCTCCCTCCACGGCTTCAGCTGCAGTCGTGGTCTTCAGATTCCGTAGAATGTAGGCGAGTTTCTTCGTCATGGGAATGCCAAAGTTCGCGACCATGGAGACACTGGCAGGCAAACTGCCGCGTCGGTTTCCAGATATCTCCCAATTATGAAGATAACACATCGCCGACGCTCCAAGCTCGTTGGTCTTCTTTATTGCCCTGATTACGAAATCAGGCCCAAAGAGTCGGAGGTAAAAACCCCCGCCAGCAGGAACGTCGAAAATGAGAAATCGGCTTCTTATCGTTGGAAACTCAACAATCCTATCATCGTGATCATTGGAGCGGCGGAACGGGTTATCATGTGAGGGTCGATACAATCCCAACTGTCTCGGTCGAATGGCCGAGAAACGCGCGTGTGCCGAGAAGTTGAACGTTGGCATAACAGATGAATCGTACGCAAAGTCTTCCCGCTGAAGTACGTTCAACGCCCAACTCGTTTTGACCGACAGGGAAAAGTTAGGTGCACGGAAGCCAAGCGGCTTGCAACCAGTTATTTTTCTAACCATCGCCGACGATTTTCGGAGTTCTCCTGAGAACGTATCGGGGTCCATTTCATCAAGCTGTCTGTGATGAAATCCGTGAATCGCAACCTCGTGACCATCTCGCGCTATGAGCTCAACTGATTCGGGGCAGAGGTCCGCGACCGCACCGAGGACGAAAAATGTTCCAACCCTGTTATACTTCTTGAACACGGCGAGAGTATCTCTTACACCTTCCATGACTCCTGCCATGTCAAACTCATCTTCCCGGCTGATGTGCCCGAATCTTCTCACAATGGGACGAGAGTTCCAGTTTTCTACATCAACACTGACGACGTTCCTAATCTTGCTGATCAATTGGTTCCTACCTCAGGCACCCTAATGCTGCTCACATACGTAGAGCCCGAATTGATTGTCGCTGAATCGATTGCTCTCAGAGTTTGCATTCCGTGTTCTTCTGACGAGTAGCCGACGATAATTGAGCGCAGTCTCGGAAGAGCGACTACATATTCGTAGGCATCAGCCGGCGATAGACGACCTCCCGCCAGAGTACTCATCGCGAAAAGGTCGCCATCAAATGCTCGCAGTGAGTTCTCACAAGACTCTCTCGAAGGATTCATTAGAAACCCAAGTTTGTTGAATGCGGCCATTACCCTCGGGGTCTTGATTCCCCATTCCTTGAACTTGTTAACTAGAAACGAAAAATTGTCCGTCCCATATCCAGGAATCACTCCAAACCTGTCTCGAATGTATGAGTCGTAAAACTCGATAACATGGCAGGCATCTAATCCTAAGGCAAGATCGGTGACTTGATTATGGAGAAATACGACCCTCGTTTGCACCCCGTCAAAAGGGGTAAGTTCAAGGTCGATCAGCGTTCCAAGAGCCTTTAGAAAGTCCTTTTTCACTAACTGCCGCGCCCCTTTTGCAGCGATATTGATTCTCTTCCAAGCGGGAGCCTGCGACAGTACGCTGAACGCCCCTTGGACTACACCTTTCGAGCTTACCTCTCGAACATATTTCTGAAAGAATGGAACCACCGGATAGAAGTTCAGCGAATTCCTCTCGGATTTATCTAACGACTTAATCAGCGGCCGCAATAGATCATTGTTGGAAAACATCAAGCCGCTGACACCGCGCTGAATAGAGAACTGGACGACTGCTAGTACTTTTCTTGGGTCCTCGAAGCTAGCTTTGAGTTCGCGGCCTTTCTCCTGTGTAAGGTAATTGATGCCGATGAACTGGTTATGACCCAGGATCACCGGATCGAAGTCTACCATGAGATGTCGCAGGCTCCTCCCTTGGTGTTCGAGTCGTACATTGCACCGATTATCTTCTGAACATCATACCCTACCTCGGCATCCACCAGTGTCGACTTGTTCTCCTTAACGCAGTCGATTAGGTGCCTGTCTTCGCGGCAATACTCAGGACCCCCCAAGGAAAACTCAACGCCCTCCCACAAGTCCTGTCGGTAAAACCGCGTCCTGCCGGATGAATATGGTTTGACTGTGTGGTTGAGGTTCAACTCAACGAAATAGTCTGTTACGGTTAGAGTTCCGTTATCACCTTTGACGGAAACCTTCAGTTGAGGCATTGGATAATCGGGGGTGCTCCAGGATGCTTCAAAGTCAGCAGTCGGGATTCCCCCGTCGAAGTGAATTTTCCCAGTCACACTGTCTTCCACGCCTCGTGAGAACTTGGAATCCATCTTACATGCCACGTTGGAAGGCCGACCGAAGTACCAATACAGTAGGTAAATCATGTGTGAGGCGAAGTTGTTTAGCACTCCGCCTCCACTCTTTTCAAGCGTAAACTGCCAACCCGTGGTCGGCTTCGTAACTTGAGTGACGAAAGCGCTCGCGTGCAGCTCTCTTAGATTGCCTAAAATCGAACTTCGAGCAAACTCAAATCCTCTCTGGAAGGTGGGGACGAATCTGACGCAGGCGTAGCCAACCTCAGTCGATACCTTGCTCGTCTTGACCTCATCTAGTAGGCTTCGAGCGTCTTCCGCGGATGTTCCAAGTGGTTTCTCGACAAGAAAGCTCACGTGGGCTTTTGCGCACTCCCGTCCAATCTCAGAGTGAAGATAGGTAGGGGTTGCAATTACTGCCACATCGATGTCTTCTTTCTGAAGAAGATCTCTATAATCCGCATGCGTGAGAATGTTTGGACAACACTGAGAGAAGTATTTCCTGACTAGTGGTTGAGGGTCGGCAACTGCTACAAGCTTACAATTGTCAAGAGAATTTAGAATGCCGGAATGTAGAATGCCCATCTTGCCGAGTCCTATCGTACCGATCCTAATCATAGGTCTCTCTTTGGTTGAAAGGTGTTCCTTGTATAAGCCATCTTTATAGTGTCCTTTCTGAAACCCATCAAAATTGATGGGGAAAGTAGCTTGGCGGTCAGGCCCCATGGTAGCGCCCCTGTTGAGTAGAAGTCAGTAAGGCCCTGCGTTTTGAAGAGAGACCGGATAGCGAGATAGCTCGATGCCACTGAAATCCCTGAGGGGTTTCTTCTAGATAGACCGAGAAGATAGTGTGGAAAGAAACCATTCTTTATTTCTACAAAAACATAGCCGTTTTCTGACGAGACCCTTGCCAACTCTCGGAGTGCGAAGTCTTTGTCAGGTTGTTCCAAGTGATGTAGAGTGTCAATACAAGACACAAATTCGCAAGAACCTGTTCTTATTGGGAGTTTTTCCATATCAGCAACGATAAAGTCCGTGCTTTCAGAGAGTCCCAAGGCTCTTGTATTCTTCCTGGCTAGGCGTAGCATGGGCAGTATTGCATCAACCATGATGTGGAAAGCCTTCTTCTGTCCGTACATCTCTGCGTATCGTCCGGGACCCGAACCCACATCTAGGACCAGCGAGAACTTGAGCCGCTGTGTAATTTTCCCCAGCGCTTTAAGCACCTGCCCTTGAGTCTCCCCAGCCAATGAAGTTAGCAGCCCCGTGCTGGGATTGTACACGCCCTCTTTGTCTTGCGCGGTTTCTTCGAAGAACTTTCGAACAGATTGTTTCAAGACAATCCCCCATCACTCCAGTTGTTCCTTCACCCGTGGACCGATCCACCCTAGAAGCTTCAGTGGCATGTGCCTTATGAACGCGGACAAAGTTCTGTACTTCCAATTGGATGGTTCAAGATAGTTTTCCCCTCTGTAGAACTTTATCAATGAAAATTGGGAACGATATTCCCCGCCAAACGAGGCTTTGAATGAATACTCGCCGGACGGGTTATGCGTTCTCCCGAAGTCATAGAATTGGTAATCTTCTTCAGCAAAGGTCCGAATGGAGTTCGCAATAAGAAATGGAGGAACTCCCATACTGCGAGCTTCTCCTGGCCATATTCCCATATAGAAAAGAGCCGTACCTCTGTGAAGAAGATGTAGAGCGTATCCGATTTTCTTTCTCTTGAACTCGCAGCCGATGAGTCTGAGCTCATTCGAGTGTTCAAATTTCTCCCACACTTTGTCGAAGTACTTCTTAGCATGAGGTGGTGAGCCGTGCCTCCGCATATCCCGTAGGTATACTTCATAGAACTCCTCGATCGAATTGGCGTCATTGACGGTTGTGACTTGTAGTCCGTCTTGATTCCCTTTTCTCGTCCTGCGGCGAACGTCGTTTTCGAACTGCTGCTCGATTTGCGAGAAGGGTCTACCCAATCTTACGATGAAATTACCCAGTTCTTCGATATACTGAAAGCCTTGCGCCATCAGTGGACGAGCTAACTCTGGGATTGTTGACTTGAACAGAACGTAGCGTGCGTCGGATTCACTTGCAAGTGTATCAATAGCATGTGACAACGTCCGGACTACACTCAATGGGTCTGCATCACGACTTAATGGGCCGCCATAATCGGAGAAGGGGAGGGACACTAACCGAGTTCCAAAAACTCCATGGACTACGCACAGGTTAAGTTGGCAAACTCGATTATCTTTGCCAGCGTAAAGCGAGATTGTTCTAGGCTCGTAACCATAGGTCTCCTTGAGGACCTCAGCCCATTTCGACTGGTGAAAAAAAGTGCCGTTTAGTTCGGAATTGTTAAGCTGACTCTCAGCGGCATTCGTATCGGCTATTTCGTATTCTATCTTCATTCTTCGATCAGGCTCACACTCAATGTGATGAGTGCCAAATCATTCTATCCTTAGTCAAAGGAGTTGAGCGAATTCGCGGAATCCGAGTCAGGGTCTAACCACTCTGTAGATTACTGGCAATGGCATCACGTCGAGGCTAAGGCTTGATGCTAGGCTCGCAATGTTTGGCGTTGCAAGAGATTTGATAGCTGTCAGCACCTGATCCCATGAAAGCTGGTAAAAATTGTCTCCGGATTTTTCAAGCCAGATTTGAAAAACTGATTTCGCCCAGCCTGGAAGTTGGTTCCAGAGCCCTTGAAGTTGAGAGCCCGTTGACGAGTTTTGCAATCCTGCCCAGAGGACCCCTGCCTGATTTTGGTAAGAAGAGAGATCCGAATATTCCCACTCGAAACCCGTGTTGTTGACAAATTCGGAGGTTAGGATGGCTTCAACTTGCGTTTGGGAGATGCCTTCTATTTGCGAGAGATATTGCATGGTACTCGGGGTTATGAGAATGAATGAAACCCCGTAGGAGGCGATGAGGGCTACGCTAGTGGCGTTGTTTCCGACGAGCATGATGACTGTGTCTGAGTAGGCCTTTAGAACTTCTGGCGGCACCCAAAAGGCGTAAGTTGTCACGTCGTAAGTAGTGTGGATGGTTCCGCCCGCAACATCCTCGATTAGTGGTTGGGCGAGAGGGTCCATGGTCAAAACTCTTGCACCAGACGGTGCGTGGTCGCGGAGCCATATTGCTGCTTGGTAATATGATGAACTGACGGGGAAGAGTGAAGGAGGCAGCCATTCCCCATAGTTTGCGCTTGTAGTCACAACCACCGATGAGGCAACGATTAGGCCGAGAAGTGCGACTGCAAAGACACTTTGTCGGGGTATCCTGCCTTTCACATCGATCTTCGTTCTGCTGATAACCGACGACATCAACGATGCCGTCAAGATGGCGAATCCAGTTACGAGAAACGGGATGAAACGAACCGAGCCAAGAAATTGCAGTCTTCCTTGAAGGGCGATCTCCCAAAGGAGTAACGTTCCTACCGAAACCAAGGTCCAACAAACTGCCAACCTATTGCTGGCTTCGAACTTCACTCGACGGAAGATCGAGTAGGTGCAAAGTACTAGACCAGCTGGAATTAGAAATCCGGAGTAGTTGTCACCATTACGGCCAATAGCCCAGCTGGAGGGAAACACAACCACAGGAAGGCTGAACATCCCTCGGCGGCAAATACACGTGCGTTATTAGGTGTCTCATTCACATAATTCCAGATCAGCAAGAAAGTCGGAAATGCAATCATAGCGAGTGACAGTGGGAAGGCCCTGTCAACGCCTTCAAATCTGGCGCTGCCTATAGTAGAGGCCAACAGTGCGGAGACCAGTCCTACTTCGACGCTTTGAAAGCCTTGCCTGGCGAATGCGAATATGGACATAACGAAGAATGCCCCGAGAAAAATAGGAGAAATCCAAAACACGCTTACGACTGGAGCACTGCTAGCTTCAAGAATAGAAGCCATGTAAATAGGGAAAAGGGGAGGATAGAAGTTTAGTTGGCCAGGCGATCCATCAAGCCACTTCGGGATTGAACCGGTCGAAGCGATCAGCTTTGAGGAGGCCATGAACGACCACGCATCATAACCAACCGGATATTGGAATAGAACAAGTAGTCCCAGATTGGAAATAACCACGATTGCGATCGCGACGAGTAAGACCAGAGTGTTCTTGCGAGTGAGTTGTAGGCCGAGCCGAGTACCATTTTGTACCCACCTTCTTGAAAATACCAAGAAAGTAAGCGAGATCAGGAAGAGTCCAATTGACATTGTAAACTGATCAAAAAGGCCAAAAATCGCGAGGACTAAACCGTAGAAAGAAGAAATAACCAGTGTTCCAGGGAAGGCGGTCACGAGCCTAGTAAGAATGTCCTTTGGTGCAATGAGGCGCATCAGACAGAAGCCTGGTACAACTGTCACAAGCGGTATGGCGAGGTAATTTACCAGGGGGACCACTAGAGCCAGTGGGCCTCTTTCCCAGGGGGACTGGTTCCGGCTTGATTTTGTTGTTCAAGGTCGTCCTTAGATTATTCAGCTGGTCGTTGAATCACGATGGATGATGGGGACCATTCTCGGACTTTATCAAGCTCGTCTTGACTACGGTACGAATTAGGTTCGCCATAAATCGAAGTTGCCCTTTGTTTGAGTAAGCGCTAGGCCGAACTGGTATTGGAAGCTCTACTATCCGAGGAGATTGCTTGGCGACTCTAAGCCAAAATTCTAGCCGCCCAAACTGTGGCTCAGTGAGGTCAGGTAGAACTCTTGTCACGATGTCTGACTTCATCGCTGTAAGTCCACTAGTGCAATCTGTAAAGTGATGCTTGGTCATGAGCCACATTATCATGTTAAGAGAGGAAATTCCCATCTTTCGGACCTTCTTCCCAGAGAATCGTGTCTGTCTAAATCTCGAGGCAATCGTGATGTCTGCTTCTCCCAATTGCACTGGTCTTACCAATGGAAGAATAGTTTGAGGGACATGTTGATCGTCTGCGTCAAATGTGACGATAATGTCACTCCCCAGCTGCAATGCGATTCTAAACGCGTTTCGCAGAGCGACCCATTGCCCCGAATTGGAAGCGAGGCGTATCACCCGAGCTCCGGCGCTTCGAGCGATAGGGGTGGTACCATCTTTCGAACCATCGTCTACGACTATGACTTTGGTCAAACCAAGGTTACGCAGTCCCCTGATCAACTTACCGATTGTTCTCTCTTCATTGTAAGCGGCAATGCAAACTGCCACACCGTCCATGTTCATTAGAGTTGAACCAGCTGACTTAGTGAAACATGGATACATGTTCGAACTTTTCTAATAGAGACTCTCGATACCATTGAAAGAAGGAATTCAGGCCGTCTTTCAAAGCAATTTGAGGACTATACCCCAACAGCCTGTTTGATTTAGACAAGTCGGCATAACTCTCCCGGACCTCTCCCGGCCGAGAAGGTTCGTGCAGGACCTCCAGATGCGAACCTGACATTTCTTGGAACAGTTCAGCGAGATGATTCACGGTGCATCCGTTTCCAGTTCCGATGTTGAATATCTCTCCATCCGCCTGTCTGTTTTGAAGTGCCAGTAGAATCCCGTTGGCGGCATCGGAAACATACGTGAAGTCGCGGGTCTGTTGTCCGTCACCATACACTACGACAGGCTTCCTTGCCAAGACAGCATCTGCAAATTTCATCATCACACCAGCATATGGCCCAGCACTCCGGCGTGGGCCATAGATATTCATCAAGCGAATGACTACTGTGCCGAGATTGTGCGTTTCGTGATAGGCCTGACAATATGCCTCGCCCGCAGCTTTGGTGGAACCATACAGGGACAATGGACGCGCGGGGAGGTTCTCTTTGAAAGGAGGAGCCGCCGAATTCCCATAGACCGCGGCAGAAGAAACAAAAAGAAATCTTTCCACAGAGTGCTTAACGCAAGATTCCAAGACGTTTAGTGTCCCAGTCACGTTCACATCATGAACTAGCCTTGGCTCTTTGGCAGACCGTATTACGCTCGTGATCGCAGCCAGATGAACAACTGCGTCAGCATCTGAGATTGGCTTGCTGATTTTCGCCCCATCCAGAATGCTTGCATTGACTATCGACAGTCTCTGATCGTTTTCGTGCTGTGCGACATTCTGAAGTTTCCCTGTAGTGAGGTCATCGAGAATGGAAACCTTGTAGTCCTCTTGCAGTAGCCGATCGACTAGATGGCTTCCGATGAACCCAAGCCCGCCAGTTAGCAAAACATGTCTCATTCGAGGACCCTTTCAAGTTCCTCCTTCATGGTAGAAAACTCCGAAGTCCCCAAATTCGTGGACAAGTTCCAAGCCACTTGGTGGATTTGGGTACCCGTACCATCCTAGACCGTTAACCCACCAGACGGTGTAGATTTGAGTGTACCCCATGTCGAGCGCATGATTAACTGCTTGATCGAAGTCTGTTGAGCCCCCGTATTCCATTACCTTATTATTTGCAACGAAATATTCGCGTGTCCAACCGTACATTGCGTCGTGGGTAATCAAAACGGCATTGCTGGAGATATGCGTTGATAGCCACTGAAATGATTCTACAAGGTTTTCTGACTCGCTCACAGGGATGCTGCTTTGTAGCATGGATGTAGGAGTGAAGTGGGAAAAATAAGGAAACGCCTCTTGCGCAGGGAGGGTCAAGTAGGCGGAACCCAGCATTAGCCAGACGAATATTGTAATCAAGCCCAATCCTCTCACAACTCTCAGATGACGGAACGCGCCAGAGAGCATGATTGCTAGCCCTTGCGTAGCAGCGATCGTGAAGGGAACTGTCAACATCAGCGCCCATCGCTGGGGTCCCGGGAACAGTCCTGCTATGGTAGCTACTCCGCAAAGAACGGCCCAGCTAGCGAGGGGAGACTTACGCAGGACAGACAATCCGAAAACGCAAGGGATCACTAAGGGAATAAAGTCGTACAATGTGTCAGCTCGCGTAGTTCCAAGAGTCCCGCTAATTCCAACGCCTTCGAAGTTACTGAGCGCCAATAGCGCAATGGATGCTGTCACCTGTATGATTGCAGGAGTTATCATCATCATGATTCTCCTTGTGCGATGAGCTTTCGTTCTACACAATTCGAGTACGAGAACGGCCATAACGACGAACCCGACAAGAACCTGAGAAGCTGCTGCAAGGAAGAGAGCCGACGAGAAAGATATGATCTCACGCTTCGTTTTGAGTTTTTCAGCCCCCGACAAGGCGATGAGGCCGAACGCTAGGCCAAGGACATTTCTCAGCAAATCCCAGGAAAGTCTGAGGTATGTGAAATACATGGAAGAGAGTAGCACCAAAGCAAACGATTTCTTATTTGACCAGGCAAGGCGATTCTTCGCAAAGAGATACTGGCTCCAACCCAAGAACCCGTAGCTAATTGGGCCGACAAATCTGATAGTAGCAACAGGATCGGTGTTGACATACTTCTGGAATGATCCAAGAATGAACGGAAGAAACCATCCTCCCGCCAAATCAGTCAAATTGACAGTTCCGATTCTCCAGTCGAGCATAAGAGGAAGGTACGCGTTTATCGTGTCATACCCAATTGGATACTGACCAGCTAGGATTTCGGGAATTGATCGCACGAGCAAAGGGAAAAGAAGACTAGCAAGACTAGCCGAGCTCAACCTGATATAATCTCGAAAGTGAACTAGACGTCTGTTCCAGAGATAGGCATGAAGCGACCTTACGCACTCTCGTTTTCACGGGACCGTATCAGACGATCTTCCTCAGGTCGTCGAGGATCTTCTGTTCCCTTGATCGTTTTCCTTGCCAGGTAGCCAAAATCCAGCCTGCCAATAGTCCCGTCCCTAATCCAACCAGTGTTCCGTTGAGTAGCCATTGGGCGGGCCAGAAGTGTGCGGCGATCCATCGTTGCATGTAGAAGTTGTTCTGGTACTCTAGGCTCAGCCAGACAAGCAGTGTGAGAATAACAAAGGACTCTCCCAACGCCGCCAGTCTTGCTCTGCGTAGCATATGCTCCGCCTTCAGCCGGTGCAAGTCCAGAGTCTCAGACATTGAATTTGAAACCCACTCGTTTCAGGATTATAAGATGCGAGAATCCTCCAGTCGAAGCCCAGCTACTTTCGGAAATCTCGAATCGCTCAACGGTACCGATCCATCCTAAGTTGGAGCCGGATAACGCGTCGGTGTACGTGCGCCCTCGGAATTGCCCTTTCGACGGAGGACTTTTTAAGTAAGCGCTGTGTTGATATCAACATAGGCATAACTGCCCCTGTCGCCACCCCTAAGAGAATCAACAACCAAACAACTCCTTGAAATAATCAGCAGCCTAGGCGCTAGGGCATCATTCAACCTGATACTGTCTGAAGCTTCCAGACAGGGAGCCTTGGCTTGGCATCGGACCCTGAGGCGGTATCTCGATCTCCTGGTTGATGCAGGTTGCTTGAAGGTCGAAGAACGTGAAGTTGGAAGTGTCAATCTCCAACAGCTCTACTCGATCAGGCAGAGAAAGCCGACATTATGGGCTGGACCAGCGATCCTCCAGATTCACGGTCTCAACTGGGACGTACCGGACCACGATCTCTACTCTTTCAGCACAGACCTTGCCGCGCTGACCAGGGCCAGGCAAGTGAAGCTAGGAAACAAACAACTGCTCGCGGCAGGCAGAGAAGACTGCCTCGCTCAGGAGATAAGACGTGACGACCAGAAGGAAACCGGAACGATAGAACTAGTCGTCGCCATCCTAGCGACGCATCACATAGATCTACACTACTTCTTCAAGAGGAGCGACGAGCTAGAGATTGGGAAAGCCGCGAGACTACTCCTCGAGAGACTTGCAGAAATCTTCACCGGACCAGCCCTAGAAACCGACGCGAGAACATTCCTCGTCTGCCGCGAACGCTTCCTCAAGATACTTCGCACATACTCCAAGGAAAAATCACTCGAAGAATCCGAGAATTCCGGGACCGGCCGACGAGGTTTATCGCTGGTCAAAACGCTCACTCCTCTCCAAATAGTAAAGGCCGCGGGAAAACAGTTGGGGTTGATCGGTTGAAACGGCCTCTTGAACTCCGAGCCGCACCAAGAAGCTGGCGCCTGGTTCTCAAGACCGCCTATCCTTTCCTCGCCGAGAGAGGAATCGGCGACCTTCTCGTCTTCGGATCCCAAGCACTCTCAGTCTACCTGAAAAGCCCCCTCAGAAGCAAGGACCTAGATCTCGTCTCTTCACAGATCGGACCAGAACACCAAGAAGCCCTCTCGAAGCACCTGCCGCAGACCCAAGGATTGGAGGTCAGAAGCTCAACCATCCAGTCGAGACCCCTGCAACGTGGAACACTCAAGACGTACACCATTGAACTCCGAGTAGACGGAAAGCCCTTCTTTCTAGAAATTTTCGACAAAGTACTTGACGGCCAAGATCCATCAGTCCTCACACCACACGTGGAGAAAACTCACAGGTGGAATCTAGATTTCTGGGTCCCATCGCTAAACGCGACTCTTGCGCTCCGACTAGCCTTTCGTCAACCAGAGGGAATTAGCCCCCTCAACTCGCGACGACTCGAGGATCTTCTCCAGGAAAACTGGAGAAGAATAGACCTCTCTGAAGTCAGAAGAATCATCCAAGAATGGGAGATGAGCGAAGTCGTCAAGTCAAACCTCGGACCCCTGCGAAAGACGGGAAAGCTGAGAATTCTGCGGGAAGAGCTCATGAGCTAACCCAAGCAGTCAGACAATATTCCAAAAAAAAAGTCAATAATCAGCCTTCTCCAGCAATCTATGCCCCGATCAAAGCGTTGATCAACGATAAGCCCCCAAAACACCTATAGCCAGCAAAACGCTTCCTCTTATCAAGGTGAAAAATAGAATGCGTAATCCGTTC
>WNGG01004800.1_pt1 | contig 16300 bp, 16 predicted proteins | sample 5400661 | NCBI WGS metagenome assembly WNGG01 (sample SAMN13153372, study PRJNA577476) | soil metagenome | isolation source: 100 cm soil or saprolite under Garry oak tree replicate 1 | place: USA:California | collected 2016-06-15 | reverse complement strand
AATGGGAATTTCCTTTTCTTCCTCGCTGTTCGGACTTGCCGGCTCGCTCGTGCTCGGCTTCCTCGACCTGCAAACGAGCCAGGCGCAGAACCGGTTCTATACCGAACTCGAGGACTGGCTCTCCACAACTGTTCACGACCTTGGCGTGGGCAGCGACGCGGCCGCGCCCCTCTCAGGCGCAGGGTCGAGTGACCTTCGGGTGGCCATCGAGCGACTGCGCGAGGCCATTACTGACGGCGGCTCGAGCCGCGCGACCACGACCGCCATGGCCAATCTCGCGGAAGCGATCCAGGGGCTGGTGCATCACATGCGCAGCGAGCAACAAATGATCCGCGACTGGGTCGATTCGCAGGCCCAGCAGCATCGCGAGGTGCGCCGCCTGCTCGAAATCCTGGTGCGCGAAAACGTCAATAAGTAATTAGCGAAGAAGGCGTAAGTAGGATCCAATGGCACTCGCACGCGCACGCCGCGACAGCGGCATGAACTACTGGCCTGGCTTCGTCGACGCCCTGTCGACACTGGTGCTCGGCATCATTTTCCTGCTGAGCATATTCGTCATCGTACAGTTCTATTTGACCCAGGAAGTCACTGGCAAGGATACCGCCCTCAGCCGCCTCACCGCGCAGATTGCACAGCTCACCGAGCTTCTATCGCTCGAAAAGACGGGCAAACTCGACCTCGAGGAGCAGCTCACGTTGATGCGCTCGAGTCTGGCGACAGCCGAGGGCGAACGCGATCGCTATAAGGGCCTTTTCGAGGGTACCGGCAGCGGAGCGGGCAAGGCTGCCGAGCTCAGCGGGCAACTCGACGCGGAGCGACGGCTCAGCGCCCGCGCGCTGGCGCAGGTCGAGGTGCTCAACCAGCAGATCGCGGCGCTGCGACGCCAGCTCTCCGCCCTCGAGGAAGCGCTCGATGCCAGCGAAAAGCGCGACAAAGAAGCGCAAAATCGCATCGCCGATCTTGGCCAGCGGCTCAACGTGGCGCTCGCGCAGCGGGTGCAAGAACTTTCACGATACCGTTCGGATTTCTTCGGCCGACTGCGCGTCATTCTCGGCAATCGACCTGACATTCGCATCGTCGGAGACCGCTTCGTGTTCCAGTCGGAAGTTTTTTTCGACACCGCCAAGGCTACTCTCGACAATCCGGAAGGTCGCGCCGAACTAGACGGGCTCGCCACCGCTCTGCTTGAACTGGAAAAAAAGATTCCGGGCGAGATCCCCTGGGTACTGCGCGTCGACGGCCATACCGACGTGCGGCCGATCAATAGTCTGCAGTTCAAGAACAATTGGGAGCTTTCGGTCGCCCGCGCGATTTCGGTCGTCCAATACCTTGTCGGCAAGGGCGTCTCACCGCAGCGGCTCGTCGCCGCCGGCTTTGGCGAATTCCAGCCAATTGATGCCGACAAGACCGACGACGCCTATAGTCGCAACCGCCGCATCGAGCTCAAGCTGACGGAGCGGTGAGCGCGTGTCGCAGAGGAGCCAACGCATTTCTGTCGCCCCAGACGCGATGGTGGCCGCGTCTTTCACGCTTCGCCGCTATACGCCCGCCGATGAAGCCGCAGCGATCGAATTATGGCGGCGAACTTGGCAGCTCGCCTACCCCCACATCAATTTCGACGATCGGGTCGTCTGGTGGCGCCAGCGCTGGCGCGAGGAACTCGTGCCGGCGGCCACGATCACGGTGGCAGAAGCGAACGGGAAAATGCTCGGCTTCGTCACCGTCGATCCGTGCACATTCGATATTGATCAGACGGTGGTCGCTCCCGAGGCCTGGGGCATGGGGGTCGCGGCGGCGCTCCTCGACGAAGCCAAGCGGATATCGCCGGCCGGGCTCGACTTGCACGTCAACAAGGACAATGCGCGCGCTATCCGCTTTTACAAGAAGCACGGCTTCTTCATCTCCGGTGAAGCTCTCAATTGGCGTTCGGGCGCGCCCGTTCACAAGATGAGCTGGCGGCCGTGACAGCCGCGGGCGGGCCATGGTCATTTACCGTGGAGTTTTCGATCCGCAGACGAATGGACGCTGCGGCAAGCCCACGTCAGGGCTGGAACTGCAAACGCGCTAATCGTGCGTAGAGGCCGCCGGCAGCGACCAGCGTTTCATGCGAGCCCTCCTCCACGATTCGGCCCGCCTCCATGACCAGAATGCGGTCGCAGGAGAGGACTGTTGCGAGGCGGTGCGCGATCACGAGCGTCGTGCGACCCTGCATCAGCCGCCCGAGCGCGTCCCTCACCAGCGTCTCGCTCTCGGCATCGAGCGCGGATGTGGCCTCATCGAGCAAAAGCAACGGCGCCCCGCGCAGGATGGCGCGCGCGATAGCAATGCGCTGGCGCTCGCCGCCAGATAGCGTCACGCCGCGCTCACCGACCGTCGTGTCGAACTTTTCCGGCAACAAGCTGATGAATTCCAGCGCATGCGCGAGCTCGGCGGCGCGCTCAACCTCCGGATCGCTCGCCTCCGGCCGGCCGAAGCGGATGTTGTCACGAATCGAGGCGGCAAACACGATCGCCTCCTGGGGGACCAACGCGATGCGCCGGCGTAGTGCAAGCGGATCAACATCGACGAGCGGAACGCCGTCGAATTTGGCCACGCCCGAGCTCGGATCGTAGTACCGTAGAATCAAATGAAAGATGGTGCTCTTGCCAGCGCCGGACGGGCCGACGATCGCAACTCTTTCACCCTGCCGCACGACAAATGACACGCCGCCGAGCGCCGAGCTCGCCGACCGGGCGGGATAGGAAAAACGAACGTCCACAAACGCGACTTCGCCGCGCGGCGGCTCCGGCAATGCGATCGGCCGCAGCGGCGGCACGATTGCTGGGCGCAGATTTAAGATCTCGAATAGCCGCTCTGCCGCGCCCGATGCTTGTGACAGCTCGCCCCAGACCTCCGACAGCTGGCCGAGGCCAGCGGCGGCAAACACCGCATAGAGTACGAACTGTGATAGTCGCCCCGCGCTCATGCGGCCTGTGAGCACGTCCTGCGCGCCGACCCACAGCACGACCACAACGCTGGCGAAAACGAGGAATATCGCAATCGCGGTGAGAATTGCCCGCGCCTTGATCGAGTCCTGCGCGGCGCGGAAGGCGCGCTCAACTGCGGCGCCGAAGCGATTTTTGGCCACCGCCTCATTTGTGAAGGCTTGCAGCACGCGCACCGCCCCGATCATCTCGGACGCGTAGGCGGTGGCATCGGCAAGCGTATCTTGCGCCCACCGCGAGCGACGCCGCACCGCGCGGCCGAAGCCGTAGAGTGGCAACACGATCACGGGTATGGCGGCAAGAACGAAGGCGGAGAGGCGCGGACTCGTAACGACCATCATAGTCGCCGCGCCGATGAAGAGCACCGAGTTGCGCAACGCAATCGAAATCGAAGCGCCGACCGCCGCCTTGATCTGGGTCGTGTCGGCTGTGAGCCGAGAGACAAGTTCCCCTGTTTTCGCTTCGTCGAAATAAGCGAGCGAAAGCGAAACCAGGTGCCCGAATACGCCCTCGCGCAGATCGGCGACGATGCGCTCGCCCAGTGTGGTGACGAGATAGAAACGCGAGGCGCTCGCCATCGCGAGCACCGCCACGATGACAATCATCACCGCGAAATAGCTGTCGATGAGGTTCGCGCTCTCGCGCGAGAACCCGAAATCGATCATGCGTCGGACCGCGATCGGCACAAGCAGTGTGGTGACTGCGGCGATCACCAGCGCCATGAGCGCCGCGATCGCTTGCCAGCGATAGCGCGCAACATAGGGCAGAAGCGACAGCAGCGGCTTGAGCCTGCGGCTTTGCTGGCGCTCGGCGGGGGGCACGACGGCGTGCTGCGCCTCGTCGAGCGCTGGTGGGATGGCGCGCGCGGTGTCTCGATCGATTACGTTCATTTCAATCGGCTATTTGGGGGCTACGACAGCCGCCGAAGCCGGCGCGACAATGCCTCCTCGGATGGCAGGTGGCAATCGGGCGCCAGCCGCTCAGGCTGGCGCTTGTTTCCGCTGTCGCGCTAAGCTATAGAGCCGCGGCATTTCAACAGCCCTGAGTTCAAGAGACGCGCATCGCGCGCAGGATGATCGCCATGAAGCCCGACCTGCATCCGGATTATCACACCATCAAGGTGGTCATGACCGACGGCACCGAATTCACCACCCGCAGCACCTGGGGCAAGGAAGGCGACACGATGCACCTCGACATCGATCCGAAATCGCATCCGGCCTGGACCGGCGGTCAGCAGCAGCTGGTGGACCGCGGGGGGCGTCTGTCACGATTCCAGAAGAAATTCGCGGGCATCGGGCTCAAAAAATAGCGCTTACGTCTTCCTTGGCGCGCAAACTTCGCCCGCGAGCAACAGTCCCGATTAAATCGGTCACTTGTCAGCACGCGCGCATATAGCGTCACCACGGGAACCAACGGCGGCTTCGCGCCGTCAGTTTCTGTCAGTTCTCAGTTGATCGATCCCTCCCGGCAGGTCGGACGATCTCGTCGCCGCCTGCACGCCGGTCGCTGCTGCGCTCGCAAAGGCCATCCACTGCGTGCGGCGTACGGCTGCGTACGGTTCCCTTTACACCAGAGCGGCTGAAGGCAGCGTGGAACCGGCATCCACCTGGCTCAGTTTACGACTTGCATCCGGTCAACTCGGCTTGGCACGGTACCAAATCGCTGTACGAGCCGATTCGCTGAGGCGTGCTTACCTCTCCTGCTCGAACGCGGCTTTTAGGAGGTCGATCTGCCGCTCGACCGGATTGGCGCGATCCGCGCGGCTGGGAGTTGCGTGCATGGTGGCATCGATCCGGCGCACCGCTTTTTGCAACCTCTTGGACCGCTCGATCAGCAGGCGCAAGCGTTCCGGCAAAAGCTTGATGTTCTGCTCGTCGTTGTGCTCGGCGCCTGCGAGCTTCACCTTGGCTTTCTCCTTGTTGGCTTGGGCGAGCGTCATCTCGCCCTCCTTGACCGCGCGATGGAGCAGAAGCCAGGACGCGAGCTGCATGAGCCGCGTCGTGAGGCGCATGCTCTCGGTCGCATAAGCGAGGGCGGCGCTGCGGGAAAGCTTTTTCGATTCCTGTCGGCCTGGGCCGTCGAGATACGCTGCCGTCTGCTCGACGAGTGCCATGCCGTCACGGAACAGGTCGGCGAAGGCCTGTGAAGCCGCGAGCCTTTCGCCGAACGAAACGGCCGGATTGACCGACTTCTCGGACATTTCCACGCCTCACGCTACGCACACGTTTTTAGCTTTGCGCCAGCCCCTGGCGAGAGTGGAAGCATCGCGCAGGCACCGATGCCTGTCCAGCGCGGGCCGAACAAAGCTTCACGCATAGTTGCCGGACGGCTACGCACCCGGGGCGAGAACATATCGGGAAACGCGATCTCGTTCGCGCGAGACGAGGCGAGGAAAAAAGGAGCCGCCGAACGGCGGCTCGAAGTTCTAACAGGGAGGCGTCAAACAGAGTGGACAGGAGCCACTCAATGTCCAGAAGATGGACGCCATCAGTAATGATCGTGAAGGCTTAACAAGGTCTTAAGATTTTAAACAATTTACTGTCCCCAACCAACCCTGCCGCGCCGGCTCAGCTAGCACTAGACCGCCGCAGCGCGCCAACGCGAACGCATGGGCCGGCTCACCTCTTGAAGAACTGGTCGGCGACGGTGCGCGAGCCCTGCTTGCTGGCGATTGCGGTTTCGAGGCGGCCGATCTCATCCTTGAGAAGCGCGATGCGCTCCTCGAGCTCCTTGATTGAGAGCAGCGCGAGTTCTTGGCCGATCTCATGCACGACTTTTTTCTTCGGGCGGTCGTCTTCATCCACTGCCGGCATCGCTCGCCTCCGCTCGAGAGCCCCGCGAAAATACTCTCCGAGACGGCCATTGTCACATCCACGCCTCCCAATTAAGCAACGCGCGGCAACCCGCGTCAGCCAAGGACTTTTGCCATGCCCGCATTGCCCGCCGAGATGACCGCGATCGCGATCCGCGCACCCGGCGAAGCGGACGCGCTCGTCCCCGAGCAGCGCCCGCTCCCTCGCCTCGGCGAACGCGAGGTGCTGGTCAAGGTCGTGGCCGCGGGCGTCAACCGGCCCGAAGTGATGCAGCGCCAAGGTCTATATCCGCCCCCCGCTGGCGCAACTGATATCCCAGGTCTCGAGATCGTGAGGTGGTTGCGCTAGGTGCCGGTGTGACACGCTGGAAGCTCGGCGATACCGTCATGGCGCTGCTTGTTGGCGGTGGCTACGCCGAATACTGCGCGGCGCATGAAACTCATGCGCTGCCGGTCCCTGCGGGGCTCACGCTTATCGCCGCTGCGGCCATCCCAGAAACCTTCTTTACCGTGTGGCACAACGCCTTCGAGCGCGGCCGGTTAAAGGCCGGCGAGACCTTGCTGATCCGCGGCGGCTCTTCGGGCATCGGGACCGCCGCGATCCAGCTCGCCAAAGCATTCGGCGCCCGCGTGATCGCCACCGCCGGTTCGGCCGAAAAGTGCGACGCCTGCCGCCGACTCGGCGCTGACCTGGCGGTTAACTATAAGATGGAAGATTTCGTCGCGGCGACCAAGGCCGGCAGCAACGGCAGGGGTGCCGACGTCATTCTCGATATGGTCGGCGGTGACTACATTGAGCGCAATTACGAGGCCGCCGCGGTGGAGGCGCGCGTGGTGCAAATCGCCTTTCAGGGCAGCTCCAAAGCAAGCGTCGATTTCCGCCGCATCATCTCAAGCGGCTTACCCTCACCGGCGCGACGCTGCGCGCGCGCTCGGTCGCCGACAAGGGCGCGCTCGCGAAGGCCGTCGAGATGCATGTGCTGCCGCTGGTCGCGTCGGGAAAGGTCAGGCCGTTGATCGACAGCACTTTCCCGTTCATCCAGGCGTGCGCCGCACACGCGCGCATGGAGACCAGTGCGCATATTGGCAAGATCGTCCTTACATTCGCAACTCTCTGAAATCATTTGGTTTCCGTTCTTGCGGGCCGACCCTGCGCAGGCCCCTTTCAAGTCTCGCGGGCCGCGAAATCGACGTAAATCGACGTAAAGTTCGCTTGCCTTGGCATCGGGTCAGTCCGGAGAAAGCCCGGCGAGGGTCGATGGGGGTGGAGCTGGGAGGACGTCGGTTGAATTTTGTCCGCGCCTGCGTCACGGCGATGCTGCTCGTGTTTGCCCTTGGCGCCCCTTGCGGCCGCGCGGTCGAGGCGATCAATGTGCGCACCGATGCACAGGCGATCGATCTCACCGACTCCGCCGAGCGCTATCGCAGCGACGCCGACCGGCTGCTTGTTTCTGCCGCTCCCGGACCTGACGGAATCATCCGCCGCATGGACGTGCGCGCGCGCGAGGGAAACACCAATTGGGCCGTCTTCGCGCTCGCCAATTCCGGCGACGAACAGATCGAGCGGCTGATCGTCGTGCCGCATTACCGCATGGTCGGCTCGGGTGTGTTTTGGCCCGATCTCGGCCGCTCCCGCGTCGCCAGCATCACATCGAGCGGGGAACGTCCCGAGCGCCAAGACAGCGCCACCGCAGATATTTTCCGCATCACGCTCGACCCCGGCAGCGTCATGACCTATGTGCTCGAGCTGCGCACCGACAAGCTCAACCAGCTCTATCTGTGGCAGCCCGAAGCCTACAAGGACAAGGTCAACAGCATCACGCTGTACCACGGCATCGTTATCGGGATCGCCGGATTGCTGGCGCTGTTCCTGACCATTCTGTTCGTGGTCAAGGGCAGTATCATGTTCCCCGCGGCCGCCGCGCTCGGCTGGGCGGTGCTCGTTTATATCGGCATCGACTTCGGCTTCTGGGGCAGGGTGTTCGCACTCTCGCCGGACTCCGAGCAAATCTGGCGCGCGTCGGGCGAGGCGATCCTTGCGGCGACGCTGGTCGTGTTCCTGTTCGCCTATCTCAACCTCAACCGCTGGCACGTGCGCTACGCCCACATCACGCTCGCCTGGCTCGCCTTTCTTGCCGCACTCGTTGCGCTCGCCTTGTATGAGCCGCCGATCGCTTCGGGCATCGCGCGCGTCTCGCTCTTTGCCGTCGCTTTGCTCGGCTTCGCGCTGGTCGTCTATCTGTCGTTCCACGGCTTCGACCGCGCCGTGCTGCTAATCCCGACCTGGCTGCTGCTCGTGCTGTGGGTGATCATGGCGGCGCTGGCGGTGACGGCGGTCATCACCAACGACGTCATCGGGCCCGCGCTGCTCGGCGGGCTGGTCCTGATCGTGATGCTGATCGGCTTCACGGTGATGCAGCACGCCTTCGCCGGCGGCGTGACCAGCGGCATCGTCTCCGACGTCGAGCGCCGCGCGCTCGCGCTCACCGGCGCCGGCGACATGATCTGGGACTGGGACGTGTCCGCCGACAAGGTCTTCACCAGCCCGGAGACCGAGGCGCTGCTCCGCCTCAAGCGCGGCGCGCTCGAAGGTTCGGCGGCAAGTTGGCTCGAGGTGCTGCATCCGCTCGACCGCGACCGCTTCCGCGCCGTGCTCGACAGCGTGCTGGAGCAGCGGCGCGGCAGGCTCAACCAGGACTTCCGCCTGCGCACGCCCGACGGCCATTACCTCTGGTTCGCCCTCAAGGCGCGGCCCGTGGTGGGATCGGACGGCGAGGTGGTGCGGCTGGTGGGCACGCTCACCGACGTCACCGAGTTCAAGAACGCCGAGGAGCGGCTTCTCCACGACGCGGTGCACGACAACCTGACCGGGCTGCCCAATCGCGAGCTGTTCCTCGACCGCCTGGAGAGCGTGCTCACCTTCGCCAAGGCCGATCCCGCGATCAAGGCGACCGTGATCGTGATCGATCTCGACCGCTTCAAGCAGGTCAACGATTCCGTCGGCATCGCGGTCGGCGATTCGATCCTGCTGACGCTGGCGCGACGGCTCGGGCGGCTGTTGAAGCCGCAGGACACGCTGGCCCGACTCTCGGGCGACCAGTTCGCGCTCATCCTGTTGTCGGAGCGGGAAACCGAGCGCATCATCGGCTTTGCCGAGACGCTGCGCAAAGGTTTGCGCGCACCCATCACCTTCAACGACCGCGAGCTGTTTCTCACCGCTTCGATGGGGATCGCGCTCGCCGACGGCGAGCCGCGCCGCACCGAGGAGGTGCTCAAGGACGCCGAGCTCGCGATGTACCACGCCAAGCGCATCGGCGGCGACCGCATCGAGGTGTTCAAGCCCTCGATGCGGGCGCGCCAGAGCGACCGCGTGACGCTCGAATCCGAGCTGCGGCGGGCGCTCGAGCGCGAGCAGATCACCATCCTCTACCAGCCGATCGTGCGGCTCGAGGACCGTTCGGTCGCGGGCTTCGAGGCGATGCCGCGCTGGGATCATCCCAAAATGGGCCGCACCTCGCCGTCCGAGTTCATCGCCATGGCCGAGGAGGTCGGCCTCATCGTCGATCTCGGCATGTTCGTATTGGAGCGCACCGCCCGCCAGTTGAGCACGTGGCAGCGTGCCGTGCGCCGCCGCGATCCGGTGTTCGCCACCGTCACCATGTCGTCGCGGCAATTGCTGCGGCAAGACCTCATCCACGATCTGCGCACGGTGATTGCGCGCGCGGGGCTAGCGCGCGGCACGCTCAAGCTCGAGCTTACGGAAGCGCTGGTGATGGAGAATCCCGAGCACACCGCGCAGATGCTCCAACGCATCCGCGACCTCGGCGCGGGCCTGGCGCTCGACGATTTCGGCAGCGGCCACTCCTCGCTCGCCTACCTGCAGCGCTTCCCGTTCGACACCATCAAGATCGATCAGTCCTTCGTGCGGACGAACGGCAAGGGCGCGCGCCCGGTGGTCCTGCGCTCGATCGTCTCGCTCGCGCACGATCTCGGCATGGAAGTGGTGGCCGAGGGCGCCGAAACCGATTCGGACGCGGTCGAGCTCTCTCAGCTCGGCTGCGAATATGCGCAGGGCTATTACTTCGGCGAGCCGCTGAGCGCGGACGACGCCAAGGCGCTGCTGCAGGACGATGGCGTGAGCGAAGAGGGCGATGCCGCGCCCCGCAAACGGATCGTCCAGTAGTAACCCTCAATCAGCCGGCTTGGCTACGCGTGCCCGGCCTCGCTCGAGAGCATGCCGAGATCGATGCCGATCTTCTTCAGCGCCTTCTCGTATTTGCCGCCGGTGTCCTGACCGAAAATCAGCTCGGGATCGGCCGCGCAATGCAGCCAGCCGTTATGCTGGATCTCGTTCTCGAGCTGGCCCGGCGCCCACCCGGCATAGCCGAGCGCCAGGATCGCGCTGCGCGGTCCGTCCCCGCGCGCGATCGCCTTGAGGATGTCGAGGGTTGCGGTCAGGCAGACGCCTTCGTCGATGGGCAGCGTCGAGTTCTCGATGAAGAAGTCGCTCGAATGCAGCACAAAGCCGCGCTGGGTATCGACCGGCCCGCCCTTGAGCACCTTGACGCCGCCCGCGCGCCGCGGAAGCTGAATGAGATCGGCCGCCGGGATGACGTCGAGCTGCACCAGGAGGTCGGGAAAGCTGATGTGCGCCGCCGGCTGGTTGACGATGATGCCCATGGCGCCCTCGGTGGAATGGGCGCAAACGTAGATCACGCTGCGGGCGAACCGATCGTCGCCCATGGACGGCATTGCGATCAGCATCTGTCCGTCGAGATAGCCGCGCTTGGACGCCTTGCGCTGCTGCGGCTTGGATTTGGCGGACTTGCCCGATGTCGAGGATTCCGGCCGCGGCGCGTCAGGATCCACGCCGGACGGCGCCACGCCGTCATCTTGCATGCCGGTCTTGCGAGTGAACCTCATGTCGAAATGCTACCTGATTGGGTGCCAATTGCAAACGACGCACCCCCCGTCAAAAGTCTATGCATGCTTCGTGCCATGGTTGAGCGCCGAAAGTAAGATATGTGTCTTTTTCATGTATCTCGCCAGAAGCGGTCCGGTTCCAATCACGTTCCGGCTCACGATGAATTCAGTGGTGCGCGTAGAATTTCGCCCCTAGATGGAGCTATGAGGATCAGCGGCTTTGAGCGGCTGCGACGGACCGCCGCGCCGGGTGCGATCGGCATCTGCGCGCTGAGCCTTATCGCCGCGGGCAATGCGAGCGCAGCCGAGGACGCCTCGCGTTGGGACGGCGATGCGCGCAGCGCCGTGCGCCTCATTGCGGGCTCGGCGGCGGGCAGCGTGCTTCGTGCCGGCGTGGAGATCCGACTCAAGAGCGGCTGGCACACCTATTGGCGCTATCCCGGCGACGCCGGCGTGCCGCCGCGCTTCGACTTTACGGGATCGCAGAACGTCAAGGCCGTCGACGTGCTGTGGCCCGCGCCGCAGCCCATCCCGGAACACGACTTGGTCACGATCGGCTATACCGGCGACGTCATTCTGCCCCTTGCGGTCGTGCCGGAGAATGGGGCGAAGCCGGTGAAGCTGCGTCTCAAGCTCGACTATGCGGTGTGCGCGGCGCTGTGCGTGCCGGCGGAAGGAAAGGCCGAGCTCGAGCTGGGCGCTGGCCCATCCTCGCAGGACGCCGTGCTCGCCGCGGCCGAGGCGCGCGTGCCGAAAAAGACCGTGCTGGGCGAAGGTGCGACGCTCGCCATCAAATCGGTCCGACGCGAGGACGGTGCCGGTCGGCGCCGCGTCATCGTCGACGTCGCGGCGCCGCTTGGAGTCCGCGTCGCCCTGTTCGCCGAGGGACCGACACCGGACTGGGCGCTGCCGGTGCCGAAGGCCGTCGATGGCGCTCCAGCCGGCTTGCAACGTTTCGCCTTCGCGCTCGACGGCGCCCCGCCGGGAGCGACATACGATGGCGCCGCGATCGCGCTCACCGCCGTCGCGAGCAATATCGCAATCGAGGTCGCGACCCGTCTCGACTAATTCGCCCGGAGCGCTAATTTGGACGCTCGCGCGCCCTGCGGCCGGATCTTCGGCGGCACGGCGAGGCTCAAGACAACGGTTCAGAGGCTCAAGACAACGGTTCAACCGCAAGCAAGAGGAAGACAACCATGCCCATCAAGGTCGGCGATCGACTGCCCGAGGCGAAGTTTCGCGTGATGACGTCGGACGGGCCGGCGTGGAAGACCACCGACGAAATCTTCAAGGGCAAGAAGGTCGCGCTGTTCGCGGTGCCCGGCGCCTTCACCGGCACCTGCCACAAGATGCACGTTCCCTCGATCACGCAGCACGCCGATGCGATCAAGGCAAAGGGGGTCAACACCGTCGCGGTCACGTCCGTCAACGACGTGTTCGTCATGGACGCCTGGAAGAAGGCGACCGGCGCCGACAAGATCGATTTCCTGGCCGACGGCAACGGCGACTTCGCCAAGGCAATCGACCTCACCTTCGATGGCTCAGGCAACGGCCTCGGCACGCGCTCCAAGCGCTATGCCATGCTGGTCGAGGACGGCGTGGTAAAGACGCTCAACATCGAGGAAGCGCCGGGCAAGGTCGAGGTGTCCGGCGGCGACGCCTTACTCAAGCAGCTCTAGTCGTCCGCGGACGCAGGCGGCGGACCCTGCCCCGCGCGTCGTCGCGCCTCCTTGAGCCCCTCGCGCGCCAACTCATCGGCGCGCTCGTTGAGCGCGTGGCCCGAATGGCCGCGCACCCAATGCCAGCGCACGCGGTGGCTTGCCAATAACGCGTCGAGCCGCTGCCAAAGATCGACGTTCCTGACTGGCTTTCTATCGGCGGTGCGCCAGCCGTTGCGCTTCCATTGGTTGATCCACGACAGGATGCCGTTGCGCAGGTATTGGCTGTCGGTGTGAATGTCGACGAGACAGGGCCGCTTGAGCGCTTCGAGCGCCGCGATCGCAGCCATCAATTCCATGCGGTTGTTGGTGGTGTGAGCCTCGCCACCCTTCAATTCTTTCCCGTGATCGCCGAAGGCGAGGATCGCGCCCCAGCCGCCCGGCCCCGGATTGCCCGAGCAAGCACCATCGGTGTGGATGACGACGTGCGGCTCGCTCATCCCTCGATCCCGTAGTCGCGCACGCTCTTGACCGCCTGGTGGAAGCGCAGCTTGCGGTAATATTCGAACGGGTCCTTCGGCCGCACCAGCGCACCGGGCGGCACGTCGAACCAGTCGACCAGCCGCGTCAACAGAAAGCGCAAGGCCGCGCCGCGGGCGAGCAATGGCAGCGCGCGGCGTTCCTCATCGGAGAGCGGCCGCACCTGCGCATAGGCTTGCAGCAGGCTCCTGCCCTTGGTCACGTTGTAGGAATGATCTGTCTCGAAGCACCAGGCATTGAGGCAAATCGCGACGTCGTAGGCGAGCGCGTCGGTGCAGGCGAAATAGAAGTCGATCAATCCGGAGAGCTTGTTGCCGAGGAAGAACACGTTGTCGGGAAAGAGGTCGGCGTGGATGACGCCTTGCGGCAATTTCGACGGCCATGCCGTCTCGAGATGCGACAGCTCGGCGGCGAGAAATTGCTGCAAGTTGGGCTGCACCTCGTTCGCCCGCGCGCTGCAATTCTCGTAAAGCGGCCGCCAGCCGCTGACCGAAAGTGTATTGGCGCGGCTGCGCTTGAAATCGAGGCCGGCGAGATGCAGCTGCGCCAGCGCCTCGCCGAGCGCGCCGCAGTGGGTCGGCGATGGCCGCCGGATCCACATGCCGTCGAGGAAGGTGATCATCGCCGCCGGACGGCCGGCCACTTGCCCCAGCACCTCGCCGCGCTTGTTCTTGACCGGCTGCGGGCAGCTGATGCCGCGCGCGTGCAGATGCTCCATCAGGGCGAGAAAAAACGGCAAGTCCTTGGCCGCCACGCGCCGCTCGTAGAGCGTGAGAATGAAATAGCCGCGACTGGTGTGGACGAGGAAATTCGAATTCTCGACACCTTCCGCGATGCCCTTATAGGCGAGCAACTCTCCGACGTCGTAACCGGCGAGAAAGGCCCCGAGGTCTTCCGCCATCACATCGGTGTAGACGGCCACTTTTATCCCTCATGCGTGTCCCGGCTTGCAGGCGACGGTAAATCCGTGGTCAGCGGACGTGCTGACCCCTGATTTGCAATAGCTGACGTGTGACGGCTGATCCCCAGATCCGCTCGACCGCGCGCGAACTCATTCCGCCGCCTCGGTTCCTCGCAATACCCGCGGCAGCGGGAAGAACATGTCTTCGTCGGCGGTGGTGACGGTCTCCACGCTCACCGCGTAGCGTTCGGCGAAGGCGCCGATGACCTCCTCGACCAAAACCTCCGGCGCGGAAGCGCCGGCGGTGACGCCGAGGCTTGCGATCGAACCGAACACCGACCAATCGATTTCCTTGGCGCGCTGCACCAGCGCCGCGCGCGGGCAGCCGGCGCGTTCGGCGACCTCCTTGAGGCGCTGGGTATTGGAGGAATTGGGCGATCCGACCACGACCATGGCCTCGACCATGGGCGCGACCTTCTTGACCACCTCCTGGCGGTTGGTGGTGGCGTAGCAAATATCTTCCTTGTGCGGCCCGTGGATGTGCGGAAAGCGCGCCTTGAGCGCCGCGACGATGTCGGCGGTATCGTCGACCGAGAGCGTCGTCTGCGTCACGTAGGCGAGGCGGCCGGGATCGCGCGGCACGAAGCGCGCGACCTCATCGACCGACTGCACCAGCGTGATGGCGCCGACGGGCAGCTGCCCGACCGTTCCCACCACCTCGGGATGGTCGGCATGGCCGATCAGCACGATCTCGCGGCCGCGTTTGTGATGAATCTCGGCCTCGCGGTGCACCTTCGTCACCAGCGGACAGGTGGCGTCGAGCGCGAATAGGTTGCGCGTTTTGGCCTGCGCGGGAATCGACTTCGGCACGCCATGCGCGGAGAAAATGACCGGCGCCTCGGTATCGGGAATCTCGTCGAGCTCTTCCACGAAGATGGCGCCTTTGGACTTGAGGCTTTCGACCACGTAGCGGTTATGCACGATCTCGTGGCGCACGTAGACCGGCGCGCCGTAGCGCGCGAGCGCCTGCTCGACCGTGTCGATGGCGCGCACCACCCCGGCGCAAAAGCCGCGCGGAGAGCACAGCAGCACCTTCAGCTGGGGCTTGTGGTCGGTTCCAGGGGCTTGGGGCACCGTCATACGGACCTCGGTTGCGCGCCGTCGCTCGCGCTCGCTACGTCCCGCCGAGCCACGCCTCGTAGCGCGCGTACAATTGCGCCGTGTGCGGGGAGCCGTCGCAATGGACGACCGGCGCGAGCGCGCGGCCGGCGGCGTCGAGGCGGGCGGCCATGTAGCGGTAAGCCTCCGGATAGCTCGAGAGGTCGCTCGCCGCGAACAACTTGTCGAAAGCCTCCGACGGCTCGACCGGGTCGAGCCGGTCGCGCTCGTAGATGGCGGCGCGCTCCACGATGGCCCAACGCCCCCCGCGTCGCTCCAGCCGGTCGAGGAAGCGCGCATAGGACGTCATGTCGGCGAGCACGCCGGCGATCTTCTGGCGCACCAGGATGACGATGTTGGTCTCGGCGAGCGCGCGTTCGCCCGCGAGGCGCACGACCGACGGAAAAATCTGATGTTTGGAACGCTGTCCGGCCTCCAAGCTCCGCCGGCAGCGGTCGACGAATTCGCCAAAGCTCCCGCTGAACCAGGAGACCGCAATCTGTCCCTCCGGCACGAACGTTGCGAGCAGTTGCGGCCACTTGCCTTGGTCGCGATAAAGACCCCAGGCTTGGATCAGCTCGGCGCAGGCGTATTTGTCGTTCGCATCCATGTGACCCTCGTTTCTTAAAGCGGACTTCCGCCAGTGGAACCATCACAAGCGTGCGGCTCGGCCACCTCCCTCCCCACCTGTGGAGAGGGAGGTGACTTGAAATGCTCTATCATATTGCGTGCCCCCCGACGCATCGTGCACGACGTCAACGTCGATTGACGGAGAGAGCTTCTTCTCGCAATTTCCACCCCTCGAAAAATTCGGACCGACGAAGGACGCGCATGAAGGCGATCGTCATCCACCACTATGGCCCGCCGGACGTGCTCAAATACGAGAACGTGCCGGACCCCGAGCCGCGCGCGGGCGAAATCCGCATCCGCATTCACGCCGCCACCGTCAATCGCGTGCTCGACGTGAGCCTGCGGGCGGGCAACGAGCGCGCACGCGCGCCCGTGCTTCCGCTCATCCCGGGGGTGGATTGCGCCGGCGTCGTCGATGCGCTCGGCGCCGGGGTCACGCGCTGGCGACCGGGGATGCGGGTCGCCGCCGCCGGCGTCATGCCGCTCGATATTTGCCGCGAGGATGACGACGACTACTCCGGGCCAACCGGCATGATGGGCATCAAGCGGCCCGGCGGCTTTGCTGAGATGGTCGCGGTGCCGGCCTGCGCCGCGATCGAACTCCCCGATCAACTCGGCTTCCACCACGCCGCCGTGGTCATGCGCCACGTGCCGACCGCCTGGAACCTGCTCGTCAACGTCGCCGAGCTCAAAG
>WNGG01004148.1_pt1 | contig 16305 bp, 16 predicted proteins | sample 5400661 | NCBI WGS metagenome assembly WNGG01 (sample SAMN13153372, study PRJNA577476) | soil metagenome | isolation source: 100 cm soil or saprolite under Garry oak tree replicate 1 | place: USA:California | collected 2016-06-15 | reverse complement strand
AGAGAATACCATCTCAGACTCGTTCCAAGCGGCTTCGTCAACCCAACAACACGCCTGCTGATCGGACCAGGAGTACCTATTGAAACGAAAGTCTTGCTGGATGAGATCAAAGAGACAGGATCAGAACGGCGACTTGGAGTCGACTTCCAATGCGCAATGCTGGAGGAGCGACATAAGACCCAGGAATGTGATTCAGAGCATCTTTCGAAAAGGATCGGGTCCACTAAGAGTGGCGTAGGAGCATGCAACGCGGAGCGTGCTCTTCGAATGGTAAGGCTTGCGCGGCAAGAATCACAGCTTCGACCCTATGTCGAGGATACCGTTTCAGAAATCCATCATGCCCTCTCTAATGGCCAAAATGTCGTTGTCGAAGGAACACAGGGAACATTCCTCAGCCTTTACCACGGAACCTATCCATATGTGACATCAAAGGATGTTACCGCTTCGCAGGCATGCGCTGACGTTGGAATCGGACCGACTGATGTCGACGACGTATTGGTCATCTTCAAATCCTATGTCACGAGAGTTGGTGAAGGCCCCCTCGAAGGCCAATTGGACAGAGAGGAAGTTCTGAGAAGAGGCTGGATGGAACATGGGACCGTAACTGGCCGAGAGAGGAGAGCGGCCCCATTTGACTTCAAGCTCGCACGTCGAGCAGTCGAACTTAACGGAGGAACACAGATAGCTCTTACAAAACTCGACGTTCTATTCCCCTCGGCCAAGGGCGTTCGGAACCTCAGCGAACTTCCCAGGGAAGCCCGCGAGTTCGTGTCAGAGATACAGCAGAAAACGAGGATCCCAGTAACTCTCATCGGCACCGGAGCGGCAGAGACGGATGTGATAGACTTGAGAGTTTCGCAAAAGGCGAGATCCACGAGTCCAACACTCATTGTGAAACGCAGAAGTTGACAGCATGACACGACAGAAACAGCAGCATAAGTAGAAGACGAGTGCGGTGGTCGCGACTACCGTCCGTGTCAGGGACCCTGGCTTGGGCCGAGTCGTCCCAAGAACATTTTGAACCCAGCGTTTCCAATCAGAGCAACGGTGAGAAATGCTATGATTACCATTTCTGCCCAAGCTTTCACCAAGACCAACGTGGCAGCCGTTGGCCCCGAGAAGCTCCCTGCAACGAACAATGGCACCAGGTTGACGAAATAGAACCATGTCAGCACAGCCTCCGGAACAAACCCGATCCACACAGCTGCCAATACAAAGGGAACTCGAGACTTTCTGATCGAACCAATCGATTGAGAAATCAGCCCAACTGATAACCCTGTGAGCGCTTTCCCGATCGGAAGGAAGATAGTTATGATTCCGGTGCTTCCGTAAACATAACCGAACATTATCATCGGGCCGATTCCCGCAATCAGCCCCGTAAGAGCTCCCAGTCTCCAACCCGCGAAAATCGCAACTACGACGACTGCCAAGCTAGAGAAATCCAAAGCGACTTGCGTGACACCTGGAGTAGGAATCCGTCCAAGGAAGATTGCAACGACCCCTAAAACGTTCCCAACAGCCCCCATTGAGGCGACAAGAGTGAGCGAGCTAACAGACTGTGTCCGATGCAAGGCTGGGGGGGCGACCTCGTTCTACTCATAAAAGCGTTACTACCCAATAGCGAGTAGTTTACTCTGCGATAGAACTCAGTCTTGCTGGACTCGGCGTCTGCCAGATTTCCCTCAAGGCTTTTGCAGACATAGTCCTCCCGTCCGGGTCACGACGCTTCAGTTCAATCAGATCATTCACCGAATCAACGTCGAACGAAATACGAGGATTTGAGATTGAGTAGGCAGCTAGACCACTCAATTGCGCTTGACGCAGGTGTTTCGCATAGCTCCACCGGCCATAGCTTGGCCGAATCACTCCAGGCGGCCGCGTCGTCATTACATTAGTTCCCCCTTTAAGCGACGGAACCAGAACAGCTCTGCGATCACCGTCTCCTAAGTGGAAGAGCTCCGTGAAGTCTCGAGGCTCAGCGAATGGTATGTCTGCCAGAATAGTTGTTAGAGACCTCGCATTCTCCTTGAGCGCAAGCTTGTTCGCCTGTTCTATCGCGCGGTTGAGACCCAAACCGGTCTGTCCAAGAAAGGACAGACCATCCCCTCTAGCTAGAGCAGAAACGCTGTCGTCGGGAGAAACCACAAGAACCTCGTCATAGACCCTTGATCGGAGTATTGAAGATAGAACGTCTTGAAGCAGCGCCTCGACCAACAGTTTCTTCCGTTCCCCGAGAAAACTTGAGAGCCTTGTTTTGCTATCCGTTAGTCCTTTGACAGGTATCACAGCCCAGTATTCGCTCATGCGAGAGTCTCCGCAAAGTTAATCGTCTCTCGAGCAAGTTTGGTCTTTGCTTCCATTGAATCCATCAGCGTATTCGTTGTCAGGACCTTCATGCCGAGGCTTGTAATCTTAGGAAGTGTCGATCTGTCTATCTGGTCAATTACGTATCCTTTCATCAAGCCCTTGTAGAGCTGGGCGACGCCGAAGGGTGAGACTTCTAATCCGAGGTTCTCCATGATTCTGTCGAGCGGACCCTTGATGGCCCTGCCGCCCACGATCGGGCTGACACCTACTATCTTTGCGGACGTCTTTGAAATGCTGTCGCGGATTCCTGGTATGGCGAGTATCGGCCCGATGCTGAGAATCGGGTTGCTAGGGCAGAGCACAATAACATCGGTCTTCTCGATCGCCGGGATCACACCGGGAGCAGGCGTCGCCAAAGTCGCGCCCTCGTAGGTCACGTCTTCCACCGGGTCTTGGAACTTCCTCTTCACGAAGTATTCCTGGAATTCCATTACGCCACTGGGCGTCTTGATCTTCGTAGCGACGATGTTATCGGTCATGGGAAGAACATGTAGTCTAACTCTTAGCGAAGTGCGAATCTTTTCGGCTACTTCCGACAGGTTGAAGCCTTGCTGAAGAAAGGCTGTCCGTAGCAGGTGGGTTGCAAAGTCTCGGTCTCCGATCCGAAACCAGGTCTCAGCAGCGTAGCGTTGCAGCTGATCCAGGCAGTTGTGAGTATCGCCCTCTATTCCCCATCCCCTCTCCCGGTCGGCGATTCCAGCGAGCGTGTAGGTTACAATGTCAAGGTCCGGGCTGACATGGCATCCCAAGTATTGCAGATCATCGCCGGTGTTGACTATGACGGTAATCCTCTCTGGAGGAAATATGTTCGCTAGTCCCTCGAGGAAGCGTGCGGCACCGACGCCGCCGGCTAGGCATGTGATGGAACGAAGCACCCGGTGACGCCTGCGAAAGCGTTTCGACCCGACTAGGGGGCTAGTTAAAGACTAGCCTGATTTCTTCGCAGTTTTCTTAGATTGGTCTAGGTATGCATCCTTTAGATAGCCAGCGGCGGTCCTCAGGCTCGAGTAGGCCTCGGCTGCAGATTTCCAGCGTAATTCGCGGGCCCTTCTCAAAGCCTCTATCGAATCTTGCACAAGCCCGAGCGGGTCACGCCCCCTTACGGCCTTGACCTCTGGGTCTAGGTCTTCCAAGCCGTATGCCAGGCTAAAGACAGCGCTGGTGTACTCTACGGCCTCGGCCGCCAACCAAAGCGCCATCACTGACTCTCCCGGTCGTCCAGCCATGGAGTCTACTGCGGTGTTGACCTTCGACCAAGCTTCCTCAAATGCCTTGTTGACCTTTTCTTCGAGAGACTTCTTCTCTTCAGAAGAATCCTCGGCCACTGGTGGTCTGCTCTACTCTACCGTGACACTCTTCGCCAGGTTTCGGGGATAGTCGGGGTCATGCCCCTTGATCACTGAGAGATAATAGGCCAAGAGCTGCATAGGTACGACGTAGACCAGCGGGGTCACTAAAGACGGCAGGGATTCTCCGATTTCTACGACCCGATCCGATAGGTTACGAATCTCCTCGTCTCCCTCCTCGATAATCGATATGATCCGAGCACCCCGTGCTTTCATCTCCATAATGTTGCCAATAATGCGTTTGTGCGTCTCGTCTTTCGGTGCCACGAAGATGACCGGGAATCCTTCCTCGATGAGGGCAATGAAGCCGTGCTTGCTCTCCCCAGCAGGATAAGCGATGGCGGGAACATAGCTCAGCTCGAGGAGCTTGAGGCGTCCTTCAAGGGCTGTGGGTACGTTGACTCCGCGTCCCAGGAAACACATGCTTGAGGCAGCATCGCACTCCTCTGCAATCCTCCGAATATCGTCGATTTTCGTGTTGAGGACGCTCTGGATGAGCGCTGGGACCCGGTGCAACTCCGACTCTAGCTCCGTAATTTCTTTGGCTGATACCTCTCCCTTCCTTCGGCCCACGGTTGAGGCGAGCCTGAGCAAGACTGCGATCTGGCTGGTGAATGCCTTGGTTGAGGCGACCCCGATCTCCGGGCCAGCGTTCTGGTCAATATAGACGGTCGAGAGACGCATCAACGTCGAACCTAGAACGTTGAGGACGCTCAGTATCGTCGCGCCTTTGGCTTTGGCGTCGCGCACCGCGTTCAGCGTGTCCATAGTCTCTCCAGACTGGCTAATCGCGAGTATCACGCTTTTGGAGCCAACTAGGTCGAGAGCCTCCTCAGAGAATTCGCTCGCTACGACAACCCTTGCGTTTATTCCGGCCAGTTTAGCGAGGGCGAGGCTGCCTACGAGTCCGGCGTGATATGAGGTTCCGCAGGCAACGATGAACACCTTATCCGCGTCAATAATTTTCTTGGCGAACTGGTCATAGTAGAGCTGCTCGGTTCTCAGAGCGTCCCGCAGTGACTGGGCTTGCTCATGAATCTCTTTGAGCATGAAGTGTCTGAAGCCCTGCTTCTTTGCGGATTCCGGGTCCCACGTGATCGTTATCGGGTCTCGTTTGACCGGAGCGGCGTTCTTCAGCTTCAGAATCCTGGCTCCATTCGGGTTGAGAACGGCCATTTCTCCCTCATCAAGAAGAACGGCCTTCCTTGTGAGTGGAAGGAAAGCTGCAAAGTCTGATCCGCAATAGTATTCACCCTCTCCGATACCCAGCACTAGAGGGCTCTCTTGCCGGGCACAGATTATCGTTTTCGGCTGTTCGGTGCTCGTGAGGACTATCGCATAGGCTCCCTCAAGCCGGTTGACTGTCTTCCTGAAGGCCTCCTCCAGTGACATTCCCTGGGTGAGATAGTCTTCGACGAGATGAGGGACAACCTCGGTATCAGTTCTTGACTGGAAGTGATGCCCTTTAGCTTCCAGCTCTCGTTTTATCTCTAGATAATTCTGGATGATGCCGTTGTGGACGACCGCTATGCGGGACTTGCAATCAACGAGGGGATGAGAGTTCTCATGCACTGGTCTTCCATGAGTCGCCCATCGAGTATGCCCAACCCCGATGGCTCCGGGAAGATCGTCGAGGTCATACTTTGCATGGACCTCTTCCAGTCGACCGCTGTCCTTCTTGATCGTGAGTTTGTCTCCGTCGACGGTTACTTCTCCTACAGAGTCGTAGCCCCTATACTCTAGCCGCTTGAGTGCAGCATGTATGAGCGGTGCGGCTTTTGAACCGTCGTGGAGAACGCAACCGAAGATACCGCACATCTACGATAGCCCTTCTTGTGTAAGGTAATTGAAAGCTGGGTGAGCATTAAGAGTTCTGCCGCCACATTGCTTTGTCTATGGTAATTAGAGATGACTGATGGGTATTGAGAGAGATTGTTTCGGGACCTTCATACTGTTTTGGATCTTGATTCGGGCTTGAATCAGCTATTCAGTAGTGGGATGTTGCTCTGCACCGAGACTCCGAGCGTGTCAAGCGAAACGCCGATAGGCCTATTCTGGACTCGTAACAGGAAGCCTTTCTCCCCCTCGGTTTCTTGAAATCCGCCCTCTCTTCTTCGTCTTCCGAACCACAAAGCTCGAGTCTCGAGAAGGTCTAGGAGTCAGCATTAGCGCGTGAACTCTTACCCTTCTGTTATCCATCGAGGGACCTAGAGTAGTCGTAGGAACTCCTCGCCTCCGACTTCGTATGCGCAAGAGAGGAATCGAAATCAGACTTCCACCGAAACAGGCGAGCAGGGTAACTCGTAGCATAGAGACGTTGGTGTGGAGCAAGTTGATCACGATGTTCTGGAAGGATTGGCTCACACGATACTCTACTGCAATCACAGCTGCTAGAATCAGGATAACCGTTCCGAAAAGCAACAGCGACTTGTGTCCCGAGCCTACAGAAACGGAATCCTCCACGTTCTCCATTGCCGACATGTCACGATCAGTCTTGACGAGACAAATTATGGTACTCTCTTCATTTGGGCGAAGTGTAACTCCGGCGTATAGCTATCTGGTCTCTCGTATCACAAGAAGGAGCCGGGACAGCTTTCGGTTAAGCTCTAACCTTCATAGACGCTGTAGCTTCGAGAACCCTTCTCGTTTGCAGACCCTTCACTCTTTCAACTACGATCGCTCCAAAGAAACCTCCACCAGCTCCGACCAATGTATCCCCGATCAGGGCGAGAGCCCACAGGTAAGCAGGTTGCGCCGGGCTGAAAATCTGGAATACGAGTAGCCCAGCAACGGCCATAGCGAGATTGCCCAGCGCCCCCGCCATGACCAGTTGCCTTCTCGATAGGTCATACAGACTGGTCTTGGATTCTCTAAGATACATGTCGAAGACAAGCCCATTCACGATCAGTGAGACCGTGATGTGTGGAGAGAGGGGGACCCCTGCTGTTGGATAGAGAAAGAGGAGCCCGACTATTGTTCCGAGAAGAGTTGAACTCCACTTCTTCCCTGTGAGGGAGACAAGTATTGCGAAGAAGACCGGGAGCAAGAAGAAAAGGTCGAGAGACCTAGTTAGAGGCCGCAGTGCTATACCAGAGGCGTATCCATATGCGGCGTAGATGGCTGTGAGGACAGCTACTACTGCTACGTACCGCGATGTTGCCGAAGTGTGCTTGTATTGCGACTCCCATCACTCCAGTCGAGAGCCACACCAACCAACATGGCTCTATCGAATACAAAAACATTCTAGCGAAGGGCTCAATGAAAAGCAGGGGAAGACTGGCTTAGGCTTAGGTATTGGTCGCAACGCTTCCTATCGTGGGACCGTCAAGGAGATTATTTCTTCCTGGGAGCCACGGCTTCGACTTTGCCGTGAACTCTCAAGGTGCCCACACGTAGCGAGGGGGTCGTGAGTTCCAGGCTGATGTCGAAGTTGAAGGCGCGATTCTTCTCGGAAATCTTCTCCAATACTTCGGCCAGAGATGCCGGCGACGTTTCTATCCTTTCAGGCATAGCAATCAGCTTCTACTTGTGCGTTCCCGGCCTATAAAGCAGTAAGCAGGTGGCGAGGGAAAACGATACTAACATATTCAGGTGTTCTCGATACATCATTCGCATCAGCAAGAGCGGAATGAGTCGCACATGGTGAAGAAGAAGGCGGCAGTCCTTGGAGCAACTGGGATGATGGGCCAGAAGTTCGTGCAGCTCTTGACAACGCATCCATGGTTCGAAGTGGCCGCGGTCGCAGCGAGCGACCGGAATGTCGGAAAATCATACGGCGAAGCAACGGGTGCTGGTTCTGGGAAGGGGTTTCATGAGGAGCATCGTCTTGAAGTTGTGGAGGCAAGACCGCAGGCGGTCGGTGACCCCGACATTGTCTTCTCTGCCCTTCCAGCCGAAGTCGCTTCCCCTCTCGAAGAAGAATTCGCCAACGCAGGATTTCCCGTCTTCTCCAACGCATCATCGCATAGGATGGACGAGTATGTGCCGCTGCTCAATCCGGAAGTCAACTCTGAACACGCTGCTCTCGTAGACCAGCAGAAGCGGCGCATGAAACGGGACGGTTTCATTGTCGCAAATCCCAATTGTACGACAGCGATTCTCACGCTGTCCTTGAAGCCCCTTGATCAGGCTTTTGGCCTCGAAAAAGTGATTGTTTCATCCATGCAGTCTATCTCCGGCGCTGGGTATCCGGGAGTCGCCTCGATCGATATCCTAGAAAATGTGATCCCATTCATAAGGAGCGAAGAGGAGAAAGTGGAGAGAGAAACCAACAAAATTCTCGGGACCGCCACTAGCCCTGCCACAATCACGGTCTCAGCGAGCTGTCACCGCGTTCCCACCATCCATGGCCATATAGAAGCCGTTTTCGCGAAGACACTATCATCAACCAGTCCCGAGGAGGCTGCAGAGAGAATGGCACGGTTCCAATCGGTGCCACAGCAGTTGAAGCTTCCGAGCGCCCCTGTGTACCCTCTAGTCGTTCGGAGGGAGGAGGATCGGCCGCAGACCAGGCTAGACGTTGATGAGGGAGGAGGAATGACGGTCAGCGTGGGACGAATCAGGAAGGACCCTGCCATGAAAGGCGTCAAATACATCGCCCTCGGACACAACCTCGTCAGAGGCGGGGCAGGCTGCTCAATACTCAACGCGGAACTCCTCCTGGCCCAAAAATACATTCAGTGATGGGCTAACGGAAACAGGAAAGACCCGGCGGCTGAGGCGGATCTTCCGCGATGACCATAAGACAGTCATCATACCAATGGACCACAGCATTTCAGCCGGACCCACACATGGACTAGAAGACATGGCGAGGATAGTGGGCGACGTTTCGCAAGGCGCGGCTGACGCTGTCCTCGTTTACGCGGGAATCGCTAAGACTGTAGATACGAATCGACTCGGGCTCATTCTTCATCTTTCAGGAGCAACGCGACTCTCCGCTGATCCTCACTGGAAGACCCAGGTCTCCACGGTCAAGGAAGCGCTTCGCTTGGGGGCAGACGCCGTCTCCGTGCACATCAACGTAGGTTCTCAGCGCGAGCAGGACATGCTCGACAGGTTTTCCCGAATCATTGAGGAATGCGACGACTTCGGCTTGCCAACCTTGGCGATGATGTATCCTCGGGGCCCTGGAATCCAGAACGAAGGCGATTATGAGGTGGTGAGTCATGCGGCAAGGCTTGGCTTTGAGCTTGGCGCGGACATTGTACAAACCAATTACACGGGCGATATCGAGAGCTTTCGTAATGTCGTTGGGACCGTGAAGGTTCCGGTAGTGATTGCAGGCGGGCCAAAGGCTTCCAGCGACAATAACGCGCTGAAGATGGTTTCTGACTCTATCAAGGCTGGTGCCGCAGGGGTCTCAATCGGCCGAAACGTCTTCCAGCACCGTGACCCGACTCGGATGACAATGGCCCTCGTCGACATTGTCCACAACGGCGCGAATGCATCTCAAGCTCTGACCATTCTGACTGAAGGTACTGCGCCTTCAGTGCCAGCAACATAGTCGAGATGGTTAACGAGAACCAGAGGAACAGAGCAGCAAGAATGTTTTCGGATGAATCCTGAGCGGAAGTACCTTTTGGAAATCGGTTCGAAATCCGGCTTTCAGATGTACAGAAGTGTTCACGCAAGCGATAAATAGCGCGCGTATGAACAACTCTTAGGCGGCGCCCATGGGGTATAGACTTTGGACAACTACTCCACGAAATAAAAAGGCTGGACCGCACCCATAGACAAGTCTCCCTCTGCGTCTTCCAACAGACTGAAATCACACATCATCGATCCAGCCACAATCTTACTCACTCATCTGCGGAACTACGCCACCTCGCCGAACGCTGCTATTCCCCGTGGGGAGTTCTGCAATGATTAGGGAGTGTATCTCCATCCTCCTAGAGAACAAGAATCTGACAAAAGAACAGGCAAAGCAGTGCATGACAGAAATCATGACCGGGGAGGCAAGTCCCGCTCAGATCGGATCGTTCCTCGTGCTCCTAGCGAGGAAGGGAGAAACCGTGGAAGAAGTGACAGCCTTAGCACGCGTCATGAGAGAGTTCAGCAGTAGAATTCACCCGAGTGTAGGCGGCCTTTTAGTGGACACGTGCGGGACTGGAGGTGACAAGATAAAGACGTTCAATGTGAGCACCACGAGCGCGTTTGTTGTCGCCGCCGCCGGGATACCCGTGGCCAAACACGGCAATCGCTCCTTCACAAGCAAGTGTGGAAGCGCAGACGTGCTCGAACAATTGGGCCTTAACCTCGACATGGACCCGGAGAATGTGGAACGGTCTATCGATGAAGTGGGAATCGGGTTCCTGTATGCCCCAAATTTTCATCCGGCGATGAAGAACGTAGCCCCAGTGAGGAGGGAGATCGGGGTACGAACGGTCTTCAACATCCTCGGCCCTCTGACCAACCCCGCGGGCGCGAACGCCCAGCTAATTGGTGTTTGCGACCTAGCTCTACTCGAACCCATGGCGAGAGCCGCTCTCAATCTTGGATCCAGATCTGTAATGACAGTCCACGGCCTAGATGGCATTGACGAAATATCTCTAACAGGCAAAACCGAGATTCTCCACGCGACCAACGGTAGTTTTGTTCTAGATGAGATTGAACCCGAAGATCTAGGTTTCAAGAGAACGCAGCCTCGGGAGCTGGGCGGTTCTTGCCCAGAAGAGAACGCACGCCTCACTAGCCGTATTCTGTCCGGAAAGATGAGTAAGGACGACCCTCGCGTCCAGACGGTGATCGCAAACGCCGCTGCCGCACTTATCCTATCCGAGAAAGCCCATGACTTTTCTGATGGAATAGAGATCGCAAGCAACATCATCAGCGATGGCGCGGCATTAGGGACACTACACGAAATGGTTGAATTCTCGGGCGGAAGTACTCAGCGCATCGATAGTCTGGCATAATGATTGTCAGACCACTTAGCCGAGCTGTCAGAACTTGCCCGAGAAAGGGTGAGCGCCGGATACTATGACGCAGCCACTGCGACACGGCGAAGACGCAAGAGCCTGATCCAAGCTGTAAGAGCAAGCGGGAAGACCCCCATTATCGCCGAGATAAAATATGCCTCTCCCTCAGTGGGAAAAATTCGCGACTATGACCCGGCGGCAAGAATCGCGAAAGAAATGCTAGCAGGAGGGGCCTGCGCACTATCCATAATCACGGACCCTGTAAGTTTCCAAGGCGGCCTTAACATTCTGTCGGAAGTGGCGCAGAGCGTGATTGCGCCTTTGATAATGAAGGACATAATCGTGTCCCCACGACAGTTAAGAGCAGCCGCAAGATTTGGAGCAGATACGGTCGTCCTGATCTCGGAGCTTTTCAGCGCAGACCTGACCGATGTTAATATTATCACTATGATGCAGGAAGCCCGAGGTTTAGGCCTCGAGGTCATAGTCGAAGCCAATAGCCTCTCTGAATTCGAAAAGATGCGAGCATTTCAGCCAGACCTCTACGGAATAAACAATCGCAACCTCTCCAGCTTCCAAGTCGACCTTGATACCACAGCAAGAATTCTTGCAGACGCCAAACCCGTTAGCGCTCCCGTAGTATCCGAGAGTGGAATAGAAACCGTCGCCGACATCAAACGGCTCAAAACAGCAGGAGCCCAAGCCTTTCTCATCGGAACATGCATAATGAAGTCCTCGAACGTCGAGCAGAAAGTCAGGGAACTCGCAAACTCATGAAGATCAAGAAAGCAGCGACAAACCCTCGCGGCAGGTTCGGCAAGTACGGCGGACAATACGTGCCAGAGACCCTAGTGAAGCCCTTGGAGGATCTGGAAGAAGCGTATGACGAATACTCACGAGATCCATCCTTCAAAAAAGAACTCAGAAATCTGCTGGAATCCTACGCAGGACGTCCCACACCACTCTATCTCGCTCGGAACCTCACAGAGAGTATTGGCGGTGCACGGATCTACCTGAAGAGAGAAGACCTCCTCCACGGCGGAGCACACAAGATCAACAACACACTCGGACAAGCTCTCCTCGCCAGACGAATGGGAAAGAAAAGAGTCATCGCTGAAACAGGGGCTGGGCAGCACGGAGTTGCAACGGCAATGGCCTGCGCCGTGCTCGGTCTACAATCCGAGATATACATGGGGCGCGAAGATATGGAAAGGCAGAAGCTCAACGTTTACCGGATGAAAATGCTGGGCGCCCAAGTCCACCCGGTAGACTCGGGATCAAGAACTCTCAAAGACGCAATCAACGAATCCTTCAGGGACTGGGTGACGAACATAGAGACCACCTACTACCTGCTGGGCTCCGCTGTGGGACCACATCCATACCCGACCATAGTTCGCGACTTCCAGAGCATCATCGGAAAGGAAGCCCGACAGCAGATCCTCGCACGAGAGGGCAAACTACCTAGCGCTGTAGTCGCCTGCGTCGGGGGCGGAAGCAACTCCATCGGAATCTTCCACCACTTCCTCCATGATCTCGAAGTGGAACTGCACGGAGTCGAAGCCGGAGGGCAAGACCTCCGACCGGGCCAGCATGCGGCAGCACTCGTGGCGGGCAGCGAGGGCGTCCTCCATGGCATGCTAACTTATCTCCTACAAGATGCCGATGGCCAGGTCCAAAACACCGAGAGCATTTCAGCCGGCCTAGACTATCCTGCCGTTGGACCAGAGCACGCCTATCTCAAGAGCACTGGGAGAGTAAAGTACGCTGCAGTATCGGACAATGATGCGCTGGACGCTTTCAAGGGACTATCGAATCAAGAGGGGATAATGCCTGCTCTGGAGCCTGCTCACGCGCTTAGCTTTGCGTTCAGACTGGCGAAGAAGTATCCAACTAGCGATTCTATCATCGTGAACCTCTCAGGACGAGGCGACAAAGATGTCGAGATCGTTGCAAGACACCTCCCACAATGAGCATTCTATAGCCTCCAAGTTCGAGGAACTCCGATCCCGAAGAGAGGGCGCTCTGATCGCATACTTGACCGGAGGAGACCCAACACCCGAAGAATTCACCGCCAACGCCTCAGCACTAGTCGAGGGCGGGGCAGATATCGTCGAGATTGGCATCCCATTCTCAGACCCCATTGCCGATGGACCGGTAATCCAAGCCTCAAGCCAGAGAGCCTTGGGAGCAGGCATCACTCCCAAGAAAGTTCTATCGCTAGCAGGCGAATTATCTGCCCAGCACGACCTACCCCTCGTCCTTCTCACGTATTACAATCCGATTCTGGCTATGGGAGTCGAACGCTTTTTCCAAATCGCTCAAAGATCCGGGGTGAGTGGAGTCGTGGTTCCAGACCTCCCGGCCAACGCTGATCCCCAATTCCACAGGATAGGCTCGAAGCATGGTATCGACAGCATTCTTCTTGCAGCACCAAACACTCCAGAGACCCGTTTGAGACAGATCCTCGCGGAGACGACCGGATTTCTCTATCTAGTATCCCTCTACGGTGTGACGGGTCCACGAAAGACACTGGGACCACAGGCATTGGAATCCCTCAAACGAGTAATATCAATCAACAAGAATAGAACCCCAGTCTCAGCAGGGTTCGGCGTCTCCACCCCAGACCAGGTTGGGACACTGATGAAGGCCGGTGCAGACGGAGCCATAGTTGGAAGCGTTCTGGTGCAGATCATACAGAACCACTTGAACGATCCCGGCGAAGCGGAAGAACTGTTGAAGAAGCATGTCGCCGAGCTGAAACAATCAACCCGGAAAAACTAGCTTACAGTAACCTGAAGTCTTCTTTGACCGTCGTTAGAACCATGTGCGTATTCGTCCGTTCGACGAAAGGCATCGCCAATAGAGCCTTTGTGAACCTGCTCAGATCCTCACGACTCTTGAACTTGGCAATCACAATAGCATCGGTGAGACCCGTGACATCGTAGACAGCCAAGACCTGAGGCATCTTAGCCACTTCCCGTTCTAGCTCTAGCAGTTTTCCCTTGGCGACCGATACCTCTGTTATGGCGGTCAGCTGGAATCCTATCTTTTCATGGTCGTAGATTGCCGAGTATCCTCGTATGATTCCGGCCTTTTCCAGTTTGTTGGTTCTTGATTGGATCGTGGTCGTTGAGACTCCGAGCTTGTGGCCCAGCTCCCTATAGGATAGTCTAGCGTCCATGAGGTACGCTTGGAGGATTCGTCGGTCGAGATCATCCATCTCGAGGGCCATGGTCTTGTCTGGACTGTCGCGAGGCGAACCCGTCACCCTCTAGCCTGTTCAAGTTCCGCCCGTAGTAGCTCGGTTACGAGTTTTGGGTCGGCTCTGCCCCTGACTTCGGCCATGACCAAGTTCATCATCTTCCCGAGCGCTTTTGCTCCATTTTCCTGAACGAACGAGCGATGTGACTCTAAGACCTTCGATATTACCCCTTTCAGCTCCGCCTTACCAATCATCCCGAGGTTCAACTGGTCAATGGCGGACGCCGCGTTTGCCGTGGGATGCACGGCCAACCATTTGAGGATCTCTAAGACGGATTCTTTGGCAGTCTTGCCCTCAGCCACTAGCCGGAAAACTTCCTTGAGATGGGTATCCTCAAGATTTTCGATAGGGACCTGATCTCTAGCCAGGCTTCTCATCGATTCCGTGAGTATGGTCGCGACGAAGCTCGGCGCAATGTCCTTCCCGATGGCGGTTATTTCTCCGAAGGTGTCTAGGTAGTCGGAGTTGACGAGTTGAGTTGCTAGCTTTGAACTGATCTCGTATTTCGACCCTATCTCTCTGGCGATGTCCTCGGGCATTGGTGGCAGGTTGTCTCCGATCTGCTTGATTCTATCAGAGCTGATCTGGACCGGCGGCACATCAGTCTCCGGGTACATCCTGGCCGCGCCTGGTCTCGGTCTCATGTAGTGTGTTGTACCGTCCGGGTTGGCAGTCCGCGTCTCCTCCGGCACTCCGGTTATTGCTTCCCTCGCTCTTTCGACAACCGCCTTCAGCCCGTCCAACACGTTTTCCCTAGAGTCAGCAATTAGGACGAAGGCATCGCTTTTGCCGTTTCCGAGCTTCTGTGCAATGGCATCTACCTCAGCCTGACTTATTCCGTATCCCGGGAGCTCGTCGGAGTGGAATATACCTGCCACCCGTCCCCAGAATGCGGCCCGCTTCGCTATCTCCGTCCCCAGTCTGATTCCAGGCATCAGCTCTCTCTTCAACAAGCCGCCGAAGCCTGGTAGCTTGACACCTTGAACAATTCCTCCTTGCTTCAGGGCTGACTGGACTATCTTGGATTCTGATCGGGATACGAGCGGTGTAACATCATGGAAGTCCTCTTTGAGGTCTGCCGGCTTGACTTTTCTGCTCCTCAGCTCATCTCGTATCTGTAGAAGACTGGTTTGACGCTGAACTTCAAGCTCTACCGCTTTAGAGACCAAGTCGAGTTCTTGGATCCCTTTGATCTCGATGAGAGCGCCGTCCTCTATCGACACGTTGAGGTCCTGCCTGATGCTACCGAGACCTCGCTTCACCTTCTTTGTGGCTCGTAGCACCTGTCCTATCGCGAGGGCCACTCTTCCAGCTTCTTGAGCGTCTTTGATTACCGGACCTGTAGCAATCTCGATGAGGGGGACCCCGAGCCGGTCGAGGCGAAAGATGATCGTGTTCTTGTTCTCCCCCGTCTTCCGTCCAGCATCCTCTTCCAGGGATATCTGCTGAATCGGGATTTCTTTTCCACCCGCGTCTAGTTTGCCATTGAGCGAGATTATTGCGGTCCGCTGGAATCCTGTCGTGTTGGAGCCGTCGATGACGACCTTGCGCATCACGTGCACCTCGTCCATCGGACGAGCGTGTAGGAGGAGGCTGATGGTCAGCGCGATGTCAACTGCTTCAGGGTCGAGTTGGTGCGGCGGCTCTTCGTCTAGCTCGACTAAGCATGTTGTTTCTGGGTCGGCTTCGTATTTGATGGCTCGTCCTTTGTTGAACTCGAAGAGAGCCGCGGGATCCACCTGGCCTAGCTCGCTCTGTGTTGGTCTGAGCCTCCGTTCGAATGTGAGCGTCGGCAGTTTTGTCGAGAGGATTGTTGGACACCGACAGAAGAGCTTGTGGCGAGTGTCCAGCTGCCTGTGTACTTCGAGTCCGACTCTGAGACCCGTCGAGTAGTTCTGGGACGCTTAGGCCGCCTCCGTTATGGTCGTCCTCTCGGTAATTTCTCCAGCTATCGGCCGGAGCATTAGTGCATGGACTTTGTCCATGGATCTGGTCTGGCCGAGGACCCACATGAGTTTCACAAGGGCTGTCTCTGGGATCATATCTTCGAGGGGGACAACCCCGAGGTTGAGCAGGTCTCGTCCTGTGACGTAGACGTTCATGTCGACTCTTCCCCATATTGTCTGGGACGTCATGAATACGGGAACATCGTTCTTCGCAACGTTTCGGATGGAGTCGTAGCAGTATTTCGACACGTGTCCAAGGCCAGTGCCTTCCAGTACTAGACCGTGGGCGCCGGCTTTGACTACGGCATCTATAATTTGAGGATCAAAGCCTGGGTAGAATTTCAGGAGGTATGTGTGATGGTCGAAGTCCGGTTTGAGGCTGAAATTGTGATCTGACCTCCGTCTTGGAGGGCTCTCGAAATATTCGATCTGTCGAGTGTGCAGATCGTAACGGGCGAGAGGATTCGAGT
>WNGG01006024.1_pt1 | contig 16306 bp, 17 predicted proteins | sample 5400661 | NCBI WGS metagenome assembly WNGG01 (sample SAMN13153372, study PRJNA577476) | soil metagenome | isolation source: 100 cm soil or saprolite under Garry oak tree replicate 1 | place: USA:California | collected 2016-06-15 | reverse complement strand
TTCCAGACAAGTCTTTCTCTCCAAGGGTTCCGAGTCGGCTGATTTTGGATTCTCTGGGGATCGTCCTATAAAACTCTGGGGGCTTAGCCTCGATAGCCTCTGGGTTCTATTTACCTTCCCGGCAGATCCGAGCGAGTTTGTTTGTCGCTTCATCAAGCTTATACGATTCGCGGCTGGCTGATCGTCTTCGCCGGGGGCCATACGAGGCCGGGGTTGGCTTGTCCACCGAGGGCCGATCGGTTCAGGCGACGGGCTGCAGACACGCCTCGTAGCAACCCGTAGTAAACACCCACACTGGTGGCTGACGTGGGTTCGACTCCCACCCCCGGCTCCACGAAACAAGATAGAGTCCGTCGGATTCATCTGTCGGATCAAATGCAATAAGCAGCGTGAGTTCACAGCAAGGAAACGAATGTGAGGATGATGTAGTGGATTCAAAAGGGCCTTGGCTGTCGGCGCTGGCTCTACTCTCGTTTCTGCCCGCTTTTGGTATCGCCAGGCTCTTCACCTTCCTCCTTCCCAAAGTAGTTGTGGTTCAGTCTGAGATCCACTTTCACCACTTTTGGTACGGAATAGTTCTCCTTGCGGCTTCGGGCTGGTTGGGAATCGCGGGAAGCGAACGCTGGACCAGACTAGCGGCGATCATGTATGGTCTTGGCGGAGGGCTCCTCGCCGATGAGGTAGGTCTCCTGCTCACACTTGGCGACTATCAGACCGGGATTACCTACACCATAGTCGTCGGGACGGTTGCGATCTTGAGTACTGTCTCGATTTTCCGAAGGTACGGAAGAGAGATCGCTTTGGAGTTGAAGAGGATCACCTTGTCTGAGAGGGTAGGTTACTTCGCTCTCCTCATCTTGGTTCTTCCGTTGTTGATTGAGAACCTGGCACAAGTCCAGGTGAGCACGGTCGGGATTATTGTGGCATTCCTGTATAGGGCGAAATTTGGAGGCTCGTGGAGAATCTCCGCTAGACGAATGGCGACTGAACTGTCAGGCTTCCTCCCCATCCTGCCGATCATCATCTTGCCAAGCCTTCTAGCAGGATATCTTTTGAGCTTGTTTCTTGGACCTTTGATTGATCAAGGCAACCCGCCGTTGTCTATCCTGCCATTATTGATCGTGGCTGGAATAGGCACCGACCTAGTCACGGGTTTGTTTGGTGGATGGGTCTGGGTCCGAATCCTTCGTCGATCAGCATATTCCAACGACAAGATAACGAGGAAGGATCTGGCAAGCTAGTACTCCAACAACCAAGAGTTCAAGGACTCTGGCTCCCGCCGGACTACGATACCAAGAAACATGGTCTGGCAGAACAGAACTGCCTTGCCGATTCCCTCGTCTCTCAGAAGGATAACGTGCTCTTTTCGGGAATCCCTATTTGAAAGAAGACTGAACTAGATAGATTCTAGATTCAGTAGCAGGGTGGACAGATTCTATTCTGTGGACGCGACTGGCTGGTGATCGTGAGCGCGGGGTTGTGTCCGAAGTAAAGATACCCGTCTACAAAGTTGTTGTGCGACGAGACGAAGATGAAGTAGAGGCCATTCCAAGGCAGAGTAGTCAATTGTGGGGGCGGCGTCCACTGCAACGTGACGTTAGCGCTCTGACCGACGGGGATTGTGATGGGAAAGGAGTTGTGGGAGGGCCCTCCAGAGAGGAGTTTCCATGACAAGTTGGGTCCTGGGACAGCAGCGTTGCTCATATAGGCAGCGACTAGATTTACCGGGATAGACCCTGTGTTTGTGATGTCTATCTCGATGTTTCCTATGCATGCCCCATTAGTGCTGCCGGAGACAACGTTGTTACCACTGCCGCACCAGCGGTTTAATCCATAGAGAATTCCTGTTCCCTGGTCGAAGTAGGGGTCGTTTCCATATATCGTATTGCCGGAGATTACGATAATGCCATTCTGGTCCAAGTCTAGAACGCCGATCTTGTTGTTCAATATCTGGCCGAAATCGGCGCTTTCCACTTCTAGTCGGCCGACGATAGTGCTGCTTGTAATGAATGTCTGGTGCCCAACCTCAGACTCTAACTCTCCATTCACTGTACTGTTGGTCATGGTGAAAATGCCAGGGCCGCCTTCGAATATGGACATGTCGCACGGGGCGCCGACACCGCCGGGACCCTCACACCAGTTGGGGTTTCCATAAAACGTGCTTCCAGAGATGTTAATCACTGCCACGTTTAGGAACATTGTGAAACCGGCGTTATTGACGTTCTTCAGAGTGATTCTAGCCGCGTCAACCGCTAGCAAGCCGTTAATTGTCGCGCCAATAACGGTCACGTTTGAACCCGACTGGACGTAGACGCCCCCAACGTTTGCCTGAATAACGCAGACACTATTGCTGGAAACGAGTACCGCCTGCGACGTCGCTGTAGTTATGGGTGAAGGTGGGCATGTTATGTATGTGCCTGAAGCAGGAGTGCATCCTGCCATGCCATAGTATTGTGTGTCGGAGCAAGATCTTAGACTCTCGGGTATGGGGACTGCGAATGTTGCGAAGTTGCCCCATAGAGTCGAAAACTTTTCCGCGTACGCGGCGCCAGAGTTGTCCTGGCCGGTGTTGGATTGAAAGGTGGGGCCGACCCAGACGAAGACGATTGCTGACATGATTATCACGATAAGCACCATCATCACTTCTGCGATGATAGTGCTGAAGCCTCTCCTCGAGCGTCTCAGCGAGCGTCGCACGACGGTTCCTTGATAATAGTTCGCTTCGTGAGCCAAAGGGAGAATGTTACCCTGCGTTGTAGGGAACCGGATTCAGGCTTGCAGTCAGACTACGCCGGATTGAATGAGGGGGTGCATCGAGACACGAATGTCGACGTATTCTTAGTGGTTGTCTAATGGTAACAGTATCCTCTTGCCCAGCATGGTCTCAGGGTAACATGTCATCTCCTTAGAGCTGAGACCCCTGGCTATACAGACCACAGAACTGATTGCTCATGAAACGGGGAGTCTTGCGGCAGAGGTGGTCTTCGGGTCTATAGACGGGACATTCTCAGTGCTGGGGATAATCGCTGCTGGCGCGGCTGCCGGTCTTTCTTCTTTAGATATTTTCGCAACTGGGCTGGGGGGTGCCGCTGCGGGGGCACTCTCGGTATTTGCCGCCACCTACCTCTCGGAGACAACCGAGAAGAAGACACGGTTGATGGCGGCATGGGATCATTCGAGAAAGGTCGGGACCAAAAAGTCCCGGAACGGGAATAGCCAATTGAGAACACCAACTAGGAAGGAGCATAAAGTGTTCCATGAGCTGCTCTCAAAGGTTCACCGGCGAGCACTCATCTCGGGCCTCGTAACCTCGGCCACCTCAACACTGGCATCGTTAACCTTGTTACTTCCTCTGCTCTTCCTCTCCCAGAACTATTCCACGCCTACCTCTATGCTCACAGGCATTTTTCTCCTCTCCCTCATGGGAGTCTTCCGGGGACTAACGCTCAAGCAGTCAGCCGCCAAGTCTGCAATCAAAATGGTGATTCTCGGTGTGATCATAATTGTCGCTTGTAGAGTCTTGGGATCCTACGTCGAGACACTGTTGAACCCTTAGAGCACAGTCTAAGCAGTCATAAGACAGTCGCCCAGAAGCCTCTGTCCCTGCGATCAGCTTGCCAGATTATCGAGTAGTCTTGGTTGAACCGCGCTTCGATAAATCGATCGGCTTCATTGCAAGAGCAATGAGCAGTCAGCCTTCCGCTAGAGCAGTGACCGGAATCCGACTTGGGCCGGATCTCGGCTTCGCACTATCAGACGTTGCGGACGGGTCGCTTCTCTGAGAGCCTGTCGGAGGGCCCTCGTGCCCTGCAGACGTTGGCGGACCAGCATTCCTGTTGTAGGAGATCAACGCTCTGACCAAGGCCTGTGCAAGCTCAAGGTTCGTCACAACCGGGATGCCAAACTCGGCCGCTCTTCTTCGGATGACATACTCATCCCGAAGAACTAGCCTCGACTCTGCGTCTTCTTCGTGGCTTGGAATGTTGATTACAAGCTTGATCCTTCTGCTCGTGATGTAGTCGAGGATGTTAGGGCTCTTTTTCTCGCGAACCTTGTAAAGAATTGTTGATTCTATGCCTACTTCGGAGAGTTCTTCCGCTGTGTGCCGAGTTGAATAGATACGATACCCATTCTCTGCCAGCATCTTCGCGTAAGGGATGATTCCCCTGCGGGTCTTCCCCATTGTGATTAGGACAGAGTCGCCTCTTCTCGGAACATAGAAATTGCTCGCAATTAGGGCGGTGATGAAGGCGTCCTGGAAATTGTCGCCGAAACAGGCGACTTCACCCGTAGATACCATCTCGACGCCTGTAACCGGGTCCGCCTTGTCAAGTCGCGTGAAGGAGAACTGGGGAGCCTTTACCCCAAAGCCCGTAGCCTCTCCTTCGCCACCCGGAATCTTTTCGCCCATTATCGCTTTGGCGGCAAGATCCATGAGGTTCGTTCCCGTCATCTTTGAGACGAAGGGCATGCTTCTGGAAGCTCTGAGATTGCATTCGATTACTTGCACTTCACCGTTCTTGACTAGAAACTGGATGTTGAAGGGGCCTTTGATTACGAGGGCCTTTGCGATCCTTCTCGCATAATCCAGGATTCGCTCTCTGCTCGCGTCCTTGATCGTAATGGTGGGAATGCTCATTGTGGCATCTCCAGAATGGACGCCTGCATTTTCAACGTGCTCTATGACTGCACCGATGAAGACGTTCTCTCCGTCAGAGACTCCGTCGACTTCGACTTCTCGCGCTCCCTTGACGAATTTTGAGATTACAACTGGATATTCCTTTGATATTCTCGAGGCCTGCCGAATATATTGGATCATTTGTGGCTCGTCGAACGCGACGTTCATCGCGGCGCCGGATAGGACATAGGAGGGTCGGATCAAGACAGGATATCCGATCTTGTCTGCGAATTTCGCTGCTCCTTCAAGCGTCTCGAGTTTGCTCCACTCAGGCTGGTCTATACCCAGCCTGTCCAGGAGCAGGCTGAATTTCGACCGATCCTCCGCTGTGTCGATGCTGACGGGGGAGGTGCCCAGAATGGTCACATGCTGAGCGAGTCCTGGTGCGAGGTTGTTGGGTGTCTGTCCGCCAACGCTCAACACGATGCCCTCGGGTTTTTCTTTGTCTATGATGTCTAGGATTCTCTCGATGGTCAGCTCTTCAAAGTACAGCTTGTCGAGAACGTCGAAGTCAGTTGACACAGTTTCCGGGTTGCAGTTGACCATTATTACCTGCCGTTCAGGTTTTCGGAGTGCGAGTCCCATGTTGACGCAGCACCAGTCGAATTCGACGCTCGACCCGATGCGATAGCAGCCCGAGCCTAGCACGACAACCTTGTCTTGATCCACAAAAGGGACATCGTCTTCCGTTCCGCCGTACGTGAGATAGAGATAGTTTGTGTTTGCTGGCCATTCTGCCGCGAGCGTGTCGATCTGTTTGGTGCACGGGATGATGTGTTCCGTCTTCCGGAATTGTCTGACATCTTCTTCTGACCTGCGAACTAGTCGTCCGATCTTTCGGTCTGAGAACCCGAGAATCTTCGCTTCTCCGACTGTCTCCCGGCAGATTCCCCTTTGCTTGAGCTCCGTTTCCCCTCGCAGTATGTTGAGGAGCTTGTCGAGGAACCATGGGTCTATTCCGCTGAGCCTTGATACTTCGTGTACCGTGAAGCCTGACTTGAGAGCCTTGACGACGTAGAATACCCTCTGATCTGTCGGTTCTTGCAGCTCCCTCTTTATTCTCCGCCAGCTTCTCCCCAGATCATCAACATCCGTGAGCTCTCTTCCAAGATCCAGCATTCGAATGGCCTTCTGGATTGCTTCTTCGAAGCATCGTCCGATGGCCATGACCTCGCCCACGGACTTCATCTGGGTCCCAATCTCGTTGCTGACTCTTCGGAATTTCCTAAAGTCCCAGCGGGGAGCCTTGACGACTATATAGTCGAGAGACGGTTCGAAGCATGCCGTGGTGACCCCTGTCATCCTGTTGGCGAGCTCGGGCAGAGCGTAGCCGATTGAGAGTTTCGCTGCGATGTAGGCTATCGGATAACCCGTCGCCTTTGATGCCAAGGCAGAGCTTCGAGAGAGCCGCGAGTTGACCTCAATGACCCTAAACTGTTCGCTGCTTGGGTCGAGCGCGAACTGAATATTGCACTCGCCGATTATTCCTAGGGCACGGATGACCCGTTGGGCCGTTGCTCTCAGAATGTTGTACTCCCTGTTCGTGAGGGTCTGAGAAGGAGCGACTACGATGCTGTCGCCGGTGTGTATTCCCATCGGGTCCATGTTCTCCATGTTGCAGACAATTGTGCAGTTGTCGTCGTGGTCCCGCATGACCTCGTACTCGACCTCCTTCCACTTGTCGAGATACTCTTCGACAAGAATCTGGCGGATTCTGCTGTAGGCTAGTCCGCGGTGCGCGATCTCCTTCAGCTTTCCCTCATCGAATGCGACGCCGGAGCCTTGTCCCCCAAGAGTGTATGCAACTCTTACGATAACAGGATAGCCGATATGTCGCGCGGCATCAATAGCGCTGGCAACGTCCGACGCTTTCCGGCTCCTTGGAACAGGGATCCCATTCTCGACCATTGTTGTCTTGAATAGCTCTCTGTTGTCTGCGATTTCGATGCTGTTGATGCTCGTGCCTAGGACTTGAACGGAGTATTTCTCAAGGATTCCGCATTCAGCGAGTTCCATTCCGCAGTTGAGAGCAGTCTGGCCTCCGAATCCGAGAAGAATCCCTTGAGGTCGCTCTTTTGCAAGTATTTCTTCGACGAATTCTTTCCTTATTGGGACGGAATAGACTTTGTCCGCGAATTTCTTGTCGGTATGGATCGTTGCGATGTTAGGGTTCACAACGATAGTCTCGATTCCTTCTTCGCGGAGAGCCTTGATCGCCTGGGAGGTCGAGTAGTCGAATTCGCCTGCTTCGCCTATCTTTATGGCACCGCTGCCAATGATGACGACCTTGTCGAGCCCTTTGATCTTCATTCTTTCATGGACTCCCTGACGAACTGGTCGAAGAGGAATTGAGTGTCGTAGGGTCCAGGAGAACTCTCAGGGTGCCACTGTACACCTACAACTTTCTTATTCTTGTGCTGGATTCCTTCAACCGTCTTGTCATTGGCGTTGAGGAAGCTAACTTCGAACTGGGTCTGATCGATCGAACTGGGGATGACCGAGTATCCGTGGTTCTGAGTGGTAATGTAGCATCTTCCCGTCTTCAAATCAAGGCAGGGATGGTTGACTGCTCGGTGTCCAAATTTGAGCTTGTAAGTGTCACCACCAGCTGCCAACGCGAGGATCTGCATTCCCAGACAGATTCCAAGAATGGGAATGTCTGTCTGTAGGAGTCGGCTTGCTGTTTCGATGGTAGTCCTGCACTTCTTCGGATCTCCGGGACCGTTACTAATCACTATACCTCTGGGTTCGAATTCAAGGATGTCGTCGACTGAGGAATCATACGGTACTCTTACCACGTTTACCCCTGTCTCCAAAAGGTTCCGGAGAATACCATACTTGACTCCGCAGTCCACAAGAACCAACGTCGAATCTGAGTTGTTGACGTAGTGGATGGGTTCAGAGGGAGTCACGCTCCTAACCAAGTCGTCCTCATTCGGGTCAACGAGTTTCTGTAGCCGGACCGCGACTTCTTCGTCGGTGATCGATGCCTCGGAGACTCTCAGATAACCGAGCATGGTGCCCTTCGAACGGATTCTTCGTGTCAGGGCACGGGTGTCAAGGCCTCGTATTCCAGGAACATTCTCCTCGGTCAGCCATTCATCAAGGCCCTTGTCACCTGACCAGTGACTTGGATTCGAGAGAGAGTGGATGACGTAGCCCCTGACTTTGATCGAATCCGACTCGTAGTGAAGAGGTATGCCGTGCTTATCAGAGATGGAGAAGGACGGCACTCCGTAGGAGCCCAGGATCGGATAGGTCATCACGACAATCTGTCTGAAGTAGGAAGGGTCCGTGAGAAGTTCAGGGTATCCTATCATTGATGTGTTGAAGACGACTTCTCCTGAAACATCGGCCGGAGCGCCGAAGCCCTTTCCACGAAGAACGGTGCCGTCCTCGAGGGCTAATACGGCGGCCCGGCTATCGTCCACGCGCTTGTCGTCTCAAAGGTTACTCGTATTCGCAGGGGCCTTTTTCAAGCTTTCACTCTGATATGATACACTGGAATAATGAGATTAATTCTGTTCGATGCAGAGAGAAACCTGTTCTCGGCCTTTTCAGAGAACTCTGACCGCGGTCCGACACCCTGGACAGTACTGGTACAGGGCGGCCAGGTCCCTGTACTCGGCGGGACCCGAACCTTTAGCGGTCATCATCAGCACATGAATGAGAGGTCTTGAACACATCGTGTGTTGAGACTCGACTGAGCTGGAGACTTCTATCTCCGAATCCCTGATCTTTGCTTTCTTGAGAACGCTTAGAAAGGCTTCCAAGCTTGGTACCGCGAATTCTTGGAAGGGCAGGTGAGGGATTCCATTGAGGCCCTTGCTCTTAACTCTCGCTGGATGTACCATCAGCGGTTGTCTCAGGCTCGCGCAGCCGCGTGCTCAACTTTGACGTAGATAGTTAACGAGTTTAAGCACGGAGTATCCGGAAGAAGTTACGCGAAGTGTCACGAAGCTTAAGACCGGCGTTGTAGGCTGAGGGATATCTCACGATTCCTATCCCACTCGTAGTGCCGGGCGGGTCCTCCTCGCACCTTAACCTCTGTCGCCTTGCTCCAATTGGTACAAATGAATGCAAAGCTTTTTCGGGGTTCCCAGCTGGACGAAGAAACGATGTGCCGAGGAGGGGCTGATAATACCCAGCAAGAAAAGGAAGGTGAATCCGAGACGATATTTGTGAGCTTAGCGAAATGGAGAAAGAAACCGACAAAGGAGATGATTTCAGAGATGGACCATAACTGGGACCTTCTGAAGAGAGATGGCGGGAATCTGATACAGGCCTACTGGACATTCGGAAGATACGACGCGGTTGTAATCCTTGACGCCCCCAATGAGAAGATAGCCCTCAAGGCTCTGATGAGGGGAGGCGATCACTTGAACATTGAGACTCTCTTGGCCATTCCGCGTGGAGACGCTGTTAAGCTTCTCGAGTGATCAGCCTTAGCGATACGCATCGATTTTCAATTGTGTTGTAGCTCGCACTCCGACTTCTGTTAGTCAGTACTCATTAGTTGCGCTGAAATGAAAAAGGGGGTGTGTCGAGGGCGCGGCCTATTCTTCCTCGCGCCTCTGCTCCTCGACTATCGCGTCTGCTAGTATTGTTGTGTGGGGGATTGCCAGCTCTGTCCGGGTTCTCGCATGGAGGACGAGGAGGATCCGCCTTCTCTCTCCTTCCATGCTTTGACCGCATCGACCATGCTCATGCCTTGGCTCATCTTGTCTTTGAGGAAGAGGTTGTATTCGCTGGGTTTGCGCTTCTCTTTCTTTGCCGGTTTCATCTTGCCTAGCTGCGCTATTCTGTTGTCAATGTTCTCCTGTTGCTTCCTGAGGGCCTCGTTCAGGCCCCGCATGCTGTCTTTGAGCTCCTTGGCGAGGGAGGCTTGGGCTTTCTCAATGACCGCTAGCTTGGTCTTTGCGAGAGAAGTGTGATTCTTCTCTAGTGTTGCCAGCCGTGACTTCACTTTGTTGACGTCCGCGAGGAGGGACTTTGGTATTCCTGCCGTCTTCGGCATGGTTAGTGGCGTTCTTGATGAGAAGAAAAGCATTCCGGATGCCCATAAGTTATCCGATTACGGACGCGATTCCGACCCGAAACCCGCCAGCTGTCGATGGGGAAGATGTAAGGGCATCGGACTATCGCCATTCGACCGGGAGTCCCCCGCCCCTAGAGAGCATGAAAAATTGGCAGAATTGTGTATAGATTTGCTAGAATTGAGCCCGAGCATTGTTATGTCGAGCACGCTTGGCTGGGGAAATGCACGAGCTCTGAGTATGAGGCCGAGGCTTGGGAGCTGTACAGCCCTGCGCTGACCTGAGCGTTGACTACCACGGCTATTTGTTGAGAAAGGGGCTGAGACCCTGGGTCAAGCGCAGCGTTGCTGAAGGTAGGGGTGTAGGAAGCACTCTGGCCGGGGGAGAAGGTTTGGCCCGGGGCCGCCACTGTGCCGACTGGGACACCGTTTGTCGACATTGCAAACGTAACGTGTGAGAGTGATGTTGGGAGTGAAGCAGAGCTGTAGACGATCACGCTGCCGAACTCGAACGTTAGGACAGGATTGATGTTCGTCGAGTTGCTTGCGCAGGTCCATGAGACATTATAGAATCGTACAGTGAGCCCGTGAATAGAAGTATCGCTCATCACAGCAAAGGCGGCGAGTCCTGTGAAGGCGATTAGCAGGATTATCACGAGCGAGTAACGAGAAATTCTTCCCAATAACCCGCGCTTCGTCTCGGTCATAGGCAGGCTTCAGGTTATGCGAGGCTTAATGAGCCTTAACTCAAGAGAACGAGATCGTACGACATTATGTAAATATTCGAACTTTCAGGAGTGCCTCGGGAAATTTTGCTGCCGATTATCAGGGCTTTTGATCCTGGTCTTTCGAGGAATCTTGGAGGAATCCTCTCAGCTGCGAGATCATGCTCGTAAATTCCATTGGCAGTACGTATTTTGTTGATGGGCTGGTGCCTAGGGTTTTTAGCATGTCGAGGTATTGGAGGGCCATGGTTCTCGAGTCGATATTCTTCGCGGCTCCGAAGATTAGTCCGAGGGCCTGTGCGTAGCCATCTGCCGTTAATACCTGAGACTGTTTGCTACCCTCAGCCCTCAGAATAGCCGACTGCTTATCACCCTCTGCTTGCAGAATGGCCGCATTCTTGGCTCCCTCGGCTTTGAGGACTGAGGACTCTCGGATACCGTCGGATTCGGTGACCAAGGCTCGCCTGCTTCTCTCGGCGGTCATCTGCTTGACCATTGCGTCCTGAACGTCTTTGGGAGGTCTGATCTCCCGGATCTCAACGTTGGTTACTTTGATCCCCCATCTTTCCGTCACTTCATCAAGCCGGGTTCGCAGAATCGTATTGATCTGTTCCCTTTTTGATAACAGCTCATCGAGTGGAATGTCGCCTACGACCGCTCTGAGGGTAGTTGTGGCTAGTCCGACTGAGGCGCCAGTGAAGTTCTGTACCTGGACAATACTCTGGGAAGCGTCGACTACCTTGTAGTAGATGAGAAAATCAATATCGACTGGAGCGTTGTCTCTGGTAATAGCGGTCTGGTGAGGGACTTCGAGATATCTTTCCCTAAGATCTACCTTGACGAGTCTGTTGATTACGGGGAGGATGATGACTACACCTGGGCCTTTTGCGCCCATTAGTCTACCTAGTCGGAATTGGACCATTCGTTCGTATTCTCGGATAACCTTGATGGAAGATGCGAGAACGGCGAGGAAGATTATCAGGAGGATTATGGTAAAGAAGATCTCGACGTAAAGGGTCACATCGCTTGCTTGAAGGATAATCGAGTTGAGAAGCAATTTCACGCCTCTACCTTTTCCACCACAAGTCTAAGTCCTTGGACGTCCTTGACTCTAACCTGCGAGCCTCTGGGCAGATCTTCTGGTCCCGTGACACTGTAGTCCTCGGATCCTATGTTTGCTGTGGCGGTTGCTCCGGCCGACAAATCGCTAGTCAAGCGGCCCTGCTTTCCTATTATAGCCTTGGGATTCTGCGAGGGAGGGCGGTGCATCATCGCCTCGCGAACCCTATACAGGTAAATGCTTCCCAGGACACCTCCACCGCCAACCAATCCAAGAACTGTATATGTTAGAACAGTCGCCTGAAAGAACGTGCCCGAGGGGGCGCCGGGAGGCGCTGGAGCTGAGGATGGAAGGCTGAAGATTAACAGGAAGCCTACTATGAAGATTATCACGCCAGCAATTGCTGCGACGCCGTGGTGTATCTTCAGCTCCAGGAAAATGAAGATCGCTCCTATCATCATCAGGATTATGGAAACCAGCGGGGCCCCAAAGACTCCCAGTCCCAGAAGCGCCAAAGCAACCAGTGCCCCTCCAATTACAGTGAAGATGAGCGTTGGGTGGTAAAGGTCAGCCAGTATGGCGAATACTCCAGCGAGGAAGAGGACACTGTCTAGGTTCGGATCGCTGATGATCGAGAGAAAGATCGATCTCGTCCCAGGAGTGTGGATCGTGGCATCGCCTGCACGCATCATCGTCAGAGCTTGCTGTGTGTTGTTGGCAGGGAGGACCGTATCTATGACGCCCTCCTTCAAGGCAGTGCAAGAAGTAACGGTCCCGCACTCGTAAGATACTCCCTTCGTAACCATCAGTGCCGTAGCGTTCCAGTTGCGCCCGTTGTGCTTTGTGAGCGCGACCATGTAAGTTGTAAACGCGTTGATATCCTTGGTCAAAGTAGTGTTTTCTTCGCCAGTCGGAATTCCTGAGACGATGGGTGTCGCGGAACCGATTAGTGTGCCAGGGATCATCGTGATATTGTTTGAGGCCTCAGCGATGTAGGCACCTGCACTGAAGGCGTGAGCACTTGCCGGCGCCACGAGAGTGTAGAACGTGTTCCCGGCACCCTCATAAGTGGAGATCGCGCTGATGATGTTTTCCATGTTGGATCCAGAACCTCCATTCGTATTGAGGATCAGAATGAAACTGTGTATTCCAGCAGAGGTGGCATCATTGATCGATGACACGACGAAGTCTTCAGCACCAGGGTCAATGTCCTGGTTCAGAGAGGCGACATAGAAATTTGACTGTGCATGAACCGTGTCGGAGAGAGATGCCTGGAATGCTAGAAAAACGAGGGCGAAGACGAGTACGAGAACGATTCTGTCTTTAGAGACCTTCACCATTCAGTGAGTCCACTACAATGTGGTCTGCATGGGTTCTGCATAAGCCTAACCCCCAAGGTCTAATTTTCTAATCATGGCATTTCTGAGCAGCACCATAAATAGATGCCTCATATGAGGACAGTATTGCTGATACCGGGAACCTCCAACATCGGTTCCTACTCGAACATCTTTATCCAACGCCCTATTCATGAACATTCAAGACAAGGATGGGCACCGCAGGCGATTTCGAAGCCTTCGATCTAGATCCCCGGCTCCTTCAAGGGATAAAGGATCTCGGTTTTGATGAGCTATTCCCAATCCAAGCCGAAGCCATTGCACCTATACTGCAAGGCAGAGACCTGATCGGGCAAGCCCACACTGGCAGCGGCAAGACCCTTGCATTTGCTGTTCCTATGCTCCAGAGTATCGATCAGGAACAGAGGGGAATACAAGGGCTAGTACTGGTTCCTACTCGAGAGCTCGCCGTACAGGTGGCTGGAGAATTCGAGAAACTGGCTAGACATCTGAGGGTTCGAACCGTCCCTGTGTATGGTGGCCAGAGCATTGGGGTTCAGATGGATTCAGATGGACCGATTGGAAGACCCGAGGACCAAGATAATTGTAGCCACACCAGGGAGGTTGACTGATCACCTCGAAAGGAAGACTGCGAGTCTGGACAAGGTGAGGTTCGTGGTTCTGGACGAGGCGGATAGAATGCTAGATATGGGATTCATCGACGACATTACCCGGATTCTCAACTACGTTCCTCGGAGCCACCAGACGGCCTTGTTCTCGGCAACTATGCCCGAGCAGATAGTTCGACTGAGTCAGCGCTACCTTCGGAATCCCATGACGGTGTTCATTGACAGTGAAGAGTCGTCTGTCGACACTGTCGACCAGAAGATAATGCAGCTGAGAGAGGAGGAGAAATTCCCCACACTATGCGGTCTCTTGGAGAAGCATCTCGTGAGCAGAGGTCTCGTCTTCTGTGCCACAAAGATCCGTGCGGACCGGCTGTCGAGAGCACTTGAGGACAACCGCTTCGATGCGATGGCTATACATGGGGATCTGTCACAACGTCAGCGGGACATGGCGATACAATCCTTCCGGACTGGCAAGACGGGTCTGCTTATCGCGACGGACGTTGCGGCGCGCGGCTTAGACATTCCGAAGGTCAGCCATGTGATCAATTATGATATGCCTGAGGATCCCTTGATGTATTTCCACCGCATTGGAAGGACTGCTCGAGCTGGAAAGAGAGGAATCGCGATATCCTTCCTCACAAGGGAGGACTGGGATGTGTTTGAGGGGATCCGGAGAATGACATCAGCGACGCTGGATGAGATCCAGGAGCCTATTATCCCAGGCTTCAACGTTACCAGGATAAATCTGCCCCCGCGCCCTATGGGCGGCCGCGGAGAGAGGTTCGAGCGGAGGCGTTATGATCAGCGGGGAAGAGGGCGGGGCCGGAGGAGTTGGTAAGACTGGAAAAACTTCTATTGAACCGTCCTTCGCTCGGATTACGGTAGTGGTGTTGGATGACTGATCAGCTTACAGGAAAGGAGGATGTTCAGAGGATACTCGACTATGCCGAATCTCTTGCCAAAGAGTCACGGAAAGCCCTTACTTTGGAGTTCAACCAGAAACTTTCCAAGCTCGGCGAGGTGAGAACCAGCTTCATTGGTGAGAGCAAGAAGGCCCGGTTCAAGCTCCATGCCGATGCAATATTCACTCTGGCAGGGGCAACCGCCGAGTCCCCGTCTTATCTAAAGGAACTCAACGTTACGGTGGACAAGCGAGCCTTCACAAACTGAGACTCGTCAGATCTGTTAAGACGACAGCCGGCGTCATCTGGAATTTTGCGTCCCTAATCGACTAAACGCCAGTTACATAGAGTTAGAAAACTTCGGTTCTCCCAGAAATATCTACTCGCACTGGACGTAGGGATCAATGAGGAGCGAAATCTTCTTTGTAGGAATAATCTTCGTGATCGCTGGTCCAATACTTACAATGTTCGCTCTTTCCTCGTGTCTCGGGACAATCCTCTCAGGACACTTTTTCGCGTGCGTAACAGACTTCGCCTACGTCGTCATTGGCGGAGTCTTTTTTGTGGTGGGAGTCATAACCGCATTTGTCGGAGTCTTTGCGCCCGACCCGATTCATGCCTCCCCTCCGGCATCGTTCACGCCGGCGACCCTGGCGGCTACCTCTGGGACTCAGTTCACCTGCAAAAAGTGCGGCAAGGGATACGACTCGGGTCTATTCTTCTGCCCATCATGTGGCCAGCGACCCGTCTGAGCCGATATCGGTTTCATCAGATCGATACAGCTTTGGCACATTCACAGCGCATCTCATTCTATTCCCAGCGACAGCTTTACCGTCAAGGAGTTCTGGCCGAGCTAACCCGAAGGAGTTGTAGTTGCGGCCGACGTCCATACCCGTAGGATTTGCTCGGGTTCAGACGTATCTGGGTATCAACTTCCCGCCGCGTATCAAGCGGCTAGTAATGCCGGAAGATTCATCTGATGGCATAGCGATAACATGCAGAACGAACGGAACGGGGTCGCGTGACACGCGGTACTTTAGCCATAATGTCTTGAAACCTTCTTGATCAACTGAAGACGCTTGAGCAGATTTGAGTTCGCCACCTGAGAAGCCCAAAGGGACGAAAAGACAGAACCTAGTCCTTACCATTACCTCTGTGACAGTTCTATTGCTCATCATCATCAGTCTCCAACTATTGCCACACTCGACCGGCCCGCCTGTCAAAGTTTCAAGTCTCGGAAGCAAGGTTGCGTCTTCGAACGACTGGCAGGGACTGGCATGGGGCGAGACCCGGAAGCTTGCCGTTGACAGCAGAGGGATCATCTACCTCGCATACAGATCCCAAGTGACAGGTGAGTACAAAGCCTTCGTGGATTTCTCGACTGATAATGGCTTGACTTGGTCGCACCTAGGAGGCGGCCCAATAGATGCTGGCCCTCCGGGTACTCAGGTGCAACGAGTTCCCGCTATATCGATAGGGAGTAATGATGTGTTGCAAGTCGTCTGGAACGAGGTCCCGATTGATGCGTCGGGAGACCGTCAAATATGGCACTCCCGATGGCTGGGAGACAGATGGTCGCCCCCAAAGAACATACCTTCCTACATTTCAGGTTACCAGAATGCGACGGATCAATCACACTGGCAAGAACATCCAGACATTTTCGTCGATCGCTTCAATTCATCGCGTGTCTATGTGGTCTGGGAAGGGACCGACCAGGCCAATCTTGAGAGCGGATCGTGTCCGTCAAATTGCACCACACCAATGTTCACGGAATCTGGAGACGGAGGAAGCACTTGGTCCAACTACAAGAAACTGGTTCAGCCGAACGGAGAATCTCAGTCCAGACCCACAATCACTGAGGACTCTCACCGTGTGCTGCACGTGGCATGGTATGCAACCAACCCGATGGTTGAAAGGAATGCTCAGATCCGATACGTCAATTC
>WNGG01022973.1_pt1 | contig 16309 bp, 15 predicted proteins | sample 5400661 | NCBI WGS metagenome assembly WNGG01 (sample SAMN13153372, study PRJNA577476) | soil metagenome | isolation source: 100 cm soil or saprolite under Garry oak tree replicate 1 | place: USA:California | collected 2016-06-15 | reverse complement strand
GCGTCGGAGCGAAACTCCTGAGCGAGGAGGACTTCCGGCTCGATCCGTACCACCCGCGGATGCCGGTGTTCTTCTGCACCTCGCCGTACGAAGGGACGATCGCGTCCTGCAACCGCACGTGGGTCGTGACCGTTTCTCCGCTGACGGGATACTATTCGTGCTCGGCGGCGGGAGGCTTCTGGGGACCGACGTTGCGGAAGGCGGGATTCGATGTCGTCCGCGTCATCGGAAAATCGGACACGCCGGTCCGGATCCAAATCCGCAATGGAAAGGCGGAACTCCGAGACGCGGCCGAGCTGTGGGGTCTGAACACGGAGGAGACGCGCGAGAAGCTGAAAGCCGCGGGCCGGGCGCTCTGCATCGGACAGGCGGGCGAGAATCTCGTGCGGTTCGCGGGCATCGCGCTCGAGGAGCGTATGGCGGCTCGCGGTGGCCTCGGTGCCGTCTTGGGTGCGAAGAAGCTCAAGGCGATTACCGTCTTCGGCACGATGGATTTCCCCGGCCTGAGCGGCGAGCCCATCAAGGTGTTCCACAAGAAGACCCTCTCGCAGAACAAGGAGCGCAGCGGCTACTTCCACGAACAAGGCACGATGGAGATCCCTCCGAAGGTGAACGAGGGGAACCTCTGGCCGACGCACAACTGGCAGGACGTGAAATGGGAAGCCGGCGAGAACCTCTACTTCCCGAAATTCTTGAACATCCTCACGGGCTACACGACCTGCTTCGACTGCTCGATTCGCTGCACGCGGACGAACGCGTCCCGGTACGGTGACTCGGGCCGTGGTCCGGAGTACGAAACCACGTGGGCCTTCGGGCCGCAGGTGATGAACGACGACCCGCACATCGTCGTCCACGCGAACAAGCTGTGCGACCAGTATGGCCTCGACACGATCTCGACGGGTGGAATCCTCGGCTTCTATCGCGAGTGCATCGAGCGCGGCCTCGTCGACGATGCATGGCCGACGAACGAGACGATGTTCCCTCTCATCGACGCGATCGCCCACCGCCGGGGGATCGGAGATGTCCTCGCGGAAGGCACCCTGCGGGCGAGCCACGTGTTCGACGGCGAGTCGGAGGACTTCGCGATCCAGCAGTGCGGGATGGACCTTCCGGCATACGATCCGCGAGGCTCGTTCGGGATGTTCCTCTGCTACGTCTTCGGCCCGCGTCACGGTTGCCACAACAAGGCCTGGACCGTCTACATGGAACTCGGGATGAGCCTCGACGGCCGCACGGGGCCTGAGGGCAAGCCGAAACTCGTGTCGGATCTCCTCGACGAGACCGCCGTGATCGACTCGATCGGCATCTGCACGCTCGTCACCCCGATCGTCTTTACGGAGACGCCGGAGGCCTACCAGACGGTCCTCGGGAAGGAAGCCACGGAGGACGACATGCGGCGGATTGGCCGAGGGATCAGCGATCTCGAGCGGTACCTCGATATCGGACGGGGTCACACGAAAGCGAAGGACACGCTACCGAAGCGGCTGCTCGAAGGCGAGGTCGACGTCAACGGGAAGCGGGTGAAGCTCGGCGAGGCAACGTGGGAGCGGCTGCGAGACGAGTATTACCGGTACCGAGGCTGGTCTTCGGACGGCGTGCCGAAACGCGGCATCGCCGAGTGAGCCGGCTCACTTCGTCCCCGTCACGATCACGCCTTCGCACGGGATCAGGATCCCTTTGCGTGATTTCCATTTCCTCAAATTGACCCGCGTCTTCGCGAGGATTTTCTTCTGAACCGGCGTGTCTTCTTCTCGGATCAAAAGACCGAGCGGCGTCGACTCGATCAGGGTCTGAACGTATTCGTCTTCGTCCTTGAAGGCCATCAGGTGGGTCCGTCGCTCCTCTTGCGTTTCCCCGAATCCCGCGTCGGCGAGCAGCTTCGCCAGCTCTCCCGGCCCTCCGAGCTCGAACGGGGCCGGCCGGTCACCCGTTTCATCCGGCTCCGCGAACTCGAGCATCGGTCCGACGACCGCATCGATGGCGGTGGCCTTGTCCGCGGTGCTCCAGACCGTGACCCCGATTCGCCCTTTCGGCCGGAGCACGCGATACGCTTCTCTCGCAACGGTCTCCGGATTCGCGAAGGTCTGGAACCCGAACCGGCTCGTCACGATGTCGAACGACTCGTCCGGGAAGTCCAGTTTCTCCGCATCCATCGCGAGGAACGTGACGCCGGGGATCCGCCGCTCCTTCGCGATTCGCGTGGCGAGCTGGACCATCTGCTCGGAGAGATCGATGCCCACGACCCGGCCATCCGGACCGACCATGCGGGCGATGCTCATCGCGGGCTCGCCGGGACCCGTCCCCAGGTCGAGCGCCGATTCCCGAATCTTCGGATTCACCCGGGCGAGCAGGTCGAAGCCGTACGGCTCGAAGATCCGCACGAGTTTGAGGTACTTCTCCGCCGTCGCGTTCCACGCGGTCCGGCTTGACTCTCTGTAGAATTCGTCGGAGGATCCGGTCACAGCCACCCTTTTCGATGCATCCACCATGCGAGAATTCCGGTCGGGACTCCCATCAGCAGCAGCGCAAGATAGAGTCCTTCTGCCGCGTTGAACCCGAAGAACGCCACGTTCATCCCGAACGCGCTCGAGACGATGGCGATGGGCAGCGTGATCGTGAAGATGACCGTGAGGACTTTGATCACCTCGTTGGACTGGTTCGACACGAGGGTCGCCTGGACCTCCATCAGGCTCCCCACGATTTCTCGATACGCATCGAGCGTGTCCAAGACGCTGATCATGTGGTCCTGGACGTCCCGCAGGTAGTTCCGCATCTCCTTGCGGAAGAGCGGAACCTCGAGGCGGCTCAGGACCCCGAAGATGTCCCGCTGCGGCCGCAGGTCATTGCGCAGGCGGACCACGTCGGTCCGCACGTCGTGGAGATGCGCGATGCCCGTCCCGCTCGGTCGGGCGACGATCTGGTCCTCCAGCTGGTCCAGGAGGGACTGGAATCGGTCCAGGTGAGGGAAATACGAATCCACGAGGACATCGAGAATCGTGTATGCGAGGAAATCGGCTCCTGCCTTCAGGATGCGCGGGGTCTTCTTTCGAAGCCGGATGCGGATGTCCTCGAGCTGCGGAAACACTTTGTCGTGAATCGTGACGACGAACTTCCTCCCGAGGAAGATCGATAGCTGATCCGTCTCGATCTCTTCCGTCCACACGATCGTTCGAACGACGACGAACACGGTGTCGTCGTACACTTCCACCTTCGGGTGGAGGTCCTGATTCTGGGCGTCCTCCAAGGCGAGCGGGTGGAATCCGAAGAGCGTCTCGAGTTCGTCGAGCGTCCGTTCGTCCGGATCGACGACGTTCACCCAGGTGACGGCGTATTTCTCGACGAGTTCCCGACACCGGCCGATCGTGGTGTCTTGCTCCTCGAGGAAATCGGTCGGCGTGTAGGCGATGACCTGGACGCGGACCATTGCGCCGCGAACCTCGCTGAGCCCATTAAACCCTTGTGCAGGCCGTCGATGCGGAAACTCCAAATGGCCCCAATCCTTGCGGACGACGGGGGACGCATGAAGGTCGTGCACCGCAAAGACGCGAAGGCGTTGAAGGGCGACAAGAGTCTCTCGTATCAGGTCATCAACCCGGACAACGTTGGATCGCGAAAGTTCCTCGTCACCGTGGTTGACATCCGCCCCGGAGGGAGCACGCCGGTCCACGAGCACCGCACCGTCGAGTCGATGTACTACATCCTCGAGGGCCGCGGCGAGGTGACGTCGGGGCGCGAACGCAAGGTCCTGGGGCCCGACACGGCGGTCTATTTCCCGGCCGGTTCGACGCACGGGATCCGGAACGTGGGGAGGGCTCGTCTTCGGTATCTGTCCTGTCACGCGCCTCCGTACGAGATCGAAGACCTCTATCGGAGTTGGCAGGCACACGAAAGCCTCGTGACGACCGGCGGTTGACCGCTCTGGGCCACTGCACGAGAGGGCTCGCGTTACCTTTTCGGTTCGAATATCCGATGGGCTAAGTCTTATACGCGTCCCGTGGGTGCGCTGTCCATGCGCATCATCCTTGTCGTGCTCGGAGTCCTAGTCTTCCTCGCGGGCGCAGTCTGGGCCTTCCAAGGGGCGGGGTTCATCCTCGGCTCGTTCATGTCGAACGACCCGACGTGGATATGGATCGGCGCGGTGACGGCGCTCTTTGGCCTCGTCATTCTCGCGTTCGGCATCCGCTCCGGCCGCACCGCGAAGCACGCTTGATTGGCTCACTGCGAAACGAGGAGCGTAATCGAGTCGTACCCGGACGACCCGTTTGGGAACGGGGGAGCCGGTGTAGAGTCCTGAATTACGCCGGCTGCGTCGTACGCGCGGGCGACGATCCGGAACGAGCCGCCGCGCGGTGGGGTCCAGTTGAAGGTCCACAACACCCACGTGAGACCGCGACCCGGGCGGGGATACAGCATCGCATCCGTCCATGTCGAGCCTCCATCTGTGCTCACCTCGACTCGGGAGATTCCTCGATCCCCCGCAAACGCGACGCCGCCGATCTCGACGGATCCGCCAACGACCGCATTGTCCGCAGGCACTGCGACAATCGCAACGGTATTGACCCGGCCGTGCGAGTCGTCTGAGTTCGTCCAGCCTTTCTGTTGCCAATAGCCGCGGAACTCTCCTTGCACGGCCTCGATCTTCGTGACCCACTTCGCGTGGAACATCCCGTACAACCCGGGCACGATGATTCGGGCCGGATACCCGTGGGCAGTCACGAGCCGACCGCCATTCATGTAAATCGCGACGAGCGCGCTGGGGTCCATGGCCTTCGAAATTGGGATCCCAGCGGTATAACCGTCTGCACACGTGAAAATGATCCAATCCGCGGTCGGGTCGATGCCGGCCGATTGCAGGATCGTCGCGAGCCGCACGCCAGTCCATTCCGCCATGCTGATCAGGTTGCCCCCAACCTCGTTGCTGACGCACTCCAACGTCACAAACTCGTCTACGGTGGGCATCGACAATAGGTCTACACTCCCGGTGCGAGGCCCATACGAGTACGTCGTCGGGTTCGAGACCAAACCCCCGATAGAGAGGAGCCATGTGCCGACATCGACCGTCGGGTCAAACACGTTCTTCGTGACGACGTAGAACTCCGAGGTCGGAGTCTGCTCCTTCGAGAACATCTCTCCAATTGATGCGAAGACGAGCCGCCCTTTCTTCGAGATGAGGCTCCCAAGTCCGTACACTGTCAGCGCGGCGACCGCAATGGCGCCGATGGTCCCGGCGATGAATTGCCGCCGACTCAAGCTGAATCCTTCAGGATGCTCGGCCGCGACGTCGACGAGAAGGTAGTCGAGGAGGGCCGCGTAGAGCCAGTACCCGATGAGCTGGCTGAACACCGCGAAGCCGATGCCCACCGAGGTGTTCGACCCGAGGAGGCCCGCATCCAGGATCGGCAGGATCACGAGCAGGACAATTCCCGCGGAGCTGAACGTGAAAAAGGCCATGACGAGCCAGCGGTTCTTGAGCCATCGTTGGACGCGACGGTACAGGGTGGCGTGGATTCCCGGGAGCACCAGGAAGACGGCGAGCGCCGTGAGGAGGGCGAGGAGCTTCGCGCCCTCGCCAAGGGTCCGGATGAAGAACGATTCGATTGCGCCGGGGATGCGGCCGACGACGAAGTCCACCGCGATCTCCGGGAGGAATACGCCAAGGCCGAACGCTCGCATGAGAAACGTGACGAGGAGGCCCACGCCGCCCGCGACCACTCCGGCGGCGAACCGGTACCAGGGAAGGCGGCGAATGAATGCCCGGAGACTCTTCCATCCCTCGGCCACGTGCGGGCTACGCCGGGGCGTTCGCTTGAACCTATGCCCCCATGGTGCGCTCACGACCAATCCTTTATTTAGCCCGAGGCGCGTCGGCGGGACGGGAATGCATGGCCACGCCGCTCAGCACGCAAGCCCGCGTGGGACGTCGAATCATCCTCACGGTCTTGTGGACGATGCTCCTGATCGTGGGCGTCACGATCGGCCTCCTCGTGCTCGTCCCAGGAATTCAGGATTCGATTCAGCGCGCCTCCGGCGCCGTGGCCGGTGGAGCGTTCGCCTTGTCCATCGCGGTCGCCCTCATCATGCTCGGCCTCTGGGGAATTTCCGCGAACAACCGCAACCTAAAACATGCGGTCGACTTGATCGCGCAGGTGGACCGCGCCCGCAAGGAAACGATTCAACTCGAAAGCACGCGCTACATGCAGAAGTAAGGATTCTCGTAGCGTCGCCGACGGTCTCGAAGATCCGAGCCGCGGAGTGGCTGTACCGATGGAACCTGAGCATGAGCATTCTCGGGATCGTCTTCACGATCCTCACGTTCGTCGGCGTCTTCACGTTGGTCTTGCGGCAATACTTTGCGGAGTTTGGACTCAATGAAGTGGAAGTCTTGCTCGTCCTCCTCCTGATCGTCCTGACCGTCATCTTTGGCTTCGGATTCTACCTGGACAAGTTCTTGCGCTTTTGGTCGGCTCAGACGACGGTCGCCACCGTGAGGAACCAATTCCTGACCTCTGCCCTCTATCAGAAGGAGCTCCTGATCATGAAATACAGTCAAGTTCCCCAGATGGAAGGGATGCTGCATCTGATCGAGGACCTGCCGGACAGTCCGGCGAAGACGCAACTGGTCGAGCACTTCCGCGATTCCCTTCGAAAACTCCGAAAGACGATCGAATCTAAAGAGTGGGAAGTCACCCCCGAGGAGCGAACCTACTGATTCCGGGGATGCTTCCCGGCCCTAGGCGGCCGCCGTCTCGCCCAGGATTTTCCCGTCCTGGATCTCGAGGACGCGATGCGCGATATGGGATACCCGGGCGTCGTGCGTCACGACGACGATCGTCTTCCCGAACTCCTGGTTGAGGCGACGGAACAGGTCGAGGACCTCCTGTCCAGTCTTCGTGTCGAGCTCCCCGGTTGGCTCGTCCGCCAGGAGGAGCGGCGGGTCATTCGCGAGGGCCACTCCGATGGCGACCCGTTGCTGCTCGCCGCCGCTCAGCTCGTCGGGGCGGTGGCTCGCACGCTGCGTCATGCCCACGAGCTCGAGCAGCTCCTTCCGGCGTTTCGCACGGATCGAGGGGCCCTTCCCCGCGAGCCGCAACGGCAGTTCCACGTTTTCTTCCGCGGTGAGCGTGGGGACGAGGTTGAAGAACTGAAAGATGAAGCCGACCTTCGCGAGTCGATACTTGACGAGATCTCCATCCGCGAAATCGACCAGATTGGAACCATCTACCTCGATTCGGCCCGCGGTGGGGCGATCAATCCCCCCGATGAGATTGAGGAGCGTCGTCTTCCCACACCCGGAGGGTCCTTGGACGGCCACGAGCTCGCCGTCAGCCACTTGCATGTCGAGGCCTCGGAGCGCAATCACTTCGGATTTCCCGGTTCGATACACCTTGATCAGGTCTTTGGTTCGGATGTTCGGCACATTACCCACCTCGAAGCTTGAGGACCCGCGCGATGTCCATGCGCGCGACACGAATCGTGACGGCAAAGGATGTCAGGAGCATGGCCGCGGGTGCGAGGACGAGGAGGAGCAGCGCCTCCAGCGGGAGCGCGAACAGAGCCGGAACCAGGGACTCCCCTGCCGTCCCCGGGCCCGCTGCAATGAAGGTGGTCGACAGGAACGCCGCGAGGCTGCCGATTCCGGTGCCGACGATGAGGCCGATCAGCATGATCGAGGTCGCTTCGCCGATCAGCAGGCCCGCCGTCTGCCACCCGCTAGCACCCCGGGCCCGGATTGCGGCCAGCTCCACATCCCGCTCGAGCGTTGCGGCGTACAGGATGACTCCGAGGCCAGCGGTCAGGATGACGACCATGAATGCCATCTCCAGTTCGATGAAACCAAAGAACGCACGGAACACGGGATTCGAGCGGAGTTGCTCAACCTGCTCCGCAGCGACCTGGACGTTGGATGCTCCAAGGGCCACGATGTCCGCCTTCGCGGCACGCCAATCGGCGTTGGCACGGAGGGCAACGAGGAACCGGTCTCCGCCATAGACCCGGTACGGCTGCCCCGCGAGGAGAGGTCCCATCGTGTCCAAGCTTCCGTAGACGGCTTGGGGCATGCCGAACCCGTAGTAGGTCGTCCCCGGCAGGCCGCGGACGGTCCCTCCGATCGTCGTGTTTACGATGACCATCCCCGTGTAATTCGTCCCGTTGTACCCGCTTGCTTCGAAACGGAGACGGTCCCCGACGGCCAAGAAAGCGTCCTGGAGGTACTTCTCCGTGACGAGGACCTGGCCGGGCGTCGCGAGGACCTGTCGAGCCGCGTCCGCCCCTCCACCGGCACTGAAGTACCATGGCTCGGGATTCGTAACGGCGAAGAACGTCGCCGGGTCGAGCGCGTAGACGCCCGCACAGCAGTATGGGATAGAAGTGGGAACGGTCTGTACCCGGGTTACCGCTCTCACGTCGGGAAGTGCGCTGAGGTTCGCGGCGAACGTTACATTGGAAGGCGGCGCATCCAGCGCAACATCCGCACCCACGGATGCGCGAACTTGGCGTTCTTGATAGGCGAGCTGCGACGAGAACGTGACGAGGATGAACATCCCGAACGCGATTCCGAGGGCGATGATGACGGCGACATTCGCGGATCGTCTCGGGTTCCGCCGCAAGTTCCGGCTGATGACGTAGTACAGGTTCTTCGCGAACGGCTTGCAGACGCGGGCGGTCCATTCGTAGATTCGACCCGTGGCACGGGTCAGCAGCCGGGTCGTCCCGACGATGAGGAAGATCGGCGTGAAGGGGAGGACGATGAAAAAGAGCGCACCAATGAGAAACGTGAAAAAGTCCTGCGGATTCGTACGCGCATAGAGGACCATCCCGTACGTGACGACGGCCAACGTGATGAGAAGGATGTCAACCCAAGGCCGATACTGAATCCGAGTCTCACCTGGCGCGTAGTACCGGAGGGTCTCCACAATTGGGATGCGCGCCGTTCGCCGCGCCGAACGGATGCTCGTGATCGCCATGAAAATCACGGACAGGATCGTCACGATGACGACCGTCGACGGGGTGAGGACGACGACCTCGTATCGCGGAGCGGTCGGAGTGCTGAACGGACTCACGAAGGTGAGCAAGAGACGACTCAGGCCCACTCCTGCAAGGAGGCCCACGATCGCCGCAATCGCTCCACCGAGTGCCGCTTCGACGAGCAGAAGCCCAACAAGCTGGCGGGGTGTCGCGCCGCGGGTCTTCAGGACTGCCAGCTCGCGCCTCCTCTCAGCGTGGCCCAGGTCCACTCCAATCGCCCCGAGGTAGACGCCGAGCAACAACACCGGAGTGGAGAGCGCGAGGTAGATGATCCGCTGAATCGTGATGGTCGTGGCGAAGTTGCTAATCGCATTCCCGACGTAGTCGATGGTCACCTGACCCTGGAACGGCGCGAGGACCTCGTTGATTTGGCGGTCGAGACGCGCAAGGTTTCGCTGGGACGCCGCGAGGTCGTACGGATCGAGAAGCCGATCCCGATCGATTCGGATTTCTCCCGCAATGGAATTCCCGCCGTACGAGACCACGCCCAGTTGCTGTTCATACCAGTCGACATCCCGGATCTGGACGAGAGCTGTCGCGGGCGCATAGAAAGGGCCCTGGCCGGTATACGGATTCCGGAAGAGGCCACCGACCGTGACATCGAGGCGCGTGAGTGTCTCGTTTCCGGTGATGTTGTACGAACGGTACACGAAAGCGGCGGTGCCGTCCAGGGTGACGTTCACTTGCTTGGCGAGGTCCTCGCTCAGCGCGACCGTGCCTCTTGGAAGTGAAAGATTGCCCGCCGTAATTGTAATTCCGTTGAGAAACGATGGAGGACGGTCGGGGTCGACGCCAATGACCTGGGCGTACGTCCGTCCTCCGGAGGAGGCCGATTCCATTTCGGAGAACTGGGCGTTACGCCACGTCGCGACGCGGACGATGCCGGGAATCGCCTCGACGGCTTCTCGGATTTGGGTCGCATTCCCGGGCTGTGCCTGGAACTGAATATCGGCCGGGTAGTTCGCGAGGATTCCGTCCAGAGTCGCCCGCGTGGACGAATCGATCGCGATGAATGTTCCTGCGATGAACGTGACCGCGAGGAGCACACCCAGGACTGCGGTCAATGTCCGTCGCCGACTGCGAAGGACGTCTGCTACGGCGTAGCGGAGCAAGGCCACGGTATCCCTCCAGCCTCACCTGCTGAAATGACGGAGGCCCTATAAGCCCATTCGGACCGTTAGGCTTTTTCCGCTCATTTCGAGGGCGTCTTCCAGCGATGTGAGCGTCTGCCTGCAAACCTTTCACGGCTCGAATCCCAGGCCCGCTGACGAAATGCGATTCCCGATCGCCGACAATGATTGCGGCATATCGATATCCCGATGTGCAATCAGTCTTTGCCGTGCAACATGTGGATGATGATTCCTGGCGCAGGGAGCTCTGCCCCGACTGCGGGGCGCGACTCTTCGGTCTCGCCGCTTGGAAGGAACACGCTCCGCATCACGGGTGGGGATCCGAATGGCTCGCGGCCCGCGTTCGTGCTGGTCGGCCGGGGGAGGTAATTCGGGTTAGCCCTGGCGTCATGGGGAACGAATCAAATTCCCTGGCTGTGGAGGCTGTTGAGGACACGACGTGGAAGTCGGGGATTCCCGCTTGATTCGAGCCAAATCTGGCCCGAGCTGCTGGACTGAAACCGACGTTACAGGCTCGCGATATACTATCCTTCCCTACCGCCTTCAAATAGTATACAAAGTATAGGCCGCCAGGGACATCGTCCATGTCCCGGAGGAGAAACGAATGGTATACGTGCGAGACGACGGCGTGTTCGACGCCTCGATCGAGAAGATTTGGAAATATCTGCAGGATCCCGAGAGCCACCAGCATGAGACGATCCTGAGCCAGAAGGTCCTGGAGCAGAAGGGGAACACGATGAAGATCCGGGCCGAGATCGCCGGGCCGCAAGGCAAGGCCGAAGAGATCTGGCAGATGCGGATGGACCCGCCGTTTGGGTTCGAGCTGCAGGTCTTGGAAGGTCCATCGAAGGGCTCGAAGCAAACCCATACTTACGTCCCGATGGGTGACAAGACGAAGGTCATCGTCGTCGGGGACTTCCACCGCCAGGGCGCGAGCGACGAGGACGTCCGCAAGGGCACTCTCTCGTACTACGAGCAGGTCTTCAACGAGGACAACGCGGCCCTCAAAGACTTCTAGCCCGAGGCTCGTCGCTTCCTACCGCCCGTGGCCCGTTCGAGGAGGGCGACCACATCCGCGTGGTCTGCGTCCACGGCGAAGTCCATGGGCGACTTTCCCGCCTCCGTCTTAGCGCTCGGGTCGGCGGCCCGTCACTTCAGAGCGAATTCCGCTTGGTGCGTTTCTTCTTGGGCGTCGCGATCGAGCTTCCATAGGTCGAAGTCTCGTTCGCTGACCTCTTCAGGTATTTCTCTCATCAAACGAAGAACGGCATCGCTCGGGATGAACCTGACCGACGAGGTCTCGGATGGAATCCGAGGTCTATAGAGGCGCGCCACCGTCGGATCACTTCGGGACCCGCTTCGCTCGGTCCGCGGCCCGTTCCCGCGGGAGCCAATCTCCCGTGACCATGTAGACGACACGCATGCCGATATTGACCGCGTGGTCCGCGATCCGCTCGAGGTACCGGTTCACGAGGATGTATCTCGCGCCCGTCTCGACCTTCAGGCTTCCTTCCGTCATCCGGCGCACGAGCTCGTTGAAGTTTTCGTCATGCATCCGATCCACGTCGTCGTCGACCTGCATGATGTTCCGGACGGACTCCGCGTCATGCTTGACGAAGGCGTCGATGGCTGTGTCGACCATCTGGATCGTCCGGTCCGCCATCTCCCGAATCCGCGTGAGTTCCGGTTCCGCGCCGCGGGCGGAAGGACCGAATTGCAACGTGAGCTCCCCCAAGTCCTTGGCGTACCGCCCGATTCGGTCCAGGTCGGTCGTGATCTTCAAGGATGTTGTGATCGTTCGGAGATCCCGGGCGACGGGGGCATGGAGCGCAATGAGGTCGACGCACGTGTGCTCGATCTCGAGTTGGAGGCCGTAGACCTCCTGGTCGATCGTGAAGACCTCTCGCGCGACTTCTACGTCGAGCCGCGTCAGGGCGTCGATTGCCTTCCGGATCGCCAGCTCGCTGAGCTCGGCGAGGGTCACCATGTTCTCGTTCAGTTTCAGGAGCCCCTTCTGCAGCGCTTTCCGTTCTGCGGCCTGCGGCACTACCCGAACCTCCCGGTGATGTAACTTTCCGTCAAGGTCTCTTTCGGTCTTTCGAAGAGCTCGCGTGTCGGGCCCACCTCGATGAGATGGCCCAGATACATGAAGGCCGTCGTCTCGGCCACGCGCGCGGCTTGTTGCATGTTGTGCGTCACGATCACGACCGTATAGTCCTTCTTCAGGTCAAAGATGAGGTCCTCGATCTTCGCGGTCGCGATCGGATCGAGGGCCGCACAGGGCTCGTCCATGAGGAGGACCTCCGGCCGTACGGCGAGGGCCCTCGCGATGCAGAGCCGCTGTTGTTGGCCTCCGGACAAGCTCGCCCCGCTTTTCTCCAACGAGTCCTTGACCTCGTCCCAGAGGGCAGCCTGCTTCAAGCTCTCGAGGACGGCCGCGTCGAGCCGGTCCCGGTTGCGCTCTCCGTTCAACCGAAGGCCCGCCGCGACGTTTTCGTAGATGGACATCGTCGGAAAGGGATTGGCTTTCTGGAACACCATTCCGATCCGGCGGCGGACCGTCACCGCCGGCAACGTGTAGATGTCCTCCCCGCTGAGCAGGACCTTTCCGTCGACCCTCGCCTTCGGAATCGTCTCGTGCATCCGGTTCAGGCAGCGGATCAACGTGGACTTGCCACAACCGGACGGTCCGATGATCGCGGAGACGGCGTGCTCCTCGAAGTCCAACGTGATGTCCTCGATTGCTTTCTTCGGACCGTACCACGCCGACACCTTGTCCGTGCGGATCTTCGCGGCCATCGCTTCTTCACCTCGAGACGGAGCGAAGCCGGATGACGACCCGCGACACGATGGCAATCCCGAGCATCATGAGGACGAGGATCAGGGAGGCCCCCCAGGCGGCCTGGTTCAAGGCCGAGTCCGGGCCGAGCGCGAACACGTAGATCGTGTGTGGCAACGACTCGCACGGTTGATCCAGACCTTGCCACCAGAATGGGCTCCCGAGGCACGTCATCAGGAGGGGTGCCGTTTCGCCGCCGACCCGCGCGATCCCGAGCAACGCCCCGGTGATCACCGCGCTGCTCGAGGAGGGCAGCACGACCCGGAGGATCGCTCGATACCGCGGAATCCCGAGGGCGAGCGCCGACTCGCGCGTCGAGATGGGCACGAGACGCAACGCCTCCTCGGAGGTCCGGGCGACGAAGGGAATCATGATCGTCGACAAGGCGATGACACCCGTGGTCGTGCTGAAGACGAGCCGTTGGCTTACGATTCCGGTCGCGCCGAGCTCGAGAATAAGGGAGAACGCGAAGATGCCGACCACGATGGACGGGATCTGGGTCATGACATCGACGAAGAACCGGACCGCGGCGCCCACGCGATTCTTCCCGTACTCGGCCAGATAGATCCCGGTCAAGATGCCAATCGGGAGTGCGACCACGGCGGTCAGGGCGATGAGGATGAGAGTGCCTTGGATCGCATTTCCGATGCCGCCATTCGCCGTCGTGAGGGTGAAGAAACTCGGAGTGATGGAGCGAAGTCCGCGGACGGAAGCCTCGAAGAGGAGACTCCCGAGCGGGATCAGCGCGAGGACGACGCAGACGAAGGCCGCGACGTTCATCGCGAGGTCCTTCCACCGCCGCCGGGTGTCCTGATCGAACCGGAACGTCACGCGGCGCCCTCCCCGCGTCGGAGGACCCGGCCCAGCATGAGTCGCGCGAAGATGTTGATGATGAGCGACATGAGCATCAGGACGAGTCCCAGTTCGATGAGAGCACTCAGCTCCAGCGGGTCGGTGGCGTTCAGGAAGTTGTTCGCGATCCAACTCGCGATGGTCTGTCCCTGGTCGAAGAGGGAGACGGAAATCGCGTTGCGGTTCCCGATCGTCATGGTGACGGCCATCGTCTCGCCCACGGCCCGTCCGAGACCGAGGATGATGGCCCCGAAGATCCCCGCGCGGGCGTACCGCAGGACCGCCACACGCGTCGTCTCCCAGCGGGTGGCACCCAGGCTCAAAGCGGCCTCTCGCTGATTATCCGGGACCGCCAGGAGGGCCTCCCGCGACACCGCAGAGATGGTCGGGATGATCATGATCGCGAGGATGACGCCCGCGGTGAACTTGTCCGTCCCGATGGGATTCCCCTGGAAGATGGGCAGGAATCCGAAGATGCTTTGGACCACCGGCTCGATCGAGACCCGCATGACCGGGCCGAGGACGAAGATCCCCCACAATCCGTACACGACCGATGGGACCGCGGCCAGCAGTTCGACCACGTACGTCAGCGGGATTCGCAGCCACGGAGGCGAGAGCTCGGAGAGGAAGATCGCGATGCCCAGGCTGATCGGGACGCCGAAGAGGAGGGCGAGCGCGGACGTCACCAGCGTCCCGTACACGAATGGGACCGCCCCGAAGACCAAGGGAGGGACGGGGTTCCAAACGTTGCCGGTCAAGAATCCGAGGCCGAAGGCGCGGATGGAATTTTGCGCCGCCAGGGAGAGGATGACCGTGATCAGGACGAGGAGTCCGACCACACCCAACGCGATGGCGGTCGAGAACCACTGAAACAAAGGGTCTCCCAGGGTGTCCGCCGAGACGGGCCGGCCGACGCCCCGGGATCTACGGAAAGGGTGCATTCGCCGTTCAATCGCGAACCGATCCTCAGCTATGTAGCGTTTGTCCATTGAACGTCATGCTGCGGATCGCCTGCTCGTCGAGCGTCACGACCGTCTGAGGTAACGGCGGGTAGACCAGGCTCGAAGCGTACCGCTGCCCGCCCGGATCGTGCACGCACCACCACAGGAAGTCGACCAGCGCCTGCGCCTTCGCCTGCGTCATCGACGTCCCGATCGTGTTCAGCTCCTTGTATACCATCAGGTACGTAAAGCTCGCAATCGGGTAGCTGTTCGCCCCGGCCGCATCCAGGATCGTGACGTTGTTCCAGTCACCGCCGGGACTCGGGAAGGTCGGCGCCGAAGCCGCGGCTGCGGCGGTGCTCGCCAGGCTCGGCGAGACGAAGTTGCCCGCTGGGTTGCGGATCTTCCCCACCTTCATCGAGTTCTGGACGGTGTAAGCCAATTCCACGTAGCCGATGGAATCCGGAGTCGTCAGGATTTTTCCTGCCACGCCCGCGTTGCCGGACGCACCGATTCCAACGGGCCAGTTGATCGACTTCCCGACGAGGCTGGAGTTCCACCCGGGGTTCTCGAGGTGGAGATAGCTCGTCCAGACGAAGGTCGTCCCGCTGCTGTCCGACCGGTGCACGACCGTGATCGTGGAACTCGGCAAGGCCACTCCCGGGTTCAGGGGTGCTGCCGCCCGTTCGCTCGGCTTGAGCGGAGCATCCGACCCGGCGAAGTCGACCGTCTTCGCGGTGATCGCCTGGATGCCTGCGCCGCTCCCGATTCCTTGATAATTCACCTGGACCCGTCCGCCGGTATCGTTCACGTATACGCTCGACCATTTCGTGATCAACGGGTACGGGAAGGTCGCCCCCGAACCCAGTAGCGTAACCTTCTGCACGGGCGTGGGATTGAACAATCCCGCCAGGACGGCGACCGCAACGAGGACCAACACGATGACGATGACCACCACCACAACCCCGACGTTGCGACGCGAACCCCGCCGCAGGCGCTCTTTGTCTTCCGGTGTTGCTGCCATTGGACTCACCGACTCCTCTGACTTACCATGGATTCGTTTTCCTTGGCCCGACGGAGACCCCGGCGCTCTATGACGGTTCCCGACGAAATATTCCCTGTCAAACGGTGTGGAAGGAAAATCTATATAGTCTACGAAAGTAATCCTTTTGACTCTATAGCATCTTCATAGCGGTAGGAGTGAGGGGAATGGAAGGAAGAAAACTACAGCTGACCGGAGGTTCGACCTACGTCGTGTCCCTGCCCAAGCGCTGGGTCTTGGACGCGGGCCTGAAGGCCGGCGACACGGTCTTTCTGGAGACGGAGGGAGATGGCGCCGTCTCGGTTCGACCGAGGCCGGCCGACAAGGTGCCGATGCGACGCCGACTGTTCGAGGAGAAGGGCGAAGAGCGTCGAGACCACCTGCTGCGGAAACTGATCGGCGCGTACATCGGGGGATTCAGTTTCATCGAGATTCGATTCCCGTCCGAGATGGCCCCGTTCGTGCGAAAGGTCGCGCGGGA
>WNGG01018777.1_pt1 | contig 16309 bp, 12 predicted proteins | sample 5400661 | NCBI WGS metagenome assembly WNGG01 (sample SAMN13153372, study PRJNA577476) | soil metagenome | isolation source: 100 cm soil or saprolite under Garry oak tree replicate 1 | place: USA:California | collected 2016-06-15 | reverse complement strand
CGCTTTGGTTTTTGCGTTAGCATGTTTTTTCCGTTTCTGTTCCTACGAGGTTCCGGCGGGCCGGTTTGGGGTGAGCGCGCGGGCGGCGTAGCGGTTGCTGGGATGGGTGCCGGTCATTAGTTCTAGCAGGCCTGGGACGCTTACTTCGGGTAGGGGGCGGTCGCTGATGTCCTCGCCGGGGAAGGCTTCCTGGTGCATCTGGGTACGCATGTCGCCTGGATCGACCCAGTAGACGCGCCAGGAGGTTTTTTCGGCGGCGAGTATGTGCGAGAGTTGTTCCAGCGCAGCCTTGCTCGATCCGTAGCCGCCCCAGCCTTCGTAGGCTTCAACGCCTGCGTCGCTGGTGATGTTTATGACGCAGGCACCTTTTTTCAACTGATGTTGCAGTACCTGGATAAGCGCCAGAGGGGCAATGACGTTGGTGCGATAGACCCACTCAAGCACGTCGAGTGGATATTCTAACAGGTATGGCTGCGGGCTGGGACCAAGGAAACTGGCGTTGTTGATCAGGGCATCCAGGCCACCGGTTGAGCGTGCAGCTTCATGAAGGGATTGTCGATGGGCTGCGTCTGTGACATCTCCTGGGATGGCGACGACATTTGTCAGGGCGGCCAGCTCGGCGCGAGCAGCTTCAAGGGCCTGTGCGCCGCGAGCATCTATGATTAAGTTCCAGCCCTGCCGGGCAAGTTCTCGAGCGAGGGCAAGGCCAAGGCCACGCGATGCGCCGGTGATGAGCGCGGTACGAGTGGTTGTTGAGTTTGTCATTATTATATGTTCCTTTCTGTAAGAGAAAAGGGATTTGTTGGTATATGTTGTCTACGATAATTGTACTTTATAGAGGGTGGAATTGGTATTGAGCAAGAGAACAGTTTGTTGGCTGTACAAAAGGACAGAGGGAGTCGTTTTGAAGATTGAAAAAGGTCTCTTGTGAGTCTCGGGCATTCATGCTACACTTGCGCTGAAACATGCATTTGTTGAACCTCGTTCTTTCCCTGGATAACAACGTGGGAGAGGAGTATTGATGTGGTAGATGATCCGAAAACAATCGACGATACGCTTTTCAGATCAAATGACCCTCGTTACCCACGCCCGACGTGGCTTCGTGCCATTCGTTGGGTATTTGTACGTTGGTGGCTCATTCCACTTATCTGCGCAATTATCTATATTTTATTCGCAGCCTTCAATCTCTTTCAACTCTCCCCGCATGGTGGATTCCAGGCCTCCTACATTTTTGAAGCACTACAACTTCCGACCTTCTTGAGATACTGGTGGATCGTCGTTCCGTTACTTGTTGTACTGATAATACCCCTCTTTCTGGCTTACAGGTGGGCTGAATCTGATGAGACGAATGAGATTGCAGAGCTGGGCGAACGAAGACAACGAGAACAGGAACGGGAATGGGAACAACGAGAACGGGAACGGGAACGGGAACAACGAGAACGAGAGCAACAGCCGCCTCCACCCGGTTTCAAACTGCTACACACTCTTTCTGGGCATACCAGTTTGATCCGCAGTGTGGCGTGGTCGCCTGATGGTCGCCTGCTCGCCTCCGGCTCCGATGACTGCACCATCCGCCTCTGGGACACGACGACCGGGCTACCTCTTCACACTCTTTCTGGGCATACCGGTTCGATCTACGGCGTGGCGTGGTCGCCTGATGGACGCCTGCTCGCCTCCGGCTCCACTGACCAAACCATCCGCCTCTGGGACACGACGACCGGGCTACCTCTTCACACTCTTTCTGGGCATTCCGAATTGATCTACAGCGTGGCGTGGTCGCCCGATGGACGCCTGCTCGCCTCCGGCTCCACTGACCGCACCATCCGCCTCTGGGACACGACGACCGGGCTACCTCTTGGGCATTCCAATTTGATCAGTAGCGTAGCGTGGCCGCCTGATGGTCGCCCGCTCGCCTCCGGCTCCTTTGACACCACCATCCGCCTCTGGGATGCAAGTACAGGACGACAAATACACACGCTTGAAGGCCATACGGGCATTATTACTTCATTATCCTTCTCGGCAGATGGTCGCCTCCTTGCCTCGAAATCCCACGATGGAACGGTTCGGCTCTGGAACACTGATGTTTGGGAAACAGTAGCAATTCTAAATGAGTCTTCTTCTTCTACTTATTCTAATTTTGCCGGCCTGTCGTTCCATCCCAAATCAGCCATTTTGGCAACGCTTGGGGAACTAGACACGGTCATTCGTATCTGGGATCTGGACCTTGCTACCATACTCAGTACTCCTTCTGCAATATCTTCAGTCCACTACACCAATGCCAGGGTTGTCCTGATGGGCGATAGTGGCGTTGGTAAATCCGGACTTGGCCTTGTTCTTACAGGCCAACTGTTTGCGCCAACCGAGTCGACGCATGGACGGCGGGTGTGGACGTTTGAAAGTGAGGAGGTAAAGCTCGATGGCGGGCGCAAGGAGACGCGCGAGACGCTCTTGTGGGACCTGGCAGGTCAGCCGGGCTATCGCCTGATCCACCAGTTACACCTGAATGAAGTGGCAGTGGCGCTGGTCATCTTCGATGCCCACAGTGAGACGGATCCCTTCGCGGGTGTGTATCACTGGGATCGGGCGTTACGCCTGGCTCAACGTGTGCAGGGAAACGCGGCGCCGCCGATGAAGAAGTTCCTGGTAGCGGCACGGGTAGATAGGGGAGGAACAGGCGTAAGCCAGGCACGCATTAACGCACTCAAAGAAGAATCAGGATTTGATGGATATTTCGAGACAAGCGCCAAGGAAGGGCAGAATATCCCTGAGTTAATTGGAGCGATCCACGGGGCGATAGACTGGGAAGCGCAGCCAAAGGTGAGTTCGACAGATCTCTTTCAGCGCATCAAGGACTTTTTGATTGCCGAGAAAGAAGATGGGCGGCTGCTCTCTACCGTCGATGACCTGTACCACACGTTTGTGAAGGTCGATAAAACGGCGGATAGGCCGGAGAATCTGCACGAGCAGTTCAAGACCTGCATTGGCCGGGTGGAGTCGCGTGGGTTGATACGGCAACTCAGTTTCGGCAAGCTTGTATTGTTGCAACCTGAGATGTTGGATGCCTATGCTTCGGCGTTGGTGAATGCAGTAAAGGATGAACCGGAGGGCCTGGGGAGTATTGCGGAAGAAGCGGTACACGCGGTGAAGTTTACCGTGCCGCAAGACGAGCGCCTCAAAGACAGGGAGCAGGAGAAGGTGCTGCTGATCGCGATGGTCGAGGATTTACTGCGCTATGAAGTGGCCTTGCGCGAACAGGCTGACGAGGGACCATACCTGGTGTTTCCCTCGCAATCTACGCGGGTCAATCCCGACTTGCCTGATCCAGAGGGGAAGGCGGCGATTTTTAGTTTCGAGGGGCCTGTGCTGAACGTGTATGCGACATTGGCGGTGCGCTTCTCGCATAGCGGGCTATTCAAGATGAAGGCATTGTGGCAGAACGCGGTGACTTATACTGCGCGGACAGGGGGAACGTGTGGTATGTTCTTGCGCAACATTGGTGAGGGGCGGGCTGAGTTAACATTGTTCTTCGATAAGATGGTCAGCGCGGAGACGTGCCTGCATTTTGATGAGTACGTGCAAGTTCACCTGCAACGTCGCGCTTTGCAGGAGAGTATTAAGCGCAGGCGGATTTTTGTGTGCGAGACGTGTGGTTTTGTGATACCCGATCAACTTGTACAGCGGCGTTTACAACGTGGACTAAACTGGCTCAATTGCCCTGATTGTGAGAAACAGCGTATCTTGCTGCTTGACTGGGAAGAGCGACTTACGGCGGCGCCTTCTTCAGTAGTCCAGGAAATGGATCGCTCTGCCGATGAACAACGAGATCGCGAAACGGTACAGACCGCACTGCAAGGGAAAATTGAGATGGGGGATTTCGATGTGTTTCTCTGTCACAATGGCGAGGATAAGCATGGAGTTGTACGCTTTCCTACGGAAGTTCACGAAGCGAGAGGAGAAAGGCCCTGTTATTCCTGTGATCCTGGCCGATTGTGCTAATGAGCCAGAGCTTCCGGCTTTTCTTGAAGGCATGACCTGGGTCGATTTCCGCAAGCGGGAACGTGATCCGATGGAGAGGTTGATCTGGGGGATTACTGGGGTTCGTGATCTAAGCGTTGTTTATCGATCAGTGGATAGTAAGTATTGATCATGCCGCAGGGTTCGCTCTATGAAACAATAGCCTGGTTTATGCTGTTTAACGTTTTCATCTGGAGAGGGGAAAATCCAGCGAGGGCCGATAAATCGGCGATGGGCGCGATAATGCAATTTAACAAATTGATCCAGGAAGCCGTATGGGTCACAGCACTGTCATGCTGAGCACAGCGAAGCATCTCTCTGCCCATGGAGACAGACCCTTCGCTGCGCTCAGGGTGACATGGGAACCCACCCTGCCATGCTGAGGGCAGCGAAGCATCTCGACGCCCTTGGAGACAGACCCTTCGCTGCCGCTCAGGGTGACATGGGAACCCACCCTGTCATGCTGAGGGCGGCGAAGCATTAGGTTGATGCATATTAGGGCCGATAAATCGGCGCTGGGCGCGATAAATCGGCCCCTACAGAGGGCCGGAGTCGTTTGTTACAAGTCATTAACAAGCTCAAAGTATTGAGAGAGAGAGTGAGAGTACGTGATGCGAGTTCCACCTTTGGAAACCGAACGGTTGATTATTAGACCTTTTACTGTGGATGATTTGGATGATGTTCACCAGTTGCTTGATGTTGACCTGCATGATGCGGATTTTGGCTCCGAGGGGGCGACGACACGTGACGAGCGGCAGAAATGGTTGCAGTGGACGGTGATGAGTTATGAGGAGTTGGCAAAGCTTTATCAGCCACCGTATGGCGACCGGGCGGTTGCGCTGAAGGCAACGGGACAGGTGATTGGGGCCTGTGGGTATGTGCCCAGTTTTGCTCCGTTTGGACAATTGCCAGCATTCCGTTCCGCCACTGCAAAAGACGATACAGAACGCTTATTTACTCCTGAATTTGGCCTGTTTTATGCCTTTTCTCCTGCCTTTCAGCGGCAGGGGTATGCTACGGAAGCGGCCAAAGCGTTGATTGACTACGGTTTCAGGCAGTTGAATTTAAGGCGTATTGTGGCCACGACAACGTATGATAATGCCGCTTCTATTGGAGTGATGCGCAAGCTGGGGATGCAGATTGAGAGGAATCCTTATGCTGATCCTCCCTGGTTTCAGGTGATGGGGGTTATTGAGAATAGACTTATTGTTCCATTATCCTTTCAGTAACATTTTTTCTTCTCCTTGAAAAAGGGTAACCGCTCAACACGATTGTGGTAGCGCCGATGGTGTGAGCAAGAGTGGTAGCCTGGGCAGCCTGGTGCGTCTTTTTATGCAGATGGTGCAGATGACCAACCATCTGCTGAAGTGTCACGAACGTGAATCCCCGGCGCAATAAGCTCTTAATGATGATGGGAAGAGCCTGCACGGTCTGCGCACGATTTCCCCCACCATCATGCATGAGAATAATGCTCCCGCTCCCCGCCCAACTCAGCACTCGCGAGATGATGGCTTTACTTCCCGGCATTGACCAGTCTTCTGGATCAACGTTCCACATGACCGTGGTCAGGCCCAGACGATTAGCCTGCGTCAACACTTTGGCATCATACGCCCCATAGGGGGGACGAAAGAAGATGGGCCACCTCCCTATCGCTTTTTGAATAGTCCTGGAAGTCGTCGCGAGTTGCCAGAGGATCATTGATGAAGCCAGGGAGGGGAGATAGGGATGTGACCAAGTATGGTTTCCTACCAGATTTCCGGCACTATACTCTTGCTGGACAAGATCAGGACGGCGTTTTACCAGGGATCCAATACAGAAGAACGTGGCCTTGATTCGATACCGCCGCAGAATAATCAGTATTTGTGGCGTATAGTTGGCATTGGGCCCATCGTCAAAGGTTAAGGCGATCTCGCGCCGCGTTGGATTACCATAATAAAAGAGGCGATCATGTGCTTGCAGTACTGTGACTTCTTGCTGAAATCCCCTGGGAAAAGGCGTGACTGGAGGTGGCGGCGTGGGAGTCGGCGTTGGGAGAGGCGTGGGAGTAGCAGTAGGCACAGTTCTAGCAGATATTGCTTGATGTACAGTGTTGACCGAAGAAAGTGTGTGAGGAATCTGAGTGCAGGTCACTGTGATAAGGGCCAATCCTGTGAGAATCATTATATGGAGAGGGTGGAGAAGCAAACGTTTCATGGCCATATCTCCTGTCGATCGAACCCTACCTCAGGTTGCTGTACCGCGCGGCATCCCGTATTCGAGCACCTGCGCCATCGCAGCCTATAGATGAGAAGTCAGCACATCATTTGAGCTTTGTGTATTTTTTGCAGTAACAACGTTATTGTCAAATTGAACATTTTTCTAATCCTTTCAGTAGCTCATTTGAACATGATACAATATAATCATCATGTTTTTTTAAGGAGGATGGAATGGCAAATATTGACCAGGCGCGCCTCGACCTGATGCACAAATATTGGAACGCCGCCAATTATCTCACGATCGGTCAGATCTATTTACTGGATAATCCGATGCTGAAAGAACCTTTACGACCCGAACACGTCAAACCGCGTTTACTTGGGCACTGGGGCACATCACCCGGCCTCAGCTTCATCTATGTCCACTTAAATCGCCTCATCCAGGAGCAGGATGTCAACATAATCTATCTTACCGGGCCCGGTCATGGTGGACCTGCAATCGTTGCCAATGTGTACCTCGAAGGGACCTATACCGAGATCTATCCTGAGATTACACAGGACAGTGAAGGGATGAGGCACCTGTTTCGCCAGTTCTCCACTCCCGGTGGCATCCCAAGTCATGTCAGCGTTACCACCCCGGGTTCCATCCATGAAGGAGGTGAACTGGGCTACGTCCTTTCCCATGCCTTTGGCGCAGCCTTCGACAATCCTGATTTGATCGTCGCTGCTGTTGTCGGCGACGGTGAAGCAGAGACCGCGCCGCTTGAAGGGGCCTGGAAGGGGATTTCCTTTTTAAACCCCATTCGCGATGGTGCAGTTCTCCCTATTTTGCATCTGAATGGGTATAAAATCTCCGGCCCGACGGTCCTGGGGCGTCTAGACGACGATTCGATCCAGAAACAGATCTCGGGCTACGGCTATGATGTCCATTTCGTGGAAGGCAATGATCCGATGCAAATGCACCAGGCCTTCGCCGAGACATTAGACACTTGCTATACGAAAATTCGCTCGTATCAAGAAGATGCCCGTAAGCATGGCTTCACGGAGCGACCCCCCTGGCCTGCTATTATCCTCCGCACCCCGAAAGGATGGACTGGACCTAAAGTAGTAGACGGCATTCCCATCGAAGGCACCTTCCGTGCCCACCAGGTACCAGTAGCAGACGTTAAAACGAACTCCGAGCACCTGAAAATCCTTGAGGACTGGATGCGTAGTTATCAACCTGATGAAGTATTCGACGAGACCGGTCGATTTATTCCTGAACTTGCAGCCCTTGCGCCGCGGGGAGATCGTCGCATGGGCGCTAATCCTCATGCCAATGGTGGAAAGCTGCTGGTTGACCTGGATATTCCCCCATTTACGGATTATGCGATTGAGGTGAAGAAACCCGCGTCAGAGCATCATGAGTCAACTCGCCAACTCGGCAATATGATGCGCGATATCTTTACGAGAAACGCACAGCAGCAGAATTTCCGTTTCTTTTGTCCTGATGAGACCAATTCAAATCGCCTGGGGGCAGTCTTCGAGGTTGAGAATCGCACTTCGGTGGAAAACATTCTTCCGGGTGACGATCATCTTTCTCCAGATGGACGTGTAATGGAGGTGCTGAGCGAGCATCTCTGTCATGGCTGGCTCGAAGGCTATCTACTCACTGGACGGCATGGCTTGTTTGCAACATACGAGGCCTTTTCAATGGTCTCTGCTTCGATGACAATTCAACACGCAAAATGGTTAGAAGAGGGGATCAAACTTCCCTGGCGCAAGCCCATCTCGTCTCTCAATATTCTTTTAACATCGACCTGCTGGCGTAATGATCACAACGGGTTTAGCCATCAAGGACCTGGCTTGATCGATACCGTCCTCTCGAAGAAAGGGACAATCGCCCGTATCTATCTGCCGCCAGATGCGAATTGCCTCCTCTCCGTTGCGGACCATTGCTTCCGCAGTCGCAACTACGTGAACCTGATAGTTATCGATAAGCAGCCACAACCGCAGTGGCTGAGCATGGAGGAAGCTGTTGCACATTGCACTCGTGGTCTATCCACCTGGCACTGGGCGAGCAATGATGAGAAACTCGAGCCAGACGTGGTGTTGGCCTGTGCAGGTGACATTCCAACACTTGAAACAGTTGCCGCGGCGTGGTGGCTGCGACATCACATCCCAGAACTGAAAGTGCGCGTGGTCAACGTCGTAGACTTGATGACTCTCTATCCACCCGAATTGCACCCCCATGGTCTGGATGTGGAGAGCTTCGTTGAGCATTTCACTGAAGACAAGCCCGTTGTATTTGCGTTCCATGGTTACCCGCGAGCCGTCCACGAGATCGTTCACGGGCGTCCAAATGTGGATCGTTTCCACGTGCGCGGCTTCAATGAAGAGGGAACGACAACTACGCCCTTCGATATGGTCGTGCTCAACGGCATGAGTCGCTATCAACTCTGCATAGAAGCGATGCGCCGCGTGTCCCGTGTGCGCGAACTAGTTCCTCCCTTGATTGCTGAATGCAACGATATTCTTGCCAGGCACAGAACGTACGTACGAGGCAATCTCGAAGATATGCCAGAAGTTCGCGACTGGGTCTGGACAGACTAATACATTGAGGCTGAGATACATCCATCATAGGAATGGATGACCCAGCCTCTACTAGATGTACACAAGTCTTACACCATCACGGATAGATCTGCGCCCGAGTGTACGAGTGCGATGCGAGAGCGTGACAGCGCGGTCATACGTGCATGGTCATGCTGAGCGCAGCGAAGCATCTCCTGCGCCACGCGAGAGAGACCCTTCGCTGCGCTCAGGGTGACAGGGCGGCGCTCAGGGTGACAACCGGGGTAGCAGACAGGGGGACACCAAAGGGAGACGCTGGTACAGCAAGGCTATAAAGCCGCTTTGTTGTACCACCACTTCTGCGGAATCACTGAGGGCGTTTCATGACTCAAAAGCTCTCTTAGGTGTGAACTTCAAACTAGCGAACTCATCATTTGCCTGAAGGGAAACGAGAGGAGCAATCAACTCTACCTCATCGTATTCAAACCATATAGGTCCCTTTATCTGCACCCCTTCGAGAGCTATCAAGTAAAAACAAAAATGCTCATCAAGATCAGCAGCAATCGTATGGACGCTGCGGACTGTCCCTCTAAGTCCCCGGAAAGGGCTATAACTCGTTACACAGACCAGGCTTCCTACTGGCAATACGTTCACCCCATAGTGGGTTGACCTCCTTTCCCATGAGCCGGATGCCTAAGGCTTTGCATCCAGCTGTTTCATCCTTGATGGAAGAAACTTTCACTCCCTTCTGAAGCAGCTTAGCAAGCTAAGAGGTACGTCGAATCCAACGGTCGTCCATACTGCATCTCTTGTCTCGTGAACGGTAACCGGTGCGTCGCTATCAAATGATCAAGAAAATGGTGCATCGGCGGATTGCCCAGATACACATCCAGTTCAATGTCTTTTATCCTCAGCAACCGGCCTTGTCTGCGCATTTCGAGCAGTGCTTGTTCCCCAATCCCTTTCTCAACACGATGGCCCTCTTTATCACGTTGATAGGCTGCTGGATCCACCAGGATATCCCCCTCATAGCGATCTCTTCTGAGCTGGGCATTCGTGTCCCGATTGATCTCGGCATATCCCACAAGCCTGTTGGCCCTTTTGATCAGAATGACATGATCGGCTGCATAGAGGGCTTTGGTTTCTTCTTCCGGACGAATGTCTCGATCAAATCGATAGATGACCTCGTCTTGCCTGGCCGGATCTGCCCTCATCTGGGTTAAGAACGTCCGGATGGCCGTCACCATCTCTCTAACGCGAGGATCAGTATAGGCTTGCTTGCCCAATACACTTGGATGAAGGACCTCAAATTTGAGATCGAGCACCAGCGCTTTTTCTAACTGACGCTGTTGAGCGTGTGGGGCATGTGTCGGCTTGCTTGTGGTTGGCAACTGGCCTACTATCAACCTGGGCAACCCTTGTATAAGCTCAACGGAATTCTCTTGCACCCACCGCAGCGCGAGGAGAACCGATTCTTCCGCGCCAGCTCGTGTGTCAAAGGTGCTGATGGTGATCACCTGGTCGTTTCCGATGCGGTAGGTGTCGTACGCGATGAAGCCTGGCAACTGGCTGATGAGAGGCACAAAGCTCTCCTGCACGCGCTGCAGAAATTCCTCACTTGACCCCGGGAGAAGGGTGTACGTTCGTACGGCTTTGTACATGACTGTCTCCTTTCCGAGCAAATGCACCCGGCCTGATATCTTCCTTGAATCAGGCTCCCCTGATGTGCAAGACTTTCCGTGAGGCCTCACCGCTTCGATGGGCAAAGAGTATCACCGCAGGAGAAAGATAACCTCTTATTCAATGTATATATATGTAGCATAGTGACATCACAAAGCCATCACTTTTTATCGTTCTACGATAACAAAACTATCACACTTTCTACTTGAATTCGAGAGCATTTCCTCAATCATAGCGAAGCCCTGCCAGGGTTGTAGATCAGGGGATATTGGCAATGCCAATTGTACTATGTACACTAACACCCTTGCCCTATTTCAGGGAGGCGTGCTATACTGTTAGTAGTCAAGATTTTTTGTCGTACCCACGGTTGTGGTGGCGCACCAGATGAGGTTTTAGACGTGTTTGAGACGTCGCCGCTGGCGGAAGCTACAACTGGAGGGAAAAGGAGGTGAGGGAACTATGGACGCTGGCCCTAGTCATAGTAGGCTTATATGTGTTCGTGAATTTCGCGTGTTAGATGGCCTGTGCATTGCCTTTTTTTGGGCGGCGCAGTACCCTATTATGCTTGTGTTCTTTGTAACAATTGTTACTCAGGAAGACTAGTTATCCACTTATCCACAAAAACGTGGATAAGTTTATGGACTTTATTACTCTGAAAAGAAGGTGGTGATTCCAATGATTTTTTTAAGCACTTTGCTGCGCCAGAGCATCTATGATATTGAAGGACGACGCCTGGGTGTGTTACACGATGTATGCGTCACATTGGATGAGGCGTTTCCGGTGGTAACGGCTCTTGTTGTTCGTTCTCCCCTGGGCAATAGCCTGAATGATATGATTATTCCCTGGTACCAGGTGAATAGCCTGGAAGAGAGCAAGATACATCTTGTGGTAAAGCAGCCCCATATTGCTTCTTATACGCCTCATCCTGATGAATTATTATTAAGACGAGATATTCTAGATAAGCAAATTGTCGATACCCAGGGCTTTCGCGTGGTGAAAGTCAATGATTTAAAGCTGGCACAAATCAAGAAAACCGTGCGACTCGTGGGGGTCGATATCAGCCTGAGTGGACTGCTGCGCCGCTTAGGTATACTGGCACCCGTTGAGACGTTGTCACGTGTGTTACCAATTCGTCTTGCTGAGCGAACAATTACGTGGAATTATGTTGAGCCAATCCAGGTTGTGAAAAGCGGGACTGTTACAGGCCAGCTGACAGCGGCGCTGGCAGGCGCTGGTGCTGCTACCAGCATTGGGGTGAGCGGAGTCGTACCCAAGGTACAGCTGAATGTCAGTCACACCAAACTGGCTGATTTACGTCCGGCTGATATTGCCGACATTTTAGAGCAGCTCGATGTTGAAGATGCAGGGGCCATGCTGGATCGCCTGGATGCCGAGACGGCTGCTGATGCGCTCAACGAGGTTGAATCCACACTGCAATATGAATTACTGAGCGAACTCGATCCCGAACGCGCCTCCGACCTGCTTGAGATCCTTCCTCCTGATGATGCAGCCGATATCCTGGCGGACATTCCAGCGGAAGAGGTGGAACGCCTTTTGAGCCTGATGCCAGCATACGAAGCGCAGCCAATCCGCGATCTGCTGCGCTATGGCGCGGAGACGGCTGGCGGCATTATGACCACAGAGGTCTTATCGCTCTCGCAGGAACTGACCATCGAGGAAGCGCTGGTTTACCTGCGCCAACATTCGGCTCACTTAGAGATGATCTACTATCTTTACATTGTCGATAGCGACAAGCACCTGGTCGGCGTCGTCTCACTACGCGAACTTGTAGTTGCGGAACCAACGACTCGGCTCCAGGATTTGATGGATAGGGACGTGCTCAAAGTAACAACCGATACCGACCAGGAAGAGGTGGCGCGGCTCATCTCAAAATATGATCTGCTGGGCGTGCCGGTGGTGGACAGCGAGAATCACCTGGTGGGATTGATAACAGTAGACGATGTCATCGATGTACTCCACGAGGAGCAGGCGGAAGATTTTTCCGAAATTGCCGGTGCAACCGTTGAAGAGTTAGAGGATGAAGAGCACTTCTCCTGGCGCTCAACCCTGAGTCGCGTCACGTGGCTCGCAGTCAATGTGATCGCGGGCTTTGCCATTGCTCTTGTGCTCTACCAGCTTTTTGGCCCGACACTGTCATCCCATACTACTGTGGCCCGGGCGCTGGGCTTTGTGGCGACATTGCATTCTCCTGTCGCAATGAATGGAGTGCTCTTTTTGCTGCCCATGCTCTTACTGAGCAGCGGAAGCGTAGGCTCCCAGGCGCTTGGGGTAGCCGGTTGGCAACTGCGCACAACAGGCGGCAGCGACTTCTGGCGCGGCATTTTCCGTGAACTGCGGTTGGGCACCGTTGGAGGGGTACTGGCAAGTGTCGCGGTAGGCCTCCTGACGTGGCTGCTGTTCCATTCTCCACAACTGGCGGTAGCGATTGGCCTGGGGTTTGGGTTTTCGTTGTTGGCCGCGGCCATTTGCGGCCTGATTCTGCCGACGCTTTTTCAGCGTTTGCACCTGCGTGGAAGCCTGGTGAGTGCGCCATTGCTTGATCCTATTATTGCGTTTATCAGCCTGTGCATTTTTCTGGTGGTAGCGTTGTGGCTGATTGGCGTGTTCCATGCATGAAATTGTAGGGGGATTTTCGCAAAAAACTATTGACGGATCGCTCAAGCTTAGTGTATACTGCAAGCGTTCCAGAGGAGCGTATTCCTCGATAGCTCAACGGTAGAGCGGCCGGCTGTTAACCGGTAGGTTACAGGTTCGAATCCTGTTCGAGGAGCCATTGAAAGAAAGGCCACCGGCATAAGTGGCCTTTCTTCATGTTAGGGAATATGGCGTATGCTATAACACGCTTTAGTTTTTGGAACTATCATCGGCTACGGCAAGAAATACGTAAAAGGGAAGGGCAGGTTGAGAACAGGCGATCAAGCAGCACGCCTCCTCTTTACTGCGAGTGTGCCTAATGGATACACCAGACCAGAAAGCACAAAAACTCAAGACAGCAGACCGCGCTGACAGCAAAAAGCGAGCGCGGTCACGTTTTCGTTTCAGCCGATCTTCACCCTTTCTTAAGCTCTTTGCGGTGCTAGGTCCTGGATTGATCGCTGCCAATGCAGGCAATGATGCCGGCGGCATTGCTACATTTTCTTCTGCGGGCGCAAATTATGGGTACAACCTTTTATGGGCACTGCTGATTGCTGGTTTTTGCTTAGCGATTATACAGGAAATGTGCGCCCGTATGGGAGCCATTACTGGTAAAGGTTTGGCTGACCTCATTCGTGAGCAATTCGGTGTCCGCTGGACGGCTTTGGCGATGCTTGCGCTACTGATTGCGAACACCGGTGTGACAGTATCTGAATTCCTGGGTATCGCAGCTAGCGTTCAGGTACTGGCAAATGACCCTCAAACGCCCTGGATTTACGTCATCGTCCCTGTTGCTGGATTAGCTCTTTGGTGGCTCGTCATCAAGGGTTCTTATAGACGTGTTGAAAAAATCTTTCTTATTATGTCACTTGGCTTCCTTGCATATATTCCGGCTGCCTTCGCTGCTCACCCTTCATGGAGCGATGTTGGACGACAGCTTATTATGCCCCATTTATATACGAGTAGCGCCTATTTACTCACTGCTGTGGCCCTTGTGGGGACGACCGTCAGCCCCTATATGCAATTTTTTATCCAATCTTCTGTGGCTGACAAAGGTATTCACTCAGGTGATTATATCTACGAGCAACTGGATGTTTTTAGTGGTACTATCTTCGCGGTGATTATCGCCTGTTTTGTCATTATTGCTTCGGCGGCGGCGCTTTACCAGGGTCACCCACTACCACAACCCATCACAGCAATTGATGCAGCGCAAGCGCTGCGCTCCTTTGCAGGCCAGTACGCCGGGCTTCTCTTTGGAGTAGGCCTATTTGGTGCCTCTTTGCTGGCGGCCGCTGTCTTGCCGCTTTCAACTTCTTATGGTATATGCGAGGCATTTGGTTTCGAGCGCGGGGTCTCACGCAGTTTCAAAGAGGCCCCGGTCTTTCAGAGTATTTTCACCGGCCTCATCATCCTCGGTGTACTTATCACGCTCATACCAGGTCTACCAATCTTTCCAGTGCTGGTCATCCTACAAGATTTGAATGCTGCTATGTTACCTATCTTGCTGGTATTTATTATCTTATTGGTCAATAACCGTCGCTTAATGGGCCGCCACGTCAATAATCTTGCGTATAACGTTATCTCCTGGGGGGCTGTAGCACTGATAACGATTTTGATCCTTTTGTTTCTCCTCAATCAAATCTTTGGTGTTCAGCTCTGACGCGGGCAGGTAGTTGTTCATGCGACCCGAGGTCGAGTTTGTTTCTCAGCAGTTACGGGAACTTCTCGCAACATTTCAATGTCAGGCGCAAGAGCGCGGACAGAATATGCTTGTTTACTCCGCTTTAGCTCTTGGTACTGACCAGCTTTTTGTGAAGTACGTGTAAGGTTCTAATTTGATGCGAAGAGCCAAGGTTCTTCTAAGGAGCCATCTTCATCAGCGATGTCCTCACCAGCGATATCCTCATGGTCTTCTGATCCGGATGTAAAAAGTTCAGGTGTAACTGCTTCCATTCGTTTGCATATAGGACTTTCAATGAAGTTATGCATATCTTTTTGTTTTGTAAAGTTCCAGGTGTGCCCTTTATTCCAAACACATACTATGAGTTCGCAGCTATTCAGGAACCCTGCTCTTCTTAGCTTAGGAGGCGGATTCGTTTTATGCCAGACAATAAACTGAAAAGTATCGAAGACAGGGTCAAAAACCTGATGCCATTGGCCTAATAGGTTATAGCTGGTGAATGCAAAAATAGTGCCGGTTGGTTTAAGTATTCTTATAAACTCATCAAGCCATTCAGCGGGGTTGAAGATAGTCGTATCCCATTCAGCAACATCATTGTTAAAATCCTTTCTCCAAGACATTTTGATGTTGCCAGTAGAGTAACGTCCCAGGTTATAAGGGGGGTCTGTTAAGATCAAGTCAATAGACTGGTCTGGGATGTTTTTAATATATTCAGAGCTATCTCCTAAAATCAGATGATACTTATTCATTTTTTCCTAAATACACTTTCTTAATAGACTCTAATGCATCTCTAATTAAGTATGCATTCTCTTTATATGCGTGTAAAACGGTATCGGCTACCTATGTTGGTGGCTTTTCTTCATGTTTAGGAGGGAGAAAGACTAGAGGAGGGGCTCCGTTTTCTGGGCGACCCAAGGGTCGCCCCTACTGCTTTACGGTCGTGAAGCGGCGGGGGGAGCCGCTCTGTTGCCCAGGTCTGTACTATTAAGTTGGGGCGAATAGGAGAGCTGGAATTTTAGCCCCAGGACGTTGGTGCAGCATAGGATATCGCTGGCTCATCTTGCCAACTTCTTAGAGACACAGCAGAAGGTGATGCGTCTGTACCGTGAATGAAACATTTTTGGGAGGATGACTATATGACAACAATTACCGATGAGTTTATGCGACAGATGATGTCCACTACCAAGAATTATTGCGTCGTTATTTTGAAGGCTGGACCAAATAGGGATGCCTTGGTTATCCCAGTAGTTGTATAATGAGTAGTAGAATAGCAAATGCACCGGCACCCCAACACCACTTACGCAACTTTGGATGGAAGAAACCAAAAGTGGATAAAATGAGAAGAGCATCGAACGCGAGTTGGAGTCCAAGTCCGTGTGGGTGGAACCATTTGAGTAGGTGACTACTCCCCGGCCTAAAGGCGCGGGGCTTCTACGGACAAGCCGAGGGCCTGTAGTCCCAGGCCACGAATATTGTAGGCAGCATTGAGGTCTCGATCAAGTTGAACATGACAGCACGGACAATCGAACACTCGGAC
>WNGG01017013.1_pt1 | contig 16309 bp, 14 predicted proteins | sample 5400661 | NCBI WGS metagenome assembly WNGG01 (sample SAMN13153372, study PRJNA577476) | soil metagenome | isolation source: 100 cm soil or saprolite under Garry oak tree replicate 1 | place: USA:California | collected 2016-06-15 | reverse complement strand
GTATGGAGGAGGGTGAGGAGGTCCATCTCACCGAGCCGGAATTCGAGGTGCTGGCCAATCAACCTGTGAGCTTTCCGCTGTACGCGTCGAGCACACGTACTACAGATCAGGTGGGCGCAGTCGTGACGGTGCCCGCGGAGCAGCTCTCCGCTTTGCCGGCTCTGCGCACGGTCCTCCGCTTCGGCAAAAAGGCCGGCACAGTGAAAATCCCGGTGCAGGTCTCGGCCCGTTTCACCGAAGTCGGCACCCTGGAGCTGTGGTGCGAAGCGCGCCAGACCAACCATCGCTGGCGCCTGCAGTTCCAGTTGCGGGGGGAAGGCAGCGCCCCTACGTTGCCCGCGCCCGGAGTGGTCAGAGAAGAACATGTAGTGGACGAAGCGCTGCTGGTAGAGGCGGGTCAACTGATCCAGGCGGTGTTTGCTGCTGCTTCTCTCACTACTGGAGAGGTGGTTACCCCTCAGGCCCTGACCCGCCCTGACCCGCCAGCTTGAACAGGGGCTCGGCACGAACAAGGAGGACTGGCCTCTGAGCGCAATTCGCCGTTTGTGGGACGTGTTGTGGGAGCATGAGAAAGGGCGGGAGCGCGGACCGGAGCACGAGGCCCGCTGGCTTAACCTGGCCGGCTTCTGCCTGCGCCCAGGATTCGGCCACGCCACCGACGAGTGGCGGTTGCAACAACTGTGGAAGCTCTATCCCCGTGGCCCGGTGCACGGGAACGCGGTCCAATGCCGGGCCGAGTGGTGGAACCTGTGGAAGCGAGTGGCGGGCGGGCTCAGCCGCCAGCAGCAGGCTGTTCTGTACGCCGATATCACTCCCTGGCTGTTGCCGAAACTCAAAGGCAGGATCAAAGCTGGGCGATCCAAAGTGGGGCCGCAAGAAATTCGCGAGATGTGGCAAGTGATGGGCAGTTGCGAGCGGCTCAACGTCGAAGCCAAGGCGGACTTGGGTGAAGAACTCGTCCGGTTGGTAGAGAAGGACAAAGCGTCAGACCTGGAAATCTGGGCATTGGCACGCCTGGGCGCGCGTGCGCTCCTCTACGGTCCAGCTAACTGCGTGGTGCGGCGCGAGACTGCTGCGGCCTGGGTTGAGCGGCTGCTACGGGCTGAGTGGCGCAAACCTGACACGCTCGCGTTTGCTTTGGTACAACTCGCTCGGTGTACCGGCGACCGCACACGCGATCTCGATGAGGAACTGCGTCAAAGAGTGGCCGAGCGACTAGCTCCCTTGCCTTCAGGCCAGCGTTGGGCCAGGCAGGTGCTTGAAGTGGTTGCCCTGGAAGCGAAAGAACAAGCACGCATTCTCGATGAGTCGTTGCCTGCGGGGCTGCGAATACGGAGTGAAGAGAGGTAAGCGTATAGAAACGGCCCTCACCCTCGGTCCCTCTCCCGCTGAGCGGGAGAGGGATGTCCGAAGGACAGGGTGAGGGCCTTCTCCCTTATCCCATGCCTGCCACGCGCTCGGCTTCGATCTTGTATGTCACCCGCACCTCTCCCGGCTGGCGGAAAGGATACTTGTCCTGACCAAGGTACTTTTTGGCCAGGGAGTCGATGTGTGCGTCGGCCCCCTCCTCGGTAATCTGTACGACCTTGCCACGGATCTGCAGGTAACGATACGGATTATCTGGGTCGTGAATTTCCAGCGCCACACCGGGACGGCTGCGCATGTTCTTGTCTTTCCAGCGCCCTTTGGCCGAGTTGATGCGGACATGAGTGCCGTCGTAGTCGAACCAGATCGGGGTCACCTGCGGGCTGCCATCCTTCATCACCGTGCCCAGGTGAGCGAAAGCCTTCTTCTGCAACAGGTCCTTGTATTGGTCGGGAATCGCTGCTGCCATGAGTGATCCTCCTCTCGTGGTTATCGTCGCGCCCTATCTTATATTCCGCACTCCGCATTCCGCAATCGCTCCAACAGTCCAAAGTCCAAAGTTGATAATCCGCATTCCGCACTCCGCATTCCTCCTCATGCTCCTTTCCCCACTGCTTCGTGCAGATGGCTGAGCCCTTCGTCGGCGAGAAGGTTGAGCAGACCGCGGACGATGCGGCGGGGCAGGAACGGACCCTCGTAGATCAGGCCGGTGTAGACCTGGACCAGCGAAGCGCCGGCACGGATACGGGCGTAAGCATCCTCGGCAGAGAAGATGCCGCCCACACCGATGAGCGGCAATTTCCCTTCAACCGCGTGGAACAACACGCGCATCACCTCAGTTGCCCGTTTGACCAGAGGCCGGCCGCTCAGCCCTCCTTCTTCATGTGATGGAGTGCGCAGCCCTGGGCGGGTAATTGTCGTATTGGTGGCGATAAGGCCGGAAGCGCCGGCCGCCTGAGCAACCCGGGCGATCTCGGTGACCTCCTCGTCGCTCAGATCCGGCGCGATCTTGACCAGGACGGGTTTCGGTTGGGTGTGTGCCTGTGCCTGCCCCGCAGTTCGGGACTGCCCCTGGGAGCTGTGCAGTGCGAGGTGGCGGTTCATCACCAGCAGTGCTTCGAGCAACCGCCCTAGGCGCTCGGTCTCCTGGAGTTTGCGCAGGCCCGGCGTATTAGGCGAACTTACATTGACGACAAGGTAGTCAGCAAAGGGAAACAGTTGCTCAAAACTCTCCAGATAGTCATTAGCAGCCTCTTCCAATGGGGTCACTCGTGACTTGCCAATGTTAAAGCCGAGGGGCACTGGATGTAGGCGGCCTGAAGGCAGGAGCTTTGTGAGCCGCCGTGCCACAGCCGCGGCGCCCTCGTTGTTAAAGCCCAGCCGATTGATACACGCCTCATCTTTTTCCAGGCGAAAAATGCGGGGCTTGGGATTCCCTTCCTGGGCTTTAGCGGTGATCGTGCCCAACTCAACGAAGCCGAACCCCAGCGCGGGCCACGCCAGCGGCACCTCAGCATTCTTGTCGTAGCCTGCGGCTAGGCCCACCGGGTTGGGGAAGGGCAGACCCCACAGCTCCTGGCTCAGGCGCGCGTCGTTAGGTGGGGGCACGGGTGCCAGTGTCGATGCTTGTAACAGCTTGAGCGCGTTGAGAGCGAGGTGATGAGCGTGTTCGGGGTCGAGAGCGAAGAAGAGCGGACGCAGACGGGAGTAGAACATTGAGGGGTTGGGGGTTAGGGGCTGGGGGTTAGGTGAAGGCGGTACTCGGCCTGTCTGGCGAGCCACGTGCGATACACGCTGGCCCATTCCCCACAATCCAGCGTCCACTTGTCGTCTTCTGGCTCTTCGCCACTCATGTAAGCGGCATAGAACGTTTCTGAGCGGATGCCATATTTACGCTCGAAGGCTAGCAGCTCTTCTTCAAGCGCGTGAATGTCTGCGTTCCCGCAGTGCTGGCACGACTTCATTCCTGAATCCCAGAGTTGTTTCTTGATTGGCCGCTTCGTGACAATTTCATCTTGTTGTAGTCTGCTGTAGATCCAGCGGTTGAGTTTGAACCGAAGACGCGGGTTGCTGTTGGAGATTGCATCGAGGAGGGAGCGAACGCTATTGAGGATTGAATCTCCAATACGCTTCACCTCGTTATCGTCTTTTGGTTCCTTGGAAAAATTTCTGTTCTGCGCCAGATTCGCCCGTTCCGCTTCAGAAAAGAGGTCTTGAAAAGTTCCGCTTACGATCTGGCTGCGATACCAAACCCAATGGGTTTTCTTCCACTTACTTTGGGGGAAATGGGTTTTGACCTCAGCCGTCATGGCGTCATAGTCTACCTGGCCTTTGGTGCGGTGAATGATGTCGAAAACCAGCTCTTTGATGGTTGGGTAAGGTTTGTTGCCGTGCATAGCCTGTTGCCTCTTGCCGCCCAACACCTTCCCGGGAGGCGATGCGATCAGAGGTACTCGCACTGCCCATCCTCTCCCACAGAGGTACCACCCTCACCCCCAAACAACCTTATGAGGTTATGGGAATAAATCATCAACTAGCACGGTCCAGCCGGGCACTGCCGGTTCAGCTTCAGCCACGTCACCCCGCCGGTAGACAGCGGGGTGTTCTGGATCGCTCGCGCGGTACACCTTCACCACTTCATCGCTGAGCAAATCGACATCCCACACCACCAGGGTCCCTGCAGCGAAGTAGTCTCGACGCTTGCGGGACATTCTTGCTTCAGCCCGTGGGCCATAATCGCCTTCGCTTCTCACTTCAACGGCAAAGACCGGGGCGCCTTGTAGGAACTTCATACCGGCGGGCTTGCCAGTATAGAATGCCGCGTCAGGGCTAAACGAGCGACGGTTTGGCAGGGTGACGATGAATCCGACGTTATCGCCAAAGGCGTATCCCGATTTTGTGCGTCTAGCGTACTGGCGCAGGCTGGCAAAAATCTCGCCGGTTGCATACCCAGGCAGACCTCCCGTCGGACTCATCAGCACTAATTTCCCATTGACAATTTCTGCCTTGCCGTTGTCGGGCACGTGGTACAGATCTTCAATTGTTGCTTCTCGTGCTGTGGTCATAGCAGCACCTCAATTGGCACGGCATGCCATGGCCCTCTAGAAAGGGCAGCCACACAAGACTGCCCTTCCAAACATTCTCGAACAGGATTATGCATTAGCCAATCCCGTACAGCGCCGCGCAGTTGTCGGCGACGATCCTCTGCGACTCGGTCTCCGGCACACCGGCAAAATCGCGCACGATTACTTCCTGTGAGTGCGGCCAGGTCGAGTCGGAGTGCGGAAAGTCTGAGGCCCACATGAGGTTCTCAACCCCAATGAACTCACGATTCAGCACGCCGACGCGGTCATCCTGGAAAGTAGCGTGCACCTGGCGCTTGAAATAGAAGCTGGGCGGCTCGGGGATAGCCGTGGTCTTTTCCAGATAGCGGTACTTTTCGTAGGCATGGTCCATGCGCTGCAGATAATGGCCGATCCAGCCAATGTCGTTCTCGGCCGAGACAATCTGCAGGCGCGGGAAACGCTCCAACACTCCGCCGAAGATCATGTCACTCAGGGAACGCTCGATCATATGGGGCAGAGACGGATAGCTCTTCATGATGCTGGCGCCGATACCACTGCCCTTGCGGCCGGTAAGAATATGCAGAGAGAGCGGCATGGCCACGTCCTGAGCCGCAGCCCAGAGAGGGTCCCAGATCGAGTTGTCATAGGGCCGGTCGTCTGGCGGCGCACCCCAGATTAGCCCGCCCTTGAGGCCCATCTTGGCGCAGCGTTCCACCTCACGCACCGCTTCCTGAACCTCGTCCATAGGAATTAAGGCGATGCCGGCGAAGCGATGCGAGTTGTGGCTGCAGAATTCCGCCAGCCAGTCATTGTAAGCACGAAAGCTGGCCGCGCGCAGGCCGCCGTCCTCGATGCCGTAGAGCATCATGCCCAGACTGGTGTAGAGCACCTCACCCTGCACGCCATCGATTTCCTGATCCTTGACCCGCTGCCCCGGGTCCCAAGCCCCCGGCCTCACACCGGGATAGCCCTTAAACATTTTGTCCGAGTATTCCCTGGGATCAACCCCGGCCACCGCAAACCCGGACACCGGAAATGGTTGTAGCCCCTCACAGACGAAGAAGTCGCCTTGGACTCCGTTCACTTCTTTCTCGACGTGCGGGGCGCGATCGCGAAAACGCGCATCGATGCGTGAGGTCCACACGTCGGCGGGCTCGACTACATGCGAATCAGCAGACAGGACTCTGTTCATACTCATGCTCTCCTCCTGGTTGGGACTGCCCGCGACTCTACCGCCGGAGGGACAGGGGGTCAAGGTTTAACGCTTTGCCCTTGGTAGATCCGACCGTGCCCCCCTTAACGTGGGCGCATCCCTTCTCTAGGGCGTGACCGGATCCAGGGACGCTAGCAGCCTTTGCAGCGCGGCGAAGCCTACCGGCTTGACCAGGTGGTGATCGAAGCCGGCCTCATGCGAGCGCCGGCGGTCGGCTTCCTGCCCCCAGCCGGTCAGCGCGATCAGCACCACGTTTTGCAGCTGGGGCTGCTCCCGTATCCTTTTCGCTACCTCGTAGCCGTTCATCCCCGGCAAGCCAATGTCAAGCAACACTACGTTCGGTTGAAACGCCGCCGCCGTCTCCAGCGCACTTGGCCCGTCATAGGCGGTGCGGACGCTGTTCCCCCTTAGGTTCAGCAGCCTGGCGAGGATTTCTGCCGAATCCTTACTGTCATCGACCACCAGAATACGCCAGCCCCGAGATGGCGCCGCGCGCTCGCCGTCCTGCGGCTCCTGTCTGGGGTGGTCTTGCGGCTTCTGCGCAGGCAAGGGCAGCCGGACAACGAACTCGCTGCCGCAGCCGGGACCGGCGCTGTGGGCCTCGACCGTGCCCTCGTGCATCTCGACCAGGGCACGCACCAGACTCAGCCCGATGCCGAGTCCACTGCGCGTGTGCTCCAGGGAACGATCTCCCTGCGTGAACATCTCGAAAACATGCGGCAACATATCCGCAGGGATGCCGATGCCGGTGTCCTGCACCCGGATCACCACCGCTTCGCCCTCCTGTCCGGCGTTTACCCAAATGCAGCCACCCCGTTCGGTGAACTTGGCGGCGTTGTGCAACAGGTTGAGCAGCAGTTGGGCCAGCCGGGTGGCATCGGCTTCCAGATAGATCGGCTTGGGCGGGAGCGTAACTGTCAGTTCATGTCTCGCAGCCTTAATGTGGGGGCGGCTCAACTCGACGGCCTCATTCACTACCAGTGCCAGTTCGACTCGCTCTTTGCGGAGTTGAATCTTGCCCGTGCTGATCCGCGAGGTGTCAAGCAGGTCGTCAATGAGCCGCACCAACTGTCGCAACTGGCGCTCCATCATCTCCTGCACTTGCTCGGGGTCCTGCCCTGTCCCGCCCCCCATCCGCAAGATCTGCAAGCCGTTGCTGAGCGCAGCGAGCGGGTTGCGGAGTTCGTGGGACAACATCGCCAGGAATTCATCCTTGCGGCGGTCGGCTTCCTTGAGCGCCTCTTCCACCCGCACCCGGTCGGTGATGTCGATGGCCATGCCGCCGACCAGGGTCGCCTGCCCGTCCGAGCTGAGGATCGGGAACTTGCTGACGAGCGAATGATGCAGAACCCCGTCCTCATGCTCCAGGATCTCGGTCGTCAGGATGCCCGTCTCACTGGCGAGCGCCTGCCGGTCGTTCTCCCTGAACTGAGCGGCGGTCTCCGGTGGGAAGACCTCGTCGTCGGTCCGGCCGGAGAGCTGTGCCCGGGGCGTGCGGAAGGCCTTCTCGGTGGCGTCGTTGACGTACACATAGCGCCCTTCGAGGTCCTTGATCCACGCCAGGCCGGGCAGGTGGTGCATGAAACGGACGAAGCGCTGCTCGCTCGCCCGTAGCGCCTCTTCCGCCTGCTTGCGTTCCGTAATGTCGCTATTGACCTCCAATACCCGCACCGGGTTGCCCTGCTGGTCCCGCTGCAGCACCCAATGGCTGGCCACGACGACCTTGCCGCCGTCCCGCCGGGTATGGACCAGCTCGCCTGCCCACTCTCCAGTGCCCAGCAGGTCGGTGTGGATCTCGGCCAGCGGTTTGGGGAACTGCGTCTGGAGCAGCGCGTGGCTGACCTGCCCCTCGGCCTCTTCCCTCTTCCAGCCGAACATTCGCACTGCGCCCTCGTTCCAGGCGATGATCCGGCCGTCCAAGTCACGGATCACCACATGGGCAAGGTCCAGGGCGTGCGCTTGCTCTTGCAACTGGGCTGCCTGCTGCCGTAACGCCGCTTCGGCGCGCTTACGACTCTGCGCGAACCAGATGACCAGCGCCGACACCAGTACGAACATGCCGGCCCAGGCCGCGTCGCTTATATCGAACTCTAGCGCGTAGTACGGGGGATAGAAAAAGTAATCGATTGCCAGGACGGAAAGGCCGCTGGCCAGCAGCGACGGACCCAGGCCGCCGTACCAGGCGCTCAGCAGCACGGCGACGACAAATAGCGGAGCAGGATTGACGTGAAGCGGCAACAGCAACGTCACCAGCACCGTGGCCGGGACTGCCGCCGCGGGAATGGCGTAGCGCCTCAGTGCTGAAAGTGCAGAGTGCGGCATCTTCCACTTGTGGGCAAAGGAAGCACGATCCAAGCATTTTACGCAGGGCAAAAAGGAAAATATAGTATCCTCTGGGCAGGAGGAAAACCTAGCGCTTCAGCAGCGCTATAGTTTGGCGCTAATGGGGCCTTCTTGTAGAGGCACGGCTGTCAACCCCCTGTGATGTGATCTCTTGTGACGGCTTGCACTGCTCCCGGCGGAATTCTCGCCAGGCTGACCCCCGTTCGCTTGAGCCCGACGAGGCGACCCAGCTGCGTCCCGGATAAGAGGGAGTGTGGGTTCCAGGGGTGTGAGAAGGTCTGCGCCTTCTCGGCTATTTCCGGTGCGCGTAAAAGGAGAGGCTTTGTCTCTGATATACTTATTCCTCACTTTCCGGTAGGCTTCTCTCACACCTAGATACTGTCGCCGCAGAGTTATCACGCTGTCTCTACTGTTAAGAGTGCTTTACTTTGATTGCCCCCAGCGTTACAATCTAATCCATTGTTTGTCGCCATTGAAGAAGCCGATAGGCTACCAGAAGTCAATCTTATACCTAATAATTTCTCATGCGCGTTACAGACTCAATTACACTAACGGACCTGGAGCTGACGAGGTTTTTCTTCGCGATCGTGTGGCTGTTGGCTTTTTCGCACTTCTTCGGTCACCTGTTTCATAGGTACAAGCTTCCAAGGGTTATTGGCGAAATCTCCGGTGGATTTTTGTTAGGGCCAACGGTTTTAGGCTTCTTCCTTCCCACTGTTCATAACTGGCTCTTCAATGCGTTTCCGGTTGAGGGAAAGCTGATTTCAATCGTGTACTGGTTTGGCTTGGTGCTCCTGATGTTTATCTCTGGTTTTGAGATTCAGAAATCCTTTAGCGGTGGAGATCGAAAACTGATCCTCGCCGTTCTGTTAGGATCAACGCTCGTTCCTTTTCCAGCAGGGTGGCTTGCCCCATCAGTGTATGATTTTTCCCCATACATTGGCACCAAGAACAACGCGCTGGCGCTGCAAATTGTCGTTGCTGTTGCGGTGGCCGTGACCTCAATCCCCGTACTGTCGAAAATGTTTGTTGACCTGAACATCATTCATACACGTTTTGCGAAAATCGTACTCACAGCGGCAACGTTACATGATGTCATCCTCTGGGTTGCCCTGGCAATTGCCACCGGGCTGGTAAGCTCAGAGGGGGTGCGATCTGCGGACATCCTTTCGACTGTTGTGATCACCCTTGCCTTTTTTGGCTTGGTCCTTGCTGTCATGCCGAGGCTGATACGATTCAGCAACAGCCTCAGGTACAATCTCGTGATTAAATCTTCTGTTTCCGGTTATGCATTATTAATCTGTTTTCTCTTTGCGGCTGTCGCCAGTCTCTTGAACGTGAATGTCGTGTTTGGCGCATTTCTCGCAGGTATCGTGATCGGGGTGATGCCGCAAGAGAGGTTTGAGAAAGAAAAAGCCCATATTAAGGAGATAGCCCTGGCGTTCTTTGTTCCTATCTATTTTGCCACAGTGGGGTTGAAACTAGATTTGATTCATCACTTTGCTGGCACGTTCTTTCTCGGCTTCCTGGCCTTCGCCTCAGTTTTTGAAACAGCCGGAACTCTCATTGGTGCGAGACTCGTTAGAACCGATTGGTTATCAAGCTGTAACTTAGGGGTAGCAATGAATACCAGAGGGGGGCCAGGCATTGTCCTTGCTACCATTGCCTTTGACCAGGGGATTATTAACGAAACATTCTTTGTCACCCTTGTTCTGACAGCAATAGCGACCTCGCTCTTAGCCGGGTGTTGGTTTAGATATGTGTTAGGCAGAGGCTGGCCGCTTTTGACATCTGCCCCGAACTCATAGTTCTGGTGGGCCAAATCAGGGCACCGGTGTGAGGCAGGGGATCAAGGTTTAACGCTTTGCCCCTCGTTTTCGTGCCTGAGCATGGCCAGGGTCTGGAAGGCGGCGGCTTGGTCCGCGCTCTTCTTATTCAGGCCTTCACCACGGCCGTACAATTTCCCGGCGATCGAGACCTGGCTGATGAACCACTTCTGGTGGTCCGGACCTCTGGCCTCGACTACCGTATACAGAGGGGTCTCCTTGAAGATTTTCTGGGTGATTTCCTGTAAGCGGGTTTTGCAGTCAAACAGCACGGCCCGCGACTTTTCTTCGAGTTCTGCGACGAAGTGCTGGGAAACCAGCGTATAGGCCGAGGCGAAGCCGCCATCGAGGTACACAGCGCCCAGCACTGCCTCATATGCCGAGGCCAAAATCGACGGCTTCTCCCGTCCGCCACTGCGTTCCTCGCCCCCACCCAGACGGAGCCAGCGCCCCAGCGATAGACCCGCGGCCTTGGTCGCAAGCACCTGGGCATTGACCAGAGAGGCCCGCAGCTTCGACAGGTCTCCCTCGTTAGCCTCGGGAAATCGCTGCATGAGCAGGTCGCTCATCGCCAGGCCGAGCACAGCGTCCCCGAGAAATTCCAGCTTCTCGTTGTGTTCTTCGCCTGGCTCGAGAGGGAAAGAGCGGTGGGTGAGCGCAAGACTAAGCAGTTCCGTGCGCTGGAAGTGGTAGGACAGGAGGGATTCGAGTGACTCAAGATCAGACATGACAGGCGCTCAGGCTAGGGTCTAGGAAAGTCGCTCAGTTCGGAGTCCGGAGTCCGGAGTCCGAGTTCTGACTTCTGGCTTCTGACTTCTCAGCTTGTATCTGTCCCCACAGGGTCTCACCGTTCGTGCGGATGATGGTTACCGGCACCTCGCGGTTCATATATGCGTCTCCCCCTGTGGCCAGGACTCGCAGGTAGTTGCGGCTGTAGCCCTTAAGCAGGCTACTGGCTTTGTCACGCTACGCACCTGACGGGCGCGGGCGTCGATGATCGGCTGTGGCACTTTATCCTGGAACTTCGCCGCCGTGGTGCCGGTACGCACGGAGTAGGGAAACACGTGAAAGTAGGTGAGGGGGCTTGCCTCAAGAAACGCCAGGCTACGGGCGAACTCAGCTTCCCCCTCGCCAGGAAAGCCAACGATGAGATCCGTGCCAAGTGCCGCATGCGGCAAGGTCTCGCGCAGTCTAGTCAGCACATCGCGCGCGAGCGCAGGATCATAACGCCGGCGCATGCGTGACAGAATGGTATCGTCCCCGGACTGGAGCGGGATGTGCAGGTGCGGGCAGAGCGTTTCTGCCTGGGCCAGCACTCGCATGAGGGAGTCGCTGATCTCGTGGGGATCAACAGAACTCAAGCGCACGCGTGGCACTGGCTTGCGCTCCTCAATCGCTTCCAACAGCCAGGTCAAGTTCACGCGCGGGTCGAGGTCCTCTCCGTACCCGCCCAGGTGGATGCCGGTAAGCACGACCTCCTGAAAGCCCTGGTCAGCCAGGCGATCGAGCTGCTCTAACACAATGCGCGGAGGCACGCTGCGGCTCTTGCCGCGCGACATCGGCACGATACAGAACGTGCAGAATAGGTCACAGCCTTCCTGGATCTTCAGGAACGCCCGGGTCTGGCCGCTGAAAGTGAGTGCGCCCAACGTGTCGATCCCTGGGGTCTTGCCGTGTTCCGCCTTGCGCAGGTTGCTGACCAGGACCCGCTCTGCCAACTCAGCCGTGACGGCGCGCAACAGGTCGTCCAGGCGGTTCAGGCCGATGATGTAATCGACCTCCGGCACCCTGGCCACAGACTTGGGATTCACCTGCGCGTAACAGCCAGTCATGATGACCCGCGCTGAGGAGTTGTGGCGTTTGGCCCGGCGGGCGAGTTGGCGACTCTCGGCGTCAGCCTGGTGGGTGACGGTGCAACTGTTGACAATATACACGTCGGCGGTCTCGGCGAACGGCACGAGCGTATGCCCCTCGGTCCGGAGGCGATCTTCGATCGTAGCGGTGTCGTACTGGTTAACCTTGCAGCCCAGAGTAGTGATCGCCACACGCAGAGGGAAAGGCGCACCCTTCGACGGGCTCAGGGTGATCGGGTGAGTCTCCGAAGCTTCATCCGGCAGCCGTTCGTGCTGAGCTTGTCGAAGCATGAACTTACAACGCTCCTTCGATCCAGCCGCCGCCGAGGACGCACTCCCCGTCGTAGAACACCACTGCCTGGCCCGGAGTCACCGCTGGATAGGATTCATGAAACCAGACTGCCGCCCGCCCCTCGGCCTGAGGCACAACGCGCGCGGGAATGGCAGGATGACGGTAGCGAATCTTTACCTCCGCCTCGATCTCCTGCGTTTGTCTCCCTGCCACCCAGTTGACTGCCTTGGCCACCAGGCCGCGGGTCATGAGCCGGTCCTTGCTGCCGACCGTGACGCGGCCACTTTGCGCCTCGATGTGGGTGACGTACCTGGGCGCGGCCAAGCCGCCCACCCCCAAGCCGCGGCGTTGGCCGATCGTGAAGCGGTGGATGCCGCCGTGCGCGCCGAGCAGCTGCCCGTCTTGATCGACCACCTCGCCGGCCTTCAACTGATCTGCCGACAGCCGCTGCTCGATAAAGCGCGCATAGTCCCCGTCAGGCACGAAGCAAATGTCCTGACTCTCCGGCTTCTCTGCCACTTTGAGCCCCAGGGCACGGGCTTTTTCTCGCACTTCGGTCTTGGTGAGGTGGCCAACCGGGAACAACGTGCGGGCGAGCTGCGCCTGGCTTAAGGTGAACAGGAAATAGGACTGATCCTTGCGCTGGTCGATCCCGCGCCGGAGCTGGTAGCGTCCGCTCGGCTGGTCATACGCGACCCGGGCATAGTGACCGGTGGCGACAAAGTGGGCGTCCAGCTCACGCGCCCGCTGCCACAACAGGTCGAACTTGAGGTCGCGGTTGCACAGCAGGCAGGGGTTAGGGGTGCGCCCGTGGAGATACTCATTGGTGAAGACGTCGATCACGCGGCTGCGGAACGCCTCCTTGAGGTTCAAGACGTAGTACGGGATGCCCAGGTGTTCAGCCACGCGGCGGGCGTCCTGAAAATCATCGATCGAGCAGCAGCCCCCCTCGTGCCCTTCGGCGTTGCCGGCAAGCAACATGGAGATGGCAATGACCTCATAGCCAGCCTCAACCAGGAGGGCCGCGGCTACGGCGCTGTCTACTCCACCGCTGAGAGCGGCGAGGACGCGCTTGCCACGCTAGCAGGCTGCTGAAAAAGTCGTTCTCGTGCTTCGACAGGCTCAGCACGAACGGAGAATTGCCAACGCTTTCAATACCCGCCCCGTTCGCCCTGAGCTTGTCGAAGGGTGAACATGGTGTTTTTCCGCACCCTGCTAGACGCTAGACTCTAGACGCTAGACTCATCACTATGCTCGCGCTGCCACGCGCACGCGCTCGACTACCGCTGGCAGCACCTCTAACACACGCTCGATCTCCTGCTCGGTGGTGTTCTTGCCCACGCTAAAACGGATCGCGCTCTTCGCGGCGGCGGTATCGCGGCCTAGCGCCAGGAGTACGTGCGAGGGCTCAAGCGAACCGGCGGCGCAGGCTGAGCCGGTCGAGACTGCGACCCCGGCGAGATCGAGACCCATCATCAGTCCCTCTGCGGTAGCTCCAGCGAAGCCGACATTGAGGGTATTGGAGAGACGATCACGCTCGGGGCTGTTAAGAGAGACATTGGGGACCCTCTGCAGGATACCCTGCCAAAGCCGCGTGGTCAGCCTCAAGTAATGAGCCACGTTGACCTCAAGCTCCTGCGCTGCCAGGGTCGCGGCTACCCCAAAGCCTACAGCCGCGGCGACGTTCTCGGTTCCCGGCCGCTTCTCACGTTCCTGCGGCCCGCCTGCCAGCACGGGCACGAGCCCCGTGCCTTTACGTACGTAGAGCGCCCCCACACCCTTGGGGCCATAAATCTTGTGCGCCGAGAGCGATAGCAGATCCACACCCAGGCGGCTGACGTCGAGCGGAAGCTTGCCCGCAGCCTGCACGGCGTCCACGTGCAGGAGCACACCACGCTCCCGGGTCACTCGACTGAGCGCGGAGATCGGTTGAATCGTGCCGACCTCATGGTTGGCGAGGCCGATACTGACCAGCACGGTCTCCGGTCGTGAGGCCGTGGTCAGGTCATCCACCTGAACTCGGCCGTTGCTGTCTACTGACAAAGTAGTCAAGGCAAATCCCTCGCGGGTGAGGGCGTGCAACGGCGCCAGCACAGAAGAATGCTCGATCGCTGTGGTGATAACGTGCAGCCCTTTCCGGTTACTGCGCGCCGCCCACAGCGCGCCGCGCAGGGCCAGGTTGTTGCTTTCGGTGCCGCCACTGGTAAACAACACCTGGGACGGGCGAGCGTTGATAAGCGCGGCCACCTGCTCACGCGCCTCTTCCAGTCCCTGCTTGGCCCGGCGTCCGGCCCAATGCACACTGGAAGGGTTGCCGAAGTGGGCACTCAGGTACGGGAGCATAGCCGCCAACACTTCTGGCCGTAAGGGGGTCGTCGCGTTATGGTCGAGATAGATTGTCTGCATGGTCTGTGTACCGCATAGAGTAAGGGCGGGTTGGCAACCCGCCCTTACTTTCGCTCTTCCAGGGAGAAGGTTGAAGTAAGGGTTGCGTCAGTTCTCCCAGCCATATGCGCCGTGAAGTTTCACAAAGCGACACTCGCCAAAGTACTCCTCACGGATCCCGGTAGGCTCTCTCCACACTCGCACCAGGGTCTGGAGGTCTTCCTCGCCCATAGGTATCACCAGACGTCCGCCGAGCCGCAGCTGGGACAGCAAGGGGCGAGGGAGGCAAGGCGCAGCGGCTCCGACCACAATCGCATCGAAGGGCGCTGCGGCGTCCCAACCCAGAGTACCGTCTCCGAGGTATACCGTCACGTTGTGGTAGCCCAGTTCTTGCAGGGTCATCCGCGCGCGCCCGGCCAGGTACTCCGACATCTCGACCGAGAGCACGCGTGCACACAGCTCAGCGAGGACTGCGGTCAGGTAGCCCGAGCCAGTGCCGACTTCAAGCACACACTCGCTACTGGTGAGCTGCAAGGTCTCGGCCATCAGCGCCACCATATAGGGCTGGGAGATGGTTTGTCCCTCGCCGATCGGCAAGGGATGGTCGTCATAGGCACGGTCACGGAGAGACTCGTCCACAAACAGGTGCCGCGGCACCCGGCCCATAGCTGCGAGCACGCGCGGATCGCTGATGCCACGGCTGACGAGCTGCTCCTGTACCATGCGCCCTCGTGCCTGCGTGTAGATCAGCGCCATGGCAGCCTCAGGTTCCGCAGCTCTCGTAAAGAGCTGTAATTGGTCAGGTCAACCAGGAGGGGGGTCACCGAGATAAACCCCTCCTGCACGGCCACACAGTCTGTGCCCTCGTCCGGGTCGAAGCCAAGATCATCCCCGCCGATCCAGTAGTATTTTTTCCCGCGCGGGTCGATGCGGACCTCGATCGTCTCGGCGTAGCGCCGCTTGCCCTGGCGGGTCAGGCGGTATCCTTTAATTTCCTGCCGGGGCAGACTCGGCACGTTCACATTCAGCAGAGTGTCAGGCGGCATCCCCTGGACTATCACCTCGGCAGCCAAAATCGTTGCGAACTCTGCCGCCGGACCAAAATGGTATGTCGTCCCCTTGCTCACAAGTGACACGGCAATCGCCGGGATACCCAGCAGCGAGCTCTCGATAGCGGCGGACACGGTGCCGGAGTAGGTAACGTCGTCCCCCAGGTTCGCGCCCTTGTTAATGCCTGAGACCACGAGGTCGGGTCGGATTGGCAGAAAGCCTTTCACCGCCAGGTTCACGCAGTCAGTCGGGGTACCGTTGACGGCGAAGCGCCGGGGCGCGATTTCTTCGATGCGCAGCGGCCGGTGCAGGGTGAGCGAGTGGCTAACCGCGCTCTGCTCCCGGTCCGGAGCCACCGTGTAGATCTCACCGATGGCAGCCAGCGCCTCTTCGAGCGCGCGGATACCCTCGGAATGAATGCCATCGTCGTTCGAGACCAAGATAATCATAGAGATATTTGAGCAGCAAGCCGATGAAAAAGAAAGGCGATCGCTTGTACGATCGCCTCTCCGCTACTGGTCGGGGTGAGCCGATTTGAACGGCCGACCACTCGCACCCCAAGCGAGTGCGCTACCAGGCTGCGCTACACCCCGACAGGATCGGCGACTCGCCTTGCTGTCTCTCTTAGCGCCTGGAGGGTGAAGGGGTCAAGGGCCTGCTGGACGGCTTATGGCAGATAGCTTATGGCTTATAGCTTATGGTAAGAGCTATATACCATATGCCCATCTCGCAGGATGCGACTGCCCGACTGGACTGGGCAGTATAGAGCGAACGCAGTGAGCGAGCCATAGGCCATAGGCCATAAGCGATAGAGCGAACGTAGTGAGCGAGCTATATGCTCTCTGCCGGTAGAGGTGCCTATGCCGACCTATCAAGGGGGATGCCATTGCGGCAGAGTCCGGTTCGAGGTGACGACC
>WNGG01009618.1_pt1 | contig 16311 bp, 18 predicted proteins | sample 5400661 | NCBI WGS metagenome assembly WNGG01 (sample SAMN13153372, study PRJNA577476) | soil metagenome | isolation source: 100 cm soil or saprolite under Garry oak tree replicate 1 | place: USA:California | collected 2016-06-15 | reverse complement strand
CAGCGTCCGTGCGGTCTCGTCCCACACCGCCCGCTCGAAGATCCCGGGCTCGCGCTCGAGCCAGCGGTCGTGCGTCTGCGCGATGTCCTCCGCGCCGGGCGTGAAGACGTCGAAGACGAAGCGTCCGCCAGGCACGAGCAGGGCGCGCACGCTCGCCAGCGCCTGCCGGCGGTCGTCGTCCGAGTGCAGGTGGAGCAGCGACCGGAACGGGCAGATCACGAGGGGCACCCGCTCTGCGACCGGCGGATGCCGGAGATCGCCCACGCGCAGGTCGACCTCGACCCCGGCGAGCGCGGCGCGCTGCGCACACACGTCCAGCATCGCGCGGGACGAGTCGACCCCGATCACGCGGATTCCGTCCGCCGCGATCGGCACCGCGATGCGGCCGGTGCCGACGCCGAGCTCCACGACCGGCCCTCCGGAGCGGCGCGCCTCCTCGAGGTAGAAGCCGACGTCCTCGACCACGCTCGCGCTCCACGGGTCGTACAGCTCGGCAATCGCGTCGTAGGGACTGGACACTCCCGCTATCGTTCCAGCATGGCAGTGACGCACGCGCGCTTCGCCTTTAGCCCGCCCCGGCTCGCCGGGGACGGGCGCTAGCGCACGCGCAGCCGCCGATCCCTCCAGACGAGCCGGGGCGTTGCAGACGTTCGGCCCTGGACCCGTTGCAAGGAGGAGAGATGGAGAAACGATCCGTTACAGTCGCCGCCGTGGACGTCGAGGCCCTCGAGCGCGAAGCTCAAGGCGCGATCGCGGCCGCGTCCACGCGGGCGGCGCTGGACGAGGCGCGCGTCCGCTATCTCGGTCGCAAGAGCGAGCTGAAGCAGGCACTGCGCGGCGTGCGCGACCGCGAGAGCGGCATTGCGCTGAACGCGCTGCGCGAGCGCCTCGAGGCGGCGTTCGACGCGCGGGAAGCCGAGCTGGAGCTGGCCGAGCTGAAGCAGCTCGACGAGGCGCTCGACGTGACGCTCCCGGGCACGCCGCTGCGCCGGGGGCACCTCCATCCCCTGACCCAGATCATCCGCGAGGTCGAGGACATCTTCCTCGGGCTGGGGTACGAGATCGTCGACAGCCGCGAGGTCGAGACGGTCTGGCACAACTTCGATGCGCTCAACCAGCCGCTGACGCATCCGTCGCGCTCGCACCGCGACACCTTCTACATCGACGCCGAGACGCTGCTGCGCGCGCACACCTCGACCGGACAGATCCGGACGATGGAGACGCGGCAGCCGCCGCTGTACATCGCGACGATCGGGCGCGTGTACCGCCGCGACACACCGAGCCCGCGGTCGACGCCGAACTTCCACCAGGTGGAGGCGCTCGCCGTCGACCGGGAGATCACACTCGCGGACCTGAAGGGGACGCTGATGCATTTCGTGCGCGCGATGTTCGGGGAGGACCGGCAGGTTCGCGTGCGCACCAACTACTTCCCGTTCACGGAGCCGTCGGTCGAGTTCGACGTCACGTGCTTCCTCTGCGGCGGCACCGGCTGTGTCTTCTGCAAGTACTCCGGCTGGTTCGAGATGGGCGGCGCGGGCGTCGTCGATCCGGCCGTGTTCGAGAACGTCGGCTACGACCCGGAGGAGTGGTCCGGCTTCGCCTGGGGCCTCGGCATCGACCGGATCGCAGCGCAGCGCCACGGCGTTCCGGACATCCGCATGTTCTGGGAGAACGACCTGCGCGTGCTGGAGCAGTTCTAGCGATGCGCGTGCCGCTGAGTTGGCTGCGCGAGTACGTCCCGGTCGAGGTCCCGACGCGCGAGCTCGCCGACCGGCTCGTCATCTCGACGTGCGAGGTCGACCGGATCGAGACACGCGGAGTCGCGGACGTCGACGGCAACCTCGCGCTCTTCCGCGTCGGGCGTGTGCTCGAGGCGGCGAAGCATCCGAACGCCGACCGGTTGCAGCTCTGTCACGTCGACGTCGGCGAGGCAGACGCGCGCCAGATCGTCTGCGGCGCGTGGAACTTCGGCGCGGGCGCAACCGTCGCGGTCGCACTGCCCGGCGCGGTGCTCCCGAACGGCCTCCGGCTCGAGCGCCGCGAGGTGCGTGGACAGGTGAGCGACGGCATGATCCTCGCCGAGGACGAGGTCGAGCTCGGCACCGATCACGCCGGCATCATGGTGCTCGAGAACGGCCTCGAGCCGGGGACGCCGCTCCGCGACGTGCTGCCGCTCACGGACGAGGTGCTCGAGCTCGAAACGTTCCACAACCGTCCCGACCTGCTCGCGGTGTACGGCATCGCGCGCGAGGTGGCGGCGCTCTACGACCTCCAGCTCGCGGAACCGCCTGGCTCCGATCCCGGCCGCGACGGCGACGAGCAGGTCGACGTCGCCGTCGACGACTTCGAAGGCTGCCCGCGCTACATCGGCCGGCTCTTCCGCGACGTCACGATCGGGCCGTCGCCCGTCTGGCTCAAGGCGCGGCTACTGGCGGCGGGCATGCGGCCGATCTCGAACATCGTCGACGTCACCAACTACGCGATGCTCGCCCTTGTCCGCCGCGCACGCGCCGGCGAGAAGCTGAGGACGCTCGACGGGATCGACCGCGACCTCGAGCCGTACGACCTGATGATCGCGGACGCCGACCGCTCCGTCGCGCTGGCGGGAATCATGGGCGGCGAAGAGAGCGAGATCGGCGACGGCACGTCGAGCGTCCTGCTGGAAGCCGCGAACTTTGAGCCGTACACGATCTTCCGCACCTCGGAGCGCCTGCGTCTGCGGACCGAGGGATCGACCCGGTGGGAGAAGGGCGTCGACCCGTACCTCGCGGAGCAGGCCGCGAAGCTCGCAACGCAGCTGATCGTCGAGCTCGCCGGCGCACGGTGGACCGGTGACACGGACGTCCACCAGGATCTGCCGGCACGCCCCGTCGTCGCTTTCCGTCCCGCGAAGACCGATGCCGTGACCGGTCTCGAAACGCCGCCGGACGAACAGCACGCGATCTTGCGCGGGCTCGGGTTCGAGGTCGACGGCGAGAAGGTCGTCGTCCCCACCTGGCGGGCGCGCGACGTGACGCGTGAGATCGACCTCGTCGAGGAGGTCGCCAGGTTCCGGCTGGACGACGTCCCGTTCCGCCTGCCGCGCCGTCGGGCGATGTTCGGCCGCCTGACGAAGCTGCAACGCCTGCGCCGGAAGATCCAGGACACGCTCGCCGGCTTCGGCTACACCGAGGCCTACACCTGGAGCCTCCTCCCGGAGGAGGCGGAGATGGATGCGGTGCGGTTGCAGGAGCCGCTCTCGAGCGAGCAGGCCGTCCTGCGAACGTCGCTCCTCGACGGCCTCGTCGCCTCCGCCCGCCGCAACGTCGACGCCGGCAAGGAGCGCGTGGCGCTCTTCGAGCTCGCCCACGTGTATCTCCCCACCGGCGCACAGCTGCCGGAGGAGCGCTGGCATGTGGGCGGCATCGTTGCGGGCGGCTTTGGCCAGGCGAAGGGCGCCGTCGAGGGCCTGTACGACGCGCTTGCGGTCGAGCCGGTCTTCGAGCCCGTGGACGACGTTCGCGGACGCGGCCGCGGTGCGCACACGCAGGACGGTTGGGTGCTCGCGCTGCGCGATCCCGATCTGGCCGGCGACTGGGGCGCCTTCGAGCTCGACGTCGAGGCCCTTGCCGAGCGCGTCCCGGATGTCGTGGTCTACGAGGACGTGATCACGTACCCGCCGGTGCGGCAGGACCTCGCGTTCGTCGTCGATGAACAGGTGCCGGCCGGGGAGCTCGGAGCGGACGCTCACCGACGAGGACGCCGCGGAGCTGCGCAACCGGATCGTGGCGGCATTGGCGCGCCAATTCGGCGCCGGGCTGCGCGGCTGAGCAGGAAAATATGACTTAGAAGCCGTATCCGTGCGGCGTGTTTCTCCGTTCTTTCCGCATATAGCCCTGCGGCATAAGGAGAGAGTGATGACGAAGCACACTGCGGCGTTCGCGAGCACGATCGTGCTCGCGCTGGGGATTGCCGCGTCCGCGGGCTCGGCTCTCGCCGGCAACGGCACCGACCCCGCCTCCCGGGATCACGGGAACTCGGCAAACGCTCCAGGCCAGGTCAAGAAGGCGAGCACTGTCTCGACGCAGAGCGCAAGCGCCAGCGGCGGCGCCGACGCGAACGCCAACGCATCCACCTCCGGCGTCAAGCCGACCAGCTCGACGGCGCACGGCAACCACAACACGTCGTGCACCACGGGCGGCGGGACCGGCTCGAGTGCGACCTGCACGTCGACCGGCTCGAATGCCGCCACGACGCAGACCGCGGCTCACGCTGACGCGTCGAAGCGTTACGGGAACGGCTCGACGGCTGCTCAGGTCGCGAATGGCACCGGCGCGCCTGCGGGCACGACGCTCACCGGGCCCGGCAACAGCCAGCCGCACAAGGTCACCGACTGCCGGCACACGCACGCGGTCGACGTCCACGCCGTGAAGACCTACTCGACCTCGGCCTGCACGACGAACGTCACGCTCACTGGGAACGTCGCCGGCGTGACGGCCGCGACCACCCCGACCGTGACCGGGACCACGACCCAGCAGGGAAGCGTCCTCGGGGCGACCGCATCGGCCCGGCACGGCAATGTCGCGCCTCAGGGCGGCGTCCTCGGCGCCATCCAGGCGGTCGGCCAGGGCACACTGCCCTTCACGGGGCTTCAGCTCTGGATGTTCGTCGCCGCCGCGGTGGCCGTGATGGGGCTCGGCCTGCTGCTCCGTCACCAGACCCGCGTGACCGCGTAACCCGCGACACAGGACAATTCGGAAGGGCGGCCCGGCGGCCGCCCTTCTCTTTTGCAAATCCTCTGGACAAAGCCGGCTTCCTCACTAACGTGAGACGTGGGGAAGGGGAGGATGACCATGCGGCTGCGGCTAACGGGCACGTTCGTGCTCGTCTTCGGGATCTTCGTGTTCGCGGGCTCTGCGCTCGCGGGCAACGGGAACGGCAATGGAAACGGCAACGGGAGTAGCGGTGCGCCCGGCAATTCGGCGAGCGCTCCCGGACAGGTGAAGAAGGATGCGCCCCCGGCGGGGGCGGAGACGACAACCGTGGCGACGACGACGGTCGCCGACCAGAACGCGGCGCCTACCGCCGGCGTGAAGCCGGCGAACGACACGGCGCACGACACACGCGCACCGGCTTCGTCCAGCGCGACGAAGCTGTACGGCAACGGGCAGACCGCGGGCGGAATCGCCCTGCACCACGGGGCGTCCCCTTCGACGAGGCTGCACGGGCCGGGGAACAGCCAGCCCCACAAGGCTGCCCCGTGCTCAGGCGGCCACGAGGTCGACGTCCACGCGCTGAAGGGCCGGCGCACCGGCGCCTGCGGCAGCACGCCGCCGACGCCTCGGACTCCTGCGCCCGGTACCGAGACTGAGCACAAGCCCTCGACGCCGACGAACGCGGATCCGTCGGCCGGGCACCAATCGGGCGACGCGGCAGCGGTCACCGCATCGCACTCGCGAAAGGCAGGAGCAGCGCAGGTGCTCGCAACGACAGGACGCGCAGCGGAGCTCCCGTTCACGGGCGAGCGCCTGTGGATCGCCGTCCTGGCCGGCCTGGTGCTGATCGGAACCGGGCTCGCGCTCCGACAAAACCGAACCCAGGAGGCTGCCGTACAGTCCGGGCATGACGACACGGATCGCTCTCGCCGTCCTGCTCGCGACGTTCGCGCTTCCGTCGGCGGTCGCTCAGGCCGATAACCCGAAGCTCGTCGCGGTCGTCGGGACGAACGACGCGTTCGTCATCTCGCTCCGCGACGCGGCCGGAAACGTGGTCACACACGTCGGATCGGAGAGAAGCAGGAGACGACGTGGACGGTCACGTTCACCGCTGGGCGCTACACGTACGTCTGCGACGCGCACTCGAGCGTCATGCGGGGCTACTTCCTCGCCGGCGACGTCCCTCCGGTCGCGCTCTCGGGAAACGTCGGGCCACGCCGGAAGATCTCGCTCAAGCCGAGGTCTGCGCTGCCCGGGCCCGCCACGATCGTCGTCACCGACCGCAGCAAAACGGACAACTTTCATTTCTCCGGGCCCGGCGTGAACAAGAAGACCGGCGTGCGCACGCGCGGCCGCGTCACGTGGAACGTGACGCTCGCGCCCGGCCTCTACACCTACCGGTCGGACAAGGCCAAGAAGCTGCGCGGCACCCTGGTCGTCAAGTTCCCCGTCTAGCCTGCTTGATCAGCCCGGCGTGCTCCCCGCCGGAGGCGCGGATGTCGGCCTGCGGTCGAGCTCCGAGTTCAGCTCCGCGCCGAACAGGAGCGCGAAGGCGGAGTAGTTGAGCCAGAGCAGGAGGATGATGCCGCTCGCGATCGTGCCGTAGGTCCTCGTGTAGTTCCCGGCAAACGTCACGTAGAGAGCGAACAGGCCGGAGAGCGCGAGCCACAGGACGCTGCCCAGGAGCGAGCCGGGCGTCACCCACTTCCAGCTCCGCTGCCGCTTGTTCGGTGCGAGGTAGTAGACGAGCGCGAAGAAGAGCAGGATCGCGCAGAACGTCACGGGCCAGCGGAGGATCGCCCACGTCCACTGAAAGGCGCCACCGAGGCCCGCCTTCTTCGCGATCGCGTCGCCGAGCGAGCCGCCGACGACCACAAGCAGGAAGACGCCGGCAGTCGTGATCCCCGTCGAGACGACCAGGATGATCGCGACGGCGCGCACGCGCCAGAACGGCCGTGTCTCCTGGAGCTCGTAGGCACGGTTGACCGCCTTGATCACGGAGCCCATCGCCCCGCTGGCGGCCCAGACGGCGCCGAAGAAGCCGAGGATGAACGCCGCAACCGAGGTGCCGCCCTTCGAGTCGCGCTGCAGGCTGGAGATGAACGTGATCACGCCGCCCGGGGCGATCGGGTCGAGCAGCCGCTTGACGTCGTCGAAGAGGTGAAAAAGCCCGAGCGCACCGACGAGGAAGGCCGTCGCCGGGAAGAACGCGAGCAGCGAGCTGTACGCGATCTGCTGCGCGAGCCCCATGCAGTCGTCGCTCAGAAACGCCGAGAAGCTGCGCTTCAAGGCGGCGATCCACTCGCGGCGGCTCAGCCGCTCGGGGGAGCCGGGTCCGCGGCCGACGGCCGCCCGTCGTCGTTCAGTCGCGGTCGACAAGGCGGAAGCGGCCGAGCTTGGCCTTCGTCTCGCCTTCGCGCTCGCGCCGGAAGATCAACCGCGCGCTGGCACCGAGCCCACCGGCCAGCAGGAAGCCGACGCCGAGGGCGCCCACGGCAACGGCCGGGAGGTTTTCGCGCAGCTTGCCGCGGATGTTGGTCGCCTCGCCGAGGCTGGAGCGCAGGCTCTCCGCGGCGTCGGCGAGCTGCTCGCGCTCCGACTCGATGTCGCGCCGGACGTCGGCGACGGTGCGCGAGTTGCTACCGGCCATTCCTCTTCAGTGCCTCGGTCGTGAGCCTGGCCTCGCGGATGGCCTGCTCGGGCAGGGGCGGCGTGCCCTTCCTGATGCGGTTCAGCGCCAGCCCGGCGAGCAGCGCGACCTTGATGAGGAGGATGCCGGTCACGACCAGGAGGGCCGCCCACGTCGGCAGCACGAGCGTGAGCGCGGCGGCCGCGGCGGCGTACGCGAACCCGACCAGGAACAGCAGCATCACCGCGGCCCCGATCGCGAAGCCGATGCCCAGCCCGAGCGCGACGACCTTCCGCTTCAGCTCGAGCGTCGCCAGTTCCAGCTCGAGGCGGACGACCGCGCTCGCGCGCTCGGCAACTTCCTTCACCGCGGCGCCGACGCCTTGGGAGTCAGTCTCGCGGGTGGGCATGTCCCCTCCAGTCGATCCACTTGGCGAGGAAGATGCCGGCCGCGAGCGCGACCCCGACCACGAGCCACGGGTTCGGGCCGCCGCTTCCTTTGGGCTTCCGCCGCTTGCCCAGCTGCGGGCTCGACGGCGCCAGCGTCGGTTTTCCGGGCTTCTGGTCCGTCGGTGCCTTGCCTTTCGCGCGCGCCTTGATCAGGCTCGGCTTCATCTTCCGGATCAGGTCGGCGTCCTCGGCGAGCGGCTCGGCGAGCTTCGCCATCACGCCTCCTTCACCGGCCAGCTGGTTGGCGAGCCGCTGCAGCTTGTTGGCCGCACGCTCGACTTTTTGATCCGCCGTCGTCATTTCTTCGTCGGGGGCTCCTCGCCGGTGAGCGTACGCCAGATCCGTGCGGCCGTGCGACGTGAGACGATCGTCGCTGCCGCCCCGAGCGCGCCGTAGAGACCGGTCCACAGCAACCTGCGCAACATGGTTGGATGTTCTACCAAGCCCGCACTGTTGGAAACCCTGGCCGCACGCCGCTACATAAGTATTCTCGTTCTATGCAGCTGGCGAAAGTCGAGCGCCACCGGCTGATCGAGAGCGTTGTGTCGCGCAAACGGGTCGGGACGCAATTCGAGCTCCTCGACGCCCTAGCCGATTCCGGCTGCGCCGTGACGCAGGCGACGATCTCACGTGACATCCGCGAGCTCGGGTTGGAGAAGACGCACGACCCGTTCGGGCGCCCGCGGTACGTGCTGCCCGACAGCCTGCGGCGCACAGATCCCGTCGAGGCGCTGAACGGGATCATGGCTCAGTTCGGGCGCAAGGTGACGCCCGCGGGGAACATCGTCGTCCTGCAATCAGAGCTCGGCGCCGCGCCGGCGCTCGCACGTGCGCTCGATCAGCTCGAGCATGACCGCATTGTCGGGACCCTCGCCGGGGACGACACCGTCCTCCTGGTCGCGCCGTCCGAGCGCGACGCGCGCGTGCTCGCGCGCGAGCTCTCCGCGACGCTGCACTAGCGCCCGAGCAGGCGGCGGAACGCGTGGCGGATCCGCGTCAGGACGTTGAGCCGCTCCTTATGCGAATGGATCCGCGCCTCGACCGCCGCTTCGGTGCGCCTGACGGCGCCGGCTTTCTCCGGGAGGATCTCCGCGGTGGTGGGCGGTTCCCGGAACTCACCGAGCCGTTCGACCTCGTCCTTCGAGAGCTTGAGCCGGACGCGGCCCTCGGTAATTCCCGCAACCTGCTCGGAGGGGACGTAGCGCGGCTTGCCCAGCAAGCTCGTCGAGATCGACAGGCCGTTGAAGATGTCGTCACTCGAGTCTCCGGCGATCTCGTCGACGGAGCCGACCTCTTGGCCGTTCGCGTCGAGCACCATCCAGCCGGGCTCGATCATGAACCAGGAAACGGGATCGCCCGTCATACCGCACGCCCCCCGACGAGCCAGACGGGCCCCTGGGTTCCGACCGGGTAGGTGTCGGAGAGGGCGCGCAGGACCTCGACCTCGCCCGTGATCCCTCGCTCGTCACAGCGTTCGAAGCAGCGTGCCGCCATCTCCGGCGAGACGCCGTATCCGAACCGGCGCGCACATCGGAAGCGCAGCGCCGCGGGACCGCCGTACGCCCCGGGATTGGCAGGTGCGAGCAACAACGCGGCGGGCTCGACGTAATCGGTCGAGTCGAAGCGGACCTCCCCGTACACGTCGCTCCAGTCGGACGGGAGGTCGGCGAGCGCGTGCTCCCATTGCTCTCGAAGCGATGGTCGTTTGTGCGACTCCGCGGCGGGGGACCGCTCGACCGCGCGCAACTCGAGCTGGCCGTCGATTCCTGCTCGAACCAGCCGGCGCAAGAGCCGGCGCGCGGCTTCGGGACCGATTCCGGTGCCACGGCGGACGACCGCGAATCGGATCTTGTCGCGCGACAAACCCGGGTTCGCGGGGCCGAGCAACGCCGCCGCGTGCTCGCGCCGCGTGCCGTCGGCGACCGTGAACTCGAAGCGGAGCTCCTCCCAGTCGTCGCCGACCTCGCGCGCGAATGCATTGAACTGGTCGACGAGGTTCAAGAGCCGGAGCATAAACTCAGCCTCGTGGCGAAGGTGGAGCAGAAAGGGACGCTCTCGAAGTCCGACCTACGCGATTTCTTCCGCGAGATGCTGCTGATCCGCCGTTTCGAGGAGAAGGTCGAGGAGCGTTTCCGGGCCGGTGAGCTGCCGGGCTTCCTCCACGTCGCGATCGGCCAGGAGGCGGTTGCCGTCGGCGTCTGCCGCGCCCTCGAGGAGGGCGACATCATCGCGTCGACGCATCGCGCGCACGGCCACACGCTCGCGAAGGGAACAACGCCGAACGAGGTGATGGCCGAGCTGTACGGGAAGCTCGAGGGCTGCTCCCACGGTTACGGCGGCTCGATGCACCTCTACGACGTCGAGCGCGGGAACATGGGCGCGAACGCCGTCGTCGGCGGCGGGCTGCCGGGCATCGTGGGCGCCGCGCTCACCTTCAAGTTCCGCGGCGAGCCGCGTGTCGCGGTCGCGTTCTTCGGCGACGGCGCCACGAACATCGGCACGTTCCACGAGTCGCTCAATCTCGCGCAGTTGTGGGAGGTGCCCGCCGTCTTCGTCTGCGAGAACAACCACTGGGCCGAGTCCACGCCGGGCTGGCAGCACATGCCGATCGAGGACGTCTCGCAGCGCGCCGTCGCGTACGGCATGAAGGCGGTCAAGGTGGACGGGCAGGACGTGGAGGCAGTCTTCAAGGCCACGCGCCGCGCGCTCGACCACGCCCGCGCCGGCAAGGGGCCGGTCTTCCTCGCCGTCGAGACCTACCGCCTGGTCGGCCATTACGTCGGCGACCCGCAGGTGTACCGGTCGAAGGAGGAGCTCGCCGAGACGCGTGAGACGCGGGACCCGCTCGATCACCTGCGGGCGAAGCTGGAGTTGCCGGAGGACGAGATCGAGGAGATCGACCGCGAGGTGCAGGAGATCGTCGAGGCAGCGGTCGAGTTCGCGAAGAACGGAACTGATCCGAAGCCGGAGGACGCCTTAAAGAACGTCTATGCCTGAGCTGAGCTACCGGGAGGCCGTGCGCGACGCGCTGTCGCGTGCGATGCGCGACGACGACGACGTCTTCGTGATGGGGGAGGACATTGCGGAGATGGGCGGCTCGATGGGGGTGACGCAGGGCATGCTCGACGAGTTCGGGCCGGAGCGCGTCCGCAACACGCCGATCTCGGAGATGGCCCTCGCCGGCGCCGCCATCGGCGCCGCGATGCAGGGCATGCGCCCCGTCGCGGAGATCATGTACGAGGACTTCCTCACGCTCGCGACCGAGCAGATCGTCAACCAGGCCGCGAAGCATCGCTACATGTCCGGCGGGCAGCTGACCGTGCCGGTCACATTCCGCACGCAGGGTGGCGCGGGCTGGTCGCCGGGTGCTCAGCACGCGCAGCAGCTCGAGGCGTGGTTCGTGCACATCCCCGGGTTGAAGGTCGTTTTCGCGTCGACGCCGTCGGACGTGCGCGGGCTGCTCTGGTCGTCGATCTACGACGACAACCCCGTCGTGTTCTTCGAGCATCGCACGCTCTACGGCTTGAAGGAGGAGGTCCCGGACGAGCTGGAGCCGATCCCACTTGGCCGGGCGCGCGTGCACCGCGAGGGCGAGGACGTGACCGTGATTGCGACCGGCCGTCTGGTGCACGAGGCCCTCGCGGCGGCGAAGGAGGCCGAGCAGGATGGCGTATCGGTCGAGGTCGTCGACCCGCGCACGCTGCAGCCGCTCGACGAGGACGCACTGATCTCGTCCGTCAAGAAGACGAACCGCTGCGTCGTCGCACACGAGGCGGTGACGCGGATGGGCTTCGGGGCGGAGGTCGCAGCGGTGATCCAGTACGGCGCCTTCGACTGGCTCGACGCGCCGATCGAGCGTGTCGGGGCGAAGTTCACGCCGCTGCCGTTCGCCCCTGTGATGGAGGAGTGGGTCGTGCCGCAGGCCAACGACGTGCTCGAGGCGATCCGCCGCACCGTGGGACGTACGTGACGCATGGCGACTGAGATCAAGCTGCCGCGTCTCGGCCAGGGGATGGAGTCCGGGACGATCGTCAAGTGGCTCAAGGCCGAGGGCGACAAGGTCCAGAAGGGCGAGCCCCTCTACGAGCTCGACACCGACAAGGTGACGCAAGAGGTCGAGGCCGACGCGTCGGGTGTCCTCCTCAAGATTGCCGTCGCGGAAGGCGAGGTGGCGGTCGGTAGGACGATCGCCGTGATCGGCGAGCAGGGCGAGGCGGTCGAGGTGAGCGACGACGTGCAGGAGGACGGCTCTCCCGCGCGCGCGCGTGAACAAGAACGCGAGCCGGTGCGGCAGGCATCGACCGACGGGCAGGGAGAGCGGGTGACCGAGCTCAAGGCCCCGGCCTCCGGGAACGGCCGCATCAAGGCCTCGCCGCTGGCGCGCCGGATCGCGCGCGAGCGCGGCATCGACCTCAGCGCGGTCGCCGGGACCGGGCCCGAGGGCCGCGTCGTCGCCGAGGACGTGGAGCGTGCGGCGGCGACCGCTGCGCCCACGCCAACGGTGGCCGCTCCCGCGCCGAGCCCTGCGGAGGTCGAGGTCGAGCAGCTGTCGTCGATGCGGAAGACGATCGCGCGCAGGCTGACCGAGGCCTGGCAGGCACCGGTCTTCCAGCTCGGGATCACCGTCGACATGGGCCGCGCGCTCGAGGTGCGCAAACGTCTCGTCGACCTGCACGCCGACGGTGTCAAGCCGACCGTCTCCGACCTGCTGACGAAGGTCTGCGCCGCGGCGCTGATGCGGCACCGTGCGGTCAACGCCCTGTACAAAGGCGAGGCGATCGAGCTCTACCCGACGGCGAACATCGGCATCGCGGTGGCGATACCCAACGGCCTCGTCGTTCCGGTGATCCGCGACTGCGAGCGCAAGACGATCGCCGAGATCGCCGCCGTCCGCGCCGAGCTCGTCGACCGGGCGCGCAGCGGCAAGCTCCAGCAGGGCGACCTCGACGGCGGGACCTTCACGATCTCGAACCTGGGCATGTTCGGGATCGAGCGCTTCATCGCGGTGCTGAATCCCCCGCAGGCAGCGATCCTCGCGGTCGGGTCGACGGAGGAGAAGCCGGTCGCGGTCGACGGCGAGGTCGTCGTGCGGCCGCGCCTGGAGCTGACGTTGACGTGCGACCACCGCGCGATCGACGGCGCGACGGGCGCGCAATTCCTCGGGGACGTGAAGGCGTTTCTCGAGGAGCCCGGCCTCGCCCTGTGACGATCTGGTACCAGGTGCGCGACCTCGACGCGGCGCGTGCGTTCTACAAGGAGAAGCTCGGGTTCACGGAGGCGTTCGTGGACGAGGGCACCTGGTCGAAGCTCGAGCGCAACGGAATGGAGATCGGCCTCGCGCCCGGTGAGCCGCAGGAGGACGGCGCCGTCGCGCACGTCGACGTCGACGACGTCAAGGCGGCGGCGGAGGAGCTAAGGCAAGCCGGCGTGGAGGTGGGCGTCGTGTTCGAACTGCACGGCGAGATCCGGCTCTTGGACGTGTTCGACCCCGACGGAAATCGTCTTCAGTTTGCGCAGGAGCTCTCGAAGTAGCTAGAGAGCCGACGGCCGTTGGACGAGCGGCGCGGGTAGGCGGACGCGTCCAGGACCGAATCGCAGCGCGCGGCGGCGAAGCAGGCGGGCCCTCAGGCCCGTGCCGAACTCGGTCCGCTGTTCATCGTTCCTCTTCACGCACGTTGAGATGCCGGACGAGGCTCCATCTTGCAACCGTCGCTGCGAATCACTCCTTTGAGCGAGTCGTAGACTGCCGACGTGATCCGCCAGGCGGGGCCGCAGGACGTCCGTTTCCTTCGCGACATGCTCAAGCACGCCTACCACTGGCGCCTCAACGAAGACCCCGACCTGCCGGTCGCCCGCTACGTGAACAACTGGGGCCGCCCCGGTGACGCGGGCCTGGTCGCCTGGGAGGCCGGGCCCGTGGGCGCGGCGTGGTACCGGCTGTTCCCGGCGAGCGCGCCGGGCTTCGGCTTCGTCGACGAGCAGACGCCCGAGCTGACGATCGCCGTCGTCCCGAGCCGGCGTGGCGGCGGCCTCGGCGGCCAGTTGATGGATGCACTGCTCGACCGCGCCCGGCAGCAGGGTCATGCGGCGATCAGCCTCAGCGCCGAGAAGGGCATGACGAAGTTGTACGAGCGTTTCGGGTTCCGCGCCGTGGAGGAGAAGGACGGGACGGTGACCATGAAGGCTGAACTAACCTAGGTTGGATGGAAGTCGACGTCGCAGTTCTCGGAGGCGGGCCCGGCGGATACACAGCCGCGATCCGCGCGGCACAGCTCGGGGCGAAGGTCGCGTGCGTCGAACGCGAGCCGGAGCTCGGCGGTACGTGCCTACGCATCGGCTGCATCCCGACCAAGGCGTGGGTGCAGACGGCGTACGCGTTGAAGGAGGCCGAGCACACCTTCGACAAGCTCGGCGTCAAGCTCGGCGGCTTCCAGCTCGAGTTCGGCCAGGCAAACGAGTGGAAGGCAGCCGTCGTCAAGCAAATGACCCAGGGGGTTGCGTCGCTCTTCAAGGCGAACGGCGTCGAGTGGGTCAAGGGCAACGGCACCTTCAAGGATGCAAACACGATCGCGGTCGAGGGTGGGGAGGACGTCTCCTTCAAGTCGGCGATCATCGCGACCGGCTCGTATCCGCTCCGCCCGCCGATCGAGGGACTCGATTCGGAGCGCTGCGTCGACTCGGAGGGGCTGCTCGCGCAGACAGAGGTGCCGAAGCGCCTCGTCGTGCTCGGCGGCGGCATCATCGGCTGCGAGTTCGCGTCGATCTTCCGGCGCTTCGGCAGCGAGGTGACGATCATCGAGATGCTGCCGTCGCTGATTCCGCAGGAGGATGCCGACGCCTCGAAGGAGCTTGCCAAGCAGTTCGGCAGGCGCGGAATCACGCTCCACCTCGAGAAGCAGTGCAACAAGGTCGAGGAGCAGGGCGGCGGCCTCACCGTCCATTTCGGGGACGGCGAGACGGTCGACGCGGACCTGATGCTCGTCTCCGTGGGCCGCGGCCCGTCCGTCGACGGCCTCGGCCTCGAGTCGATCGGCGTCGAGTTCGACAAGCGCAAGGGGATCGCCGCCGACGAGCACCGCCGCACCACTGTTCCTCACCTCTACGCGGTCGGCGACTGTGCCGGCTACTGGCAACTCGCGCACACCGCCTTCCGCGAGGGCGAGGTTGCGGCCGAAAACGCCTGCGGGCACGAGGCGGTCGTCGACAACCGAGCAGTGCCGCGGCCGATCTACACGGATCCGGAGATCGCGGGCGTCGGGTTGACCGAGCTCGAGGCACGGTCGCAGTACGGCGACGACGTGGCAACTGGGATGTTCCCGTGGGTGGCGAACGCCCGCGCCGTGATGCAGAACGAGACCGTCGGCTGGGTGAAGTCGATTCACGAAACGCGTTACGGCGAGCTGCTCGGGGTCGTCATGGTCGGCCCGCACGTCACGGATCTGATCGAGGCGGGCGTCGTCGCGATCGACGCCGAGGCGACCGTCGAGACCGTCGCCGACGGGATGGCGGCGCACCCGACGCTGTCCGAGGCGATCAAGGAAGCAGGCCTCGTCGCGCTCGGCCGCGCTATCCACGTCCCGAACCGCAAGCGCGCGAAGGCCGCCGTCTAGCTTCCGCACGACCTCGCGGGGCCGGCGTCAGGCAGGACGCCGTTTTGGCGTTTTCCAAATGACAAGTTAGGCGTACCTGCCGCCGGGAAAAGATCGTTGATACCGAAATGGCATCGATCGCCCCAGAGCTCTCGGCGCCGGCGCGCGACGAGGCCTTCGAGTCGCTCTACCGGCGCTACGTCAAGGACGTCTACCACTACGCGCTCGCATTACTGCGGAATCCCGCCGACGCGGAGGACGTGACGCAGACGACGTTCATGAACGCGTACCGCGCGTATTGCCGCGGCGATCAGATCGAGAAGCCGCAGAACTGGTTGATCAAGATCGCGCACAACGTCGCGCGCACCCGCTACGCCCGTTCGAGCCGGCGCGTGAAGGAAGTCCCCCTCGACGATCACGTCGACCAGCTCGCCGTCCCGGAGGACGAGCGTCCGAACGTGGAAGGAGTGCTGCGCGCGCTCGGCCGCCTGCCGTTCAACCAGCGCGCCGCGCTCATCATGCGCGAGCTCGAAGGCCGGTCGTACAGCGAGATCGCGGACACCCTCAACGTCTCTGTCGCCGCCGTGGAGACCCTGATCTTTCGCGCGCGGCGCTCAGTGCGGCTACGGGCCTCCGCGCTTCGCTCGCTCGGCGCCGTCCCGCTGCCGGCCTCGCTCGCGCAGCTGTTCCAAGGCGGCGGAGTCGTAGCCGGCGGCGGCGCGCTCCTCGGGACCGGCTTCATCTTCAAGGCCGCCGTCGCACTCGTGGCCGGCGCGCTGGCGACCGTCATCGGCGGCGGGCAGGCCAACCGGGTAGTCGGGGGGCGGCCGCACGTCGCCTCGAGCGCCGTGCGCGGCCCCCTGCCTGAAGCCCGCGTCGGTCGCGGTGTTGTCGATTTCCCGATAGCTCGCGCGTCCGGCAGCCAGGTCGGGTCTCCCCGTGCTCAGCAG
>WNGG01004142.1_pt1 | contig 16318 bp, 11 predicted proteins | sample 5400661 | NCBI WGS metagenome assembly WNGG01 (sample SAMN13153372, study PRJNA577476) | soil metagenome | isolation source: 100 cm soil or saprolite under Garry oak tree replicate 1 | place: USA:California | collected 2016-06-15 | reverse complement strand
CTCTGCAGTCGCTCGCGGAATCAATTCCCACGCCTATCGAACTTCATTTGTTCAGTGACATGCAAAAATCAGCGATGCCGGCGAGCTTCGCGGAATTGGCGCTGCCTTTGAATGTGTCTTTGGTCTTGCACCCGGTGGTCAAAAGCGCCGTGCCGAACTGGACTGTGGAAAGCGTGAACGTGCCCGGCCAGGTCTGGGAGCCGAAGAAAACACGCGTGCAAGTCGTGGTCGCCGGATTCAATACTCCCGCCGCCACGCGCACAGTCTCACTCCTTGCGAACGGCAAGACACTTGCCACCCAAAGTATCGCCGTGCCTGCCAACGGGCGCGCCACCGCTGAATTCCAGTCGCTCGATGTGCCGTATGGATTCACCCGCTGCGAAGTGCGGATCGATTCGGCGGACGCTTTTCCGGCCGACGATGCGAGCCTGTTCGCCGTCGAGCGCACCGACCCCCGGCGCGCCCTCTTCGTATATGAACCCGGCGACTCGCGATCTCTAGTTTATTTCCGTGCTGCTTTGGCTTCGGCCGCCGAAGCGGCATTCACACTCGATTCCGCCAGCGTCGCCCAGGCCGCCGGCCTGCCGCTCTCGAAGTATGCGTTCGTCGTCCTTTCCGACGTGATTTCGGTGCCCGCCTCTTTCGAAAACGAATTGCTGAAATACGTTCAGACCGGCGGCAGCGTCTGGGTCGCCGTCGGCACCTCAGCCTCGCATAGCACCCGCATCCCAGTGTTTGGCGGGAACATACTGGAGTCCCGCTACTACTCCCGGACGAACGACCGCTTCCTCTCCGTGGGGGATGCCGACCCGTCCTATCCTTCGGTAGCGAAGGCCGACCGTTGGTCAGGCGTGAAGTTTTATTTTGCGGTTCGCGTGGATCCTGGTGATTCCCGCGTCGCCGCCCGTCTGACGGATCAGACGCCATTGCTTCTGGAAAAGAAAATCGGAGAAGGCAGCGTACTGCTCTTCACTTCCGGCCTCGACAATCTCACCAACGATTTCCCGCTCCATCCGATCTTTGTGCCCTTTGTCGAGCAGACTGCCCGCTATCTTTCCGGCACGCAGAGCCGCAGCGGCGCCCGCGTGGTCGATTCCTTCCTTGAGCTGCGCAGCTCCAAGGAGCAATCGGTGAGCGTTGAAGTGATCGACCCGGACGGCCATCGGCCTTTATCGTTGAAGGAAGCTTCCTCGGCACAAACCTACCAATTGACGCGCGCGGGCTTTTACGAACTCCAACTCGCCAACGGGCGCCACGACGTGATCGGCGTCAATGCCGACCGCAGGGAATCCAATCTTGACGTTATTCCAGACGATGCGCTGTCACTTTGGCGCGGGAATCCCGGTGGGGGCGCCGCGCAGGCTGCGGCAGCAGGCCAGACGCAGGAACAGACCAAGCCCTTCAGCATATGGTGGTATATTATGATGCTGGTATTAGCAGCAGCTGTGGCGGAATCCCTGCTTGCCAATCAACATTTAGGGGTTCAGCAGCAGGAGGACTCATGAGCATCCGGGATCAGCTCAACTCCTATATCAAGCAGTTGGAGAAGAGGTTGCGCCTCGGCGCATTATTGCGCGGCGCGGCGATACTCACATCGGTTGCCCTGGTGGCCACCGTTCTCCTCGTGCTCATCACCAACGCGTTTGCATTCTCCCGCTGGAGCGTCACCAGCGCGCGCGTTGTCCTGTTGTTCGCACTCGCTCTCGCGGTGAGTTTTGGCATTGCCATCCCGCTGAGAGCCCTCAACCGGAGGCGTGCCGCCCGCCAGGCCGAGGCCATGTTCCCCCAGTTCCAGCAGCGTCTGGTGACCTTTGCCGAGCGCGACGCCCAGGTTCGCGAACCCTTTATCGAGTTGCTGGCCGCTGACACTCTTAACGTCGCACAGGCCGCGGAGCCCTCGCACCTGGTCCCCGACCGCACGCTGGCAACTTTCCTCGGCATTGGCGCCGCTTCGCTGTGCGTGCTCGTCTGGATGATCCTGGCCGGCCCGGGCTACCTCGGCCACGGCGCCGCCCTGCTGTGGGCCGCAACGCCGCGCAGCGGGTCCGCTCCGTTTTATGACATTCAAGTGGCCCCCGGCGATATTTCCGTCCGCCGCAACGCGGACCAGATCGTCACCGCTCAAGTCATCGGCTTGCAGACGGACGCGGTCCGCCTCTACGCGCGCTATGAGAGCACTTCCAAGTGGGATCAAGTCCCGATGCGTCCGCAGGCCGGAACCTCCGCCTTCCAGTTCGTTTTCGCGGGCCTCCCCGAAAGCGTCGAATACTACGTGGAGGCGGGGCCGCTCCGTTCGCGCCACTTCAATATCCGCGTGCTGGATCTCCCCGGAGTGAAGAATGTCCGCGTGACGTACCGCTATCCTGAGTGGACCCGGATGCAAAATGTTGTCGAAGAACGCGGCGGCGATCTGCGCGCCGTCGAAGGCACGGATGCCGACCTTGAAATCGAGACCGACCGGCCCATGCGCGACGGCGTCCTGGTCCTCAACGACGAGCAGCAGATTCGCCTCTCGGGCGGCACGGGCAACGTCTACAAAGGCACTATTCGCATAGAGAAGGACGGCGTGTACCACGTCGCCGCGCTGGACCAGGGACAGCCTGTCCGCCTCTCGAACGATTTCTTCATCGAGTCGCGTAAGGCGGACCCGCCGAACGTCCTCATCGCGCGTCCCGGGCACGACTACCGCTCGAGCCCCATTGAAGAAGTCACCGTCGCCGTCAAGGCGGACGATGAGTTCGGCATCTATGACATGAAGCTCCACTATTCGGTCAATGGGGGCGCCGAGCAGAGTGTCGACCTGCTGAAACAGAAGGGCGTCAAGCAGGCCGATGGTTCCACGGTAATTTCCCTCGAGAATTTCAAGCTAGTGCCCGGCGACGTCGTGAGCCTCTATGCGACCGCGAAGGACGCGCGTTCCGAATCGCGCACCGACATTTCCTTCATCCAGGCCGATCCGTTCGAACGCGAGTTCTCCCAGTCACATCAGGGAGGCGGTGGTGGCGGGGGCGGCGGTGGCCAGATGGACCAGAACGACATCTCCCAGCGCGAAAAGGAAATCATCGCCGAGACCTGGAAGCAGCATGGCGACAAGAAAGCGACGAAACAGGAGTCCGCCGAGACTGCCAAGTTTCTTTCCAATGTTCAATCCAAACTGCGCGATCAGGCGAGGTCACTGGCCGGGCGCATGCAGAGCCGCGAGTTGTCCCAGGAAAACGAGGAATTTAACGGTTTTGTGAAGGACATGAACGCGGCCGCCGACGCCATGGGACCGGCCTCCGAAAAATTGCAGCAGCAGAAATGGCAGGAGGCTCTTCCCGACGAGCAGAAGGCCCTGCAGCACTTGCTGCGCGCCGAGGCCACGTTCCGCCAGATTCAGGTGGCGTTTGGCGGCAGTGGCGGGGGCGGCGGGGCGGGGGGCGGCGCGGGGCGCGATCTCGCGAGCCTGTTTGATCTCGAACTCGATACCGAAAAGAATCAGTACGAAACTGCTCAGACCGCGGGTTCGGCGAGCCAGCGCGACAAGGACATCGACGAAGCGCTCCAGAAGCTCGATCAGTTGGCGCGCCGCCAGGAAGAACTCGCCCAGCAGCAGCGCAAGAGCGAGTTAAGCTCCGAGCAGCGTTGGCAGCAGGAGATGCTGCGCCGCGAGGCCGAGGAACTCCAGCGCCAGATGGAGCAGATGGCCCGGAACAATTCTCAAGGTAGTTCGCAGCAAAATTCGCAGGGCGGGTCGCAGGCCAATCCATCGTCCGGTTCGTCAGGCCAATCGAGTGGCGGAGGAAAACAGGGCTCGACGGACCCGCGCGTACAGCAGTCTCTCGACCGGCTGAAGCAGGCTACCGATGACATGCGCCGCGCGACGTCTCCCCAGCAAAGCGAAGCCGAAGCGCGCCGCGCCGCCGATCGCTTGAAGGAAGCCACGGATTTGCTCGGCGGCATGCGCCAACAGCAGGCTTCCTCGCGCCTGGGCTCGCTCGCAGACGAGACAAGCCGTTTGGCGAAGGAGCAACGCAACCAGGGGGACCGCATTCGCCAGACGTTTGGACAGCAGGGGGCGCAACCTGGGTTGCAGGGCGGAATTCAAGAACGCAGAAAACTTGCCGATGACCGCCAGAAGCTCGCCGAAGATCTGGGCCGCCTGGAAAAGGAGTTGCAAGACACCGCGCGTGAGTTGGCCACCAACAAACAAAATACTGCGTCCACCAAGCTCCGCGAAGCCCTCGGGGATATGCAGCAGTCCGATCTGCGTTCCCGCATCCAGCGCGGCGCGGATTGGATGCGCCGCGGCATCGATCCAAACGCCAGCGGAGCGGAGCCGGAGATTGCCGCCGGAATGCAGCGCCTCGAAAAGGAAGTGAATGACGCGCAGCAGGCCCTGGGCGCAAATCCGCAGCAAGGGCAAGGGAACGATTCGCAACAAGGACTTGAAACCGCCCTGAATCGCGTCGAGCGGCTTCGCAACCAGATGGATTCCCTTACCCGCGATGGCCAAGGACGCCAACAGGGACAGGGACAACAACAAGGGAAAGGTCAAGGGCAAGGGCAAGGCCAGGGCGGCCAGCAGGGTCAGCAAGGCGGCCAGGGCGCTAGTGGTCCGGTGGGCGGCCCTGGCGCTAGAATCGGTGGCGGAAATAACGGTGGCGGCTACCGCTATTCCAATCCCGGTGGGGGAGGCGTCGGCACCATTTACGATAATTTTGATACGGGGAACAACACTCCGCGCGGGGGTCCCCCGGTTCAACCCGATAACTCTCCTATCCCGCCCCAGCGCGCTTACGATGACAGCATGCGCGATCTAAACCAGCTTCGCCAGGCCGTCCAGGAAGACCCTGAAATGGCGCGCCAAGTTCAGGAACTGATTCGCCAGATGCAGCGCCTGGACCCGAGCCGTTTCCCAGGCAATCCCGCGCTTGTCGAGCAGCTCCACACGCAAGTCCTCGCCGACGTGGATAAGCTCGAGCTGCAGTTGCGGCGTCAGTTGGACGATAAACAATCCGGCCAGGTGCGCAGCGGCGATACGCGCACTGTGCCCGCGGGCTACGAAGATTCCGTCGCCGATTATTACCGGCGGCTCAGCAAGAACAAGTAGAAGTTTGCTCTTCGGACGTTACTTCTTGGGCGAGGGTTTGCGAGGAAGTTGCTCGTTCGCATTGGCCGTCATATACACGAACGACGCGACGATTACGGTTATCTGTTTGAGATCCGCCTCTTGAATCCGCTCGTAAACATCCATATTCGTATGATGCGTCCGTGGTTCGTATTCGATCGGATCTTGGATAAACTGGAATCCCGGCAAGCCCACCTCGTCGAAGGAGACGTGGTCCGTGCCGCCCGAGCCGCGTGCGGATAGCGTGGTCATGCCCATGGATTTGAAGGGCTCCATCCATTTCTCAAAAATGGGCCGCACCAACTCGTTGCCTTGCAAATAGACGCCGCGGATTTTGCCCGTGCCGTTATCCACATTGAAATAGGCTGAAACCTTGGCGTGATCGGGTTTGATCTGCAGACTCTGCCGGTCGCCGAAATGCTCCTTGACGTAGGCGCGCGAGCCGAGCAGACCTTCTTCCTCGCCCGTCCACAAGGCCAGGCGCACCGTTCGGCGCATCTTCAGACCGGACGCCTTCAGAATGCGCATCACCTCCATCACAACGGCGGAGCCGGCGGCGTTGTCCGTGGCGCCCGTGCCGCTATCCCAGGAATCAAAGTGGGCGCCGAGCATCACGACCTCATCCGCTTTGTCCGTCCCGGGAATTTCCGCGACGATGTTGAAGGAATCGAGATTTTCGTCGTAGAGCTTGTTGACGATGTTTACGGCAAGCGTCACCGGCACCTGCTTCTCGAGCGTCCGGAAAATACGACCGTAGTTTTCGATCGCCACGGCAACGCGGGGCAACACGAGGGGGTCCTTCGGATCCCGGGAGCCGCCGCCAAGCACAGTAATCGTGCCGCCATCGTGTGGCGAAGGTTCGAGCCACGCCGCCGCGCCTTCGTCCGTCAGGAATTTCAGAAGTTTCTGATTGAACTGCTGCTGCGCAAGAAAACGCTCACGGACGGCCGGGTCGGGAGGAGGCTGGGGAGGCCGCGGTTGCGCGATGTCTGCCAGTTCCTGGTCGGTGAAGCGATGGCCCTGCGCCTCGAATTGCGCTTCGACCGCGCGCAGCGGCGCTGTCATCACAAACTTGCCTTTGAGTCTTCCGCGAAACGCGTCGAAGTCCTGATCTTTTTCAATTTTTGCGTACAGCACTTCCGCCGTGATCAATCCGCCGGTTCCGGACGTCCATGCTTTCGGATACGCGATCAGCGGAAAATGCCGCGGCGCAATTTCGTTTGCTTCGAACAGCTCGTTCGACCAGCCCCGCCCAAACGGCCCCCACGGCTCCTCGTGGACGTTCGCCAGCCCCCAGGAGCCCAGCGTTTTGACCGCGTAATCACCGGCTTCACGGATGTTAGGAGAATTCGTCAGGCGCGGACCGTACACATCCGAGAGGTAGCTCATCGTTTCCATTACGTGCGAGTGCTGGAGGCCTTCCTCTTCGAACTTGCCGATCGCAGCGGTATCGGGACCGGGCCAATCCGTCTGCGCCGTTACGGTCCAGGCGAACGCCGACATCAACGCCAGCAAAGTCACGAATTTCAACAATTTGCGCACGTTCGTCCTCCACGCCCACGAAAGATTCTACCCCGGAAATTTTTCAAACGCGGTGTGCAGTCGTTTGGAATGTGTCTATCCACATGTACACAGTCGGTGACGCGGTGCGGAGCGGTATGGTACTCTTGAGGGGTCGAAGGCACTTGTAATTCCTCTCGGAATTAAGCGTGGGGGCTGCAAGGTCGCACTTGCAGCCATTTTTGTTTCCAGCGGCGCGCCGAACCGACAATCGAAGAGAAAGCTAGGATTCCATGCCGCAGATTCGCAATATCGCCATCATCGCCCACGTGGATCACGGTAAGACCACGCTGGTGGACGCTATGCTGCACCAGAGTGGCGTCTTCCGCGACAATCAGATCGTCATGAAGCGCGTGATGGACTCGAACGACCTCGAGCGCGAGCGCGGGATTACGATTCTGGCGAAAAACACGGCGCTGTTCTACCACGACACGAAAATCAACATCGTCGATACGCCCGGCCACAGCGACTTCGGCGGTGAAGTCGAGCGGGCCCTGAAAATGGTGGACGGCGTGCTCCTCCTAGTCGATGCGAGCGAAGGCCCGCTGCCGCAGACGCGCTACGTCCTGCAGAAGGCCTTGCACGCGAAGCTGCTCCCCATCATCGTGCTCAACAAAATTGACCGCTCCGACGCGCGCCCGGCCGCCGTGCTCGACGAAATCTACGATCTGTTCATCGATCTCGAGGCCACCGAAGACCAGCTTGATTTTCCCGTTCTCTTCACGAATGCCAAGACAGGCGTCGCCCACCGCAAATTGGGCGACGCTTCGGCCAATCTCCAGCCGCTGTTTGAAACCATCGTTTCCGCCATCCCCGAACCGAAGGGCGATCCAAACGGCGTGCTCCAGGCGCAGGTCATGAACCTGGACTACAGCGATTTTCTGGGCCGCATCGCCATCGGCCGTGTTTTCAACGGCACGCTGCGCCGCGGCGCCGATGTGGGCATCGCCAAGCGCTCGGGCGCGATTGAGCCCACGCGCATCACGAAGCTATATACGTTTCTCGGCCTCGAACGCGACGAAGCCGAAGAAGTTCCTTGCGGCGACCTCGTCGCTGTTGCCGGCGTCGAAGGCATTCAGATCGGAGAAAGCCTCACCGACATCGAGAATCCCGCGCCACTCGAACCGCTCGTCGTGGACGAGCCAACGCTGGCGATGAATTTCACCGTGAATACCAGCCCGATTGCCGGACGCGAAGGGCAGTGGGTGACCTCGCGCGACCTCCGCGAGCGTTTGCAGAAAGAACTGCTCACCAACGTTTCTCTGCGCATCACCGACTCAGACACGACCGACGTGTTCCGCGTGCTGGCGCGCGGCGAATTGCAACTCGCCATCCTGATCGAAACGATGCGCCGCGAGGGTTACGAGCTGATGGTCGGCAAACCGGAAATCGTCGTGCGCGAGGAAAACGGCAAGAAACTGGAGCCGCTCGAACGCCTGGTTGTCGATTGTCCGGAATCGTTTGTGGGCGTGGTGATGGAGTCGCTCGGCCGCCGCCGCGGCGAACTCGGCAAGATGGTCAATCACGGCTCGGGCTGGGTGCGGATGGAGTTCACCGTGCCCTCGCGCGGGCTGATCGGCCTGCGCGGACAGTTGCTCACCGATACGCGCGGCACCGCGCTGCTTCACGCGTTGTTTGAAGGCTGGACCGAGTATGGCGGCGAAATGGCTACCCGGCCGACCGGCGCGCTGGTGGCCGATCGCGCGGGGAACACGACCGCCTTCGCGTTGTGGAATTTGCAGGAGCGCGGCGAGCTGTTCGTTGGTCCTGTCGAGGAAGTCTATGAAGGCATGATCGTCGGCGAAAACGCGCGCGACGCCGATATGGACGTCAACGTCACGAAAGAAAAAAAGCAGACCAACATGCGCGCATCAAGCGCCGACGAGGCCATCCGCCTGATTCCACACCGCCAGTTGAGCCTCGAGCAAGCCATCGAATTCATCGCGGACGACGAATTCGTCGAGGTCACGCCAAAATCCATCCGCCTGCGCAAAAAAATTCTCGACCCGAAGAAGCGCCCGCGCCGCTGGCAGCAAATCCGCGCCAACGCCGAAGCCGCACAGTAGCACAGGCTTCAGCCTGTGTGATTTTGACCTTCGGACCAACGGAAACCCACACAGGCTGAAGCCTGTGCTACACAAACCGCGCCCTACGTGGGATCCACTTGCAATGTGCCGAGCCGTTTCCCCCTATAAGGAAGACTTCGATTTTTTGGGCATTCTTAACGACGCTCTTACACGGTCAATTCTCGTTCGAACTCCTGCCGAGGCCGGCTACGGCCTGTTCAAGCGCGCGCGTGGTCTCCTGCGGGTCCGACCCTGCTGGAATTTCCACGGGCTTACCGATGTAAACGCGGATGCGGCCGGGACGGTTGAAGCGGCTGTGCGCCTCGCGGACTTCGTAAGCGCCGTCGATGCGGATCGGCACGACGGGAAGCTTCAGATTGTTGGCGAGCAAGCCGACGCCCGCGCGGAAGGGTTGCAGCTTCCCGTCCGGCGTCATATCGCCTTCGGGGAATACGAGCACGCTCCAGCCGCGGTCGGCCAAATCCCCGGCAAAGCGAAAACTTTCGCGGAAGCCCAAACGTTTCGGCAACGGGAAGACGTTGAACAACGCAACCACCAGAAAATAATTCATACGCTGGAGCCAGCGGCGCGGAAAAAACCATTCGCGGGGCGGCCTGCGCATTTCCGCGAGGCGTTCCCCGCCCATGGCTACCGCGAGCCGGTGCCGCAAACGCAACGGCAGCGCGGCCAGCACAAAACCCACATCCAGATAGATCACGTGATTCGAGATCACGAGCACCGGGCCCTTCACGCCGCGTAGATTTTCGCGGCCAGACACGCGCGGGTGGGCCAGCAAATGCGTCGCGGGCCGCGTCAGCAGGCAGTAGACGAACGTGCGAATCCAAGTGACCGGCCAACGCTGCGGCCAGCGAGGAAAGACAAACTCGGAGCGTTCGGAGGGCGACTCACGCACGAGCCGCTCAAGATCGCCCACCGTTGCCGCCGACGTGAAACGCGTCTCGTTCAGATTGATCTGGTAGCGGTCTTCCATCGCGCCCAAGAGCTCGACGCGGTCGAGCGAACTTAAATTCAAGTCCGCTTGGAGGTTCGCATGCGCGCTTACATTTCCGTCGGTGCGCGCGCCGCGAAGCCGCGCGATCATCTCTGCGATGCCGCCGTTTGTAGAGGCAGGGCGCGCACCACTTTCCGCTGTCCCCCATTGTGATTCGACTGCGGCGCGAATCTCAGTGAGTTTCGGTTTGCCCGTTGCGTTTCGCGGAAAATCGGCCTCGGGCCATAGGAACCAGCACCGCATCCTCTGATACTCCGCGAGGGAAGCATTCACTCGAGCGACAATCCCGGCGGCGTGGCGCGGTTGTTTCACATTCTGTTCGTCTCGCAACAACAACACGCCGCAGGGCTCGGCGTTTCCTCCGCGCTCCAGCCCTACGACGACGCTGTCCTTCACTTCCGGTTCGCGCCGCAACGCTGCTTCAAGGTCTTCCGGGTAGACATTCATCCCCGCGGCCGTAACGATGACGTTCTTCTTGCGGCCCTTAAAATAGAGATTCCCCTCGGCATCGAGAGCGCCCAAATCGCCCGTGCGGAACCACCCGGCGTCCTTTCCATCGCTCGCAATGGGGCGCACTTCGCGGCCCTGCCAGTAGCCCGCGGCGATGTTCTCTCCGCGCACAAGGATTTCGCCGTTCGCATCGACTTTCACTTCGCGGCCTTCGAGGACTTTGCCGATTGAGCCGCGGCCGATTTGGAACGGATGATTCACGCTGACCAGCGATGTTGTCTCCGTCAGACCGTAGCCCTGAATCGCGGCGATTCCGATGCGTCCCCAGAACAATTCCGTATCGGCCTCCAGCGTCGCGCCGCCGGAAATGACGGCCCAGAATTTCCAGCCGAAGCGGCGATGAATCCCTCGAAAACGCCACATCCGGCGCGCGAATTTTTCGTTCGCCGCCTCAACAAAGTCGCGGCGGAATGCTTCAAGAAGGCCCTCGGCTTCCAGATCGCGCTCGATCTTGTTCTGCAGCGCTTCGAGCACGCGCGGCACGGCAATCAGCACGGAGACGCGCTCGCGCTTGATCGTGGAGATGGTTTCCGTTGGGTTGAGCGTGTCCTGAAACAAAACGGTTGCGCCAAGCAGCGGCGGCACCCACATGCCGAGAAACTGGCCGAAAACGTGGCTGAGCGGCACGAGATCGAGGAAGCGCAGCGGATGGAAGGGGCGCTCCCACTTCAGGTAGGGCTGCACGGACGCTTCGATCGGCTCGAGATTGGCGAGGATGTTCCCATGGGAGATGACGACGCCTTTTGGTTCGTCCGTGGTTCCCGAGGTAAAGATGATCTGCGCGAGCGAGTTGCGGTCGAGACCGGGCGAAGGGTAGGTTTCCGGCGAATGCTGAGCGACGCACTCGCGGAGCGAATCGAGCACGAGCGCGGCCCGCTCCTCTCCGGCGAGCACATTTTCCCTCGCCACGACGAGCAGTTTTGCGTCCACCTGCTGCGCCACGCGGCCCGCGAAGTCGGCCGTGGCGCCTTGATCCATCGGCACGGCAACCGCGCCGCGAAGAATGCACCCGAAAAACGCGGCGACCCATTCGGCTGAATTGCGACCCCACAAAAGAACACGGTCGCCCGGCCCGATCCTGCGCGCCTCAAGCTCCCGCGCGAACCGGGCCGCTACGCTTGCGACGTCGTGATAGGACCACCGCGTCACCCGATAGCCGCAGCGCTCACCAAAAGCGATGCTGTGCCCGTGCCGGTCGTATCCGGCAAGGTATTCGATGAGGGAGCGGCGAGGCATGGCTGGGGTGCTCCAACTCCTATGGCACGCGTTATCGAGAGTAAGGGTACGCCTATTGCCGCCCGTCAGGAAAGCCCTCCCCATTTACCGGTATAGCAACAGGCTGGTCCGCGGAATGTTCCTTGCACGGCCCTGATGTCACAGAATCACGCTATCCACTTGTAACTATTTGAAATAGTTGACTTTAGCTTCTAGGAGGCCTCCCCGTGGTCGAACACTTTCCTGATGGGAGCCATCTAGACAATGAATGCAGCTTTTTGGTAAAATAATCCTGCGTTTGTTGCTCTTGTGATTCCTTTTGACTCGTTCAACGGGGCTGCAGGTTCAACCCTGCAGCCGTTTGTTTCTACGGGCTAGAGGCAGTCGAGGCCCCGTGCCGAGAGAGGTGCGCGGGTCAGAACGAGAAGCGCAAATAGCTTAAAGTGAGGTAGTAGCAGTGAAAGAACAAGGAACAGTGAAGTGGTTCAACGCCAGCAAGGGCTACGGATTCATCCAGCGCCAGTCCGGCGAGGATGTTTTCGTCCATTTTTCAGCAATCATGATGGACGGATACAAGTCGCTCAACGAAGGACAGGCCGTTGAATTTGAAGTCCGCAAGGGCCCCAAGGGCCTGCAGGCGGAGAACGTGACGGGCCTCTAGTCTGACAAACGTGGGTCCGTCCCGGCTTACCGGGACGGACTCGCTCCTCTCAGGAAATGCTCCGATGTTGCTGGTAGCAAACAAGGAGGCAGTTGTGCAGGTTCTTTCCGAAGGACAGTGCATCAAGCATGATCAGTACGGATTTGGAATCGTCGCTGAATCCGATGTCGAGCGTACTACGATCGATTTCGACAGCGTTGGGACAAAGAAATTCGTTACTAGCCTGATGACTATGGAGTTGGTGGGCGAAGCTCCCGAACGGCCCACGAAACCCAGGCGCCGCAGCAAAAAGGCGGGTGCCGCGGCTGCAGCACGCGTTGCAGCCGGTGGCAAGTAACCCGCGTTCAAACGAAGCCTCCGTGTCTATGGGGGTTACCGCTCGAAATAAGAGACACGCTGATTCGCGCATGCGGGGAAAGCTTACATGCGTCCCATGCCCTGCTGCGCCGATGGCGGCGTGATTCCATTCACGCGCAGATAAATAGCGTTGGTTCCGTAGTGATCGAACCAATCCTCACCCAAAATCACCATAGCTCCACCGCGCGATAACCTGGATTCCTTCTACAGAAACAGGGCGCATGCAGGGAAAAACGAAAGCCCGTCCTTGTCCGCAGCGACGGACAGGGACGGGGCTCTTTCGTCACGACGGGGCGGGGACGCAGGGAAATCGGGTAGTCGAAGTCTCCCCGGCGTGTGCCGGACTATGCGCGTGCTGCTTTGCCGCGGTAGGCCGGAACGAACGTATCAGCGACGAACGTTTCGATCGCTGTTGGAGTTGTGTTTTTTGGTGAGCGCGGTTCCTGTGGTTTCATGTAGCCGGAATTCAGCGAATCGGACATTTCCAATAACAGATCCGCCATGCTGGAAGACATGCCCATCTGTGTCAGGGCCGGCTTCAACTGCGCCGGGGGTAGTTGCTTGTAAGCCAGGTCGGGCTTGCCAATCGCAGCGCCAATGACCTTTGCAACTTCCAGGTAGGTGACATTACGAGTCCCTTGCAGTTCACGCGACTGCTTTCCCGTGAAATCCAGTTTCAAGAGGGTGTCGCCCGCCACCGCACCGATATCGCGTGTCGCAATCATTGCCAGTGGCAGATCCGGACGGATCGGGCCGCCGACGAATCCAAGCGACTGAATCACGCCTACCTGTGGCAGCAAGTTTTCCATGAAGTAGCCGGCTCGCAGGAAAAGCGCATTGAGTCCGGCAATCGCTTCAAGGTTTTTCTCAAGATTGTGCAGCCCTACGACTGGACCTACTTTGTCCGCCTTGTCCGCCCCACTACTGCTCAGGACGACAGCATATGTTACCCCGCTTTTCTTGATCGCGGCGGCAAGGGCATCGGTAACCCGCTCCTGGTAAGCTCGAACATCCGGCGCACTCAAATTGGGCGGGATCAATGCGTACACTGCCTTCGCGCCGGAAAACGCTTTCTCGAGCGCGCCCGCGTCAGTCACGTCGGCGACGAACGCTTCAGCGCCCTTCTGTGTGAATCGCTCCAACCGTTTTGCGTCTCGCCCTACAACGCGCACCTTCTCTCCTTTGGCAAGCAGTTTCTCAGCTATCGGCCCTCCAGTGTTTCCCGTGGCGCCTGTAATTACGTACATGCTCTCCTCCTTGCCGCCGGATTTTCCGGACAGCTCTTGTCCTGAAGGTATTGTATACCCGCGGATTCCCGCGGGTTATTTCTTGGCGTTTTGATTCTTGATTTGTGGCCCGCTCAGTGATTCAGGCGGTTCATCCCGATGGCATCGTACCGGTCGCCGGCAGCCATTCCTGATGGCAGCTCCTGATCGATCCGCGCCAGGTCCGCGGGTGTAAGTGTAACGCGAACGGATCCGACGTTTTCGTCGAGGTAAGTGCGGCGCTTGGTGCCCGCAATCGGGACAATATCGGTTCCCTGCGCCAGGACCCAGGCGAGCGCGAGTTGCGCCGCTGTGCACTTTTTCTCGCCGGCAATTTTCTCGATTCTCTCGACCAACCCGGCATTCCGCCTGATGTTCTCGCCTTGAAAGCGCGGAGAAGTGCGCCGGTAGTCACCGGCATCCAGTATTTCAGTGTTGCGGAGTTTCCCCGTCAGGAACCCGCGTCCCAGAGGGCTGTAGGCAACGAACCCGACGCCCAGCTCACGGCATGTAGGCAGAATTTCCTGCTCGGGATCTCGTGTCCACAACGAGTATTCGGATTGCAGCGCGGCGATGAGATGCACCTTGGCCGCGCGGCGCACCGTCGCAGGCGCGGCTTCGGAAAGTCCCAGAAAGCGCACCTTGCCTTGGTGCACCAGTCGCGACATCGCCCCGACTGTTTCCTCGATTGGAACGCTCGTGTCGACACGGTGCTGATAGTAGAGATCGATCTGCTCGACTCCCAGCCGCCGCAGGCTCGATTCGCAGGATTGCTGCACGTATTCAGGACGTCCGTTCACGCCCAAAAACTTGCCCTCGGGCGAACGGACATTTCCGAACTTCGTGGCCAGCACCACTTCATGCTGGCGTCCGTGAATCGCACGCCCCAGCAACTCTTCATTTCGGCCGACCCCGTACATATCGGCCGTATCCATGAAATTTATGCCATGATCGATGGCGCGGTGAATGGTGGCGATGGATTCGGCGTCGTCCGTCGGACCGTAAAACTCGGACATGCCCATGCAGCCCAGTCCGATCGCGGAGACCACGAGTTCGCTGCGACCCAGGCGCCGCTGTGGCATCGGCGTCAATCGCTTGGCTTCGGTGGCGGTCATGTATTTAGGCGGGCTCCCCTTCTGGGTTCAGGGTAAACAAGCAGAGCCCGCACCGGAACATACGCATTATGTCGCAGGAGCCAGATTCGTGTCGAGGCCCAGGCCCAGCCGGGCGGCCAGTTCCTGGCGCGCGCGCCACAAGCGGGCCTTGAGCGTGTTCCGCGAAACGCCCAACACCTGCGCGGCTTCCTCGGCGGAAAGTCCTTCGATTTCCCTTAGCCAAAAAGCAGTCCGAAGAAGCGGCGAGATTTCCGCGAGCTTCTTGCTCACACGCTCTCTGAACTCGGTCCCGGCGTAGATCTGCTCGGGATTTGGGCTTTCGTCAGCGAAGCGCTCGGCCAGCGGCATCTCTCCCTCGGACGTCCATTCATCCAGGGAAACCGCCGGGCGGGAACGCTTGCTCCGGCGTCGCATCAAAGCTGCATTGATGACGATCCGCGTCAGCCAAGTGGAGAACTGCGAACGGCGTTCGAACCTTGGCAGGCTGCGGTACGCGGAGAGCAGCCCTTCCTGCAAAGCTTCTTCGGCGTCCTCTGGGTTGCCGAGGACTCGCAAAGCGGTCTGATAGAGTGCACGGGTGTTGCGGGCGAACAACGTGTCGAGAGCTCGCGCATCGCCCCTTAATCCACGATCGATTAACTGGTCCTCACTTTGCGCTGCCAGGTCCAGATCTGCAACGGTACCCCTTGTATGATATTGCCCCTGATTCATGATTTCCCCCCTCGTGCTGGATGAACATTCGTATGAATCGCGTGCCTTCGTGTCTCTGTGTTCTTGTTTCCTTACCCCTGCTAAAGAAACTCTCCTCCCACTTGTTAGACGCTCCGATCCGGTTTTAGCGGTGCGCCACGGCCACACAATCATGAACCGTCAACCCATGCGGCGGCTTAAGCTGAGCGCCTAGAATCGCAGCTCCGCTAAGCAAAACAACTGCGACCAGGATGATTGTGAGAATCTTTTTCGGCAGTCCGTTGACGTCCACACTCCCTTTCTTTCGCATGATCTCTTCCACAAAGGCCCGGACCATGCACCCGCACCCCTTAATTTCCGCGCCCTCGCGATGCATATCGGCCAGCAATTGCTTTCCTGCAGGGTCGATATAACTGACTGCCTTCAAATTAACTTCGGTAGAGAGGCCCGTTTGAGGAGATCTACCCTTCCATACCCGGCTCAATTCACTTACCCATTCACCTGAGAGCTTCCCCTCGAGCTCCCAGATCTCGGTCGACCCCTCTTTTCTGATTGTAACTCTGAACATCGCCCCTCTTTCCAGCTAGGCAAAGGACTTAGCACGCAGATTGCCAATCTGCCGAACTGAGGGCACCATAATAAACATTCCATTTACATATATTTACAAGAATAATAGGAGAGAAAATTAAAAAACATTAAGACTACGGGGAACATGTCGTGCCGATATATAGACACATGACGATATGTCGGCACTAAA
>WNGG01007746.1_pt1 | contig 16326 bp, 15 predicted proteins | sample 5400661 | NCBI WGS metagenome assembly WNGG01 (sample SAMN13153372, study PRJNA577476) | soil metagenome | isolation source: 100 cm soil or saprolite under Garry oak tree replicate 1 | place: USA:California | collected 2016-06-15 | reverse complement strand
CGGCCCGCAGGCCCGCTGGCGGTGTTGCTCGCTCCTTACATACCGCAGCGGGTATGCTCGTCGCTCGCGCCTTGCTAGCGGGCCTGGGGGCCAGCAGCAAAATGTACACCTTATTTCCTGACGGGCCCTTAGCGTGGCGGCGGCAAACCTAATTCTCTTGTGGCATCGCCGTGAGTCCCGCTTGCCTCGAGTAGACTTTCATGCTTTTGCAACTTCTCTTTTTGTAGCTTTTGCGAGATCTCCAATTCATGCCGAAACTCGGCTTGCCGGTTCAGCTTTTGGTAAACACGAGCCAGCTGATAATGGGCGTCTGCCCGATTCGGTTCTAAGCGAAGGGCGGTCTCGAAGGCACTCCCCGCCTCCTCGTAGCGGTGTAGTTGCTCCAAAGCCTTGCCCAAGTCCAGGTGAACGCGGACAGTTTGAGGCTGTTCTTTGACAAGAGTTTTCAGAAGCGGCAGTGCCTCTGCGGGCTTCTGATCACCGAGATAGGTGTCCGCCAGGTAAAATTTCGCTTCGTCAAAGTGGGGATCCAACCGCAAAGCTGCCTGGAGCTCGACCAATGCCTCTGGATAACGGTGGATCTTCCAGTACATAAAGCCCAGCGAGAAACGAACGGTTGCATCTGCAGGCAACTGTTGGCGGGCGTTTTCGAACTCTTCGATGGCTTTGCCGTACTCGCCTAATCCGTCGTAGGCCTGACCCCTTAAGAGGCGAACCCAGTGTGACTTGGGGTCGAGGGCTTCAAGGCGCCCAAAAGTTCCCAGGGCTTTATCAAACTGGTCCGCTTTCAGATAAGCCCGATTCAAGAGATAAAGGACCCCGGTATCCCGCGGATCGAGTGCGGCAGCCTTTTCGAGGTGGGGAATCGCTCGCAAGTAATCATCCTGGCCGATCAGCGCCGCACCTAACAGTTGTCGCGGCTGCGAGTTGGATGGATCAGCCCTGACAGCCTTTTCCAGAGGTGCGAGCGCCGAACGGTAGTCCTGCATCTTGAAATAGGCGATACCCAGGTTGAGATTTGTGCCAAACTCCTGAGGATTGAGCTTGAGCGCTTCAAGGTAGTACTTGAGGCCTTCCTGGTATTTCCCCTGCCTCACATAGAGGGCTCCCAAGCGATTGAGCGCTGGGACAGAGTCTGGATTCGACCTTAGGATTTGCTGGTAAGCCGCTGCGGCTTCCTTCCATCGGCCCTCCCGCTCAAACTGCTCGGCGCGGGCTGCCACTCTCTCAATCGGCTCCTGCGCAAAGACCTGGCAGCAGAGCAATCTACTTGCCAGAAGAATGTGGATCGCGATTTGAGAGATTCGATCCAAGCCAAGCGCGTGATTTAAAAAAGTTGGAAGTCGGCGGTGATCCATTTAAATTTCAAAGGGGACAGGCAAAACGATAGTCGCTGGCCAGGCAAAAGGCAACATAACATCGTGGGTGACAACCCGCCGGCGCGGGCTACTTCGATTCATTCAAGCGGTTATATTTCTTCAAGATCTCCTTGAGACGGTCGTGCGGCATCGCCTGAACTGTGCGGCCATTGGCTCCGACCATGGTTTCACCAGCGACCAGCGCGTTGATGATCGCCTCTTCTGTTGCCTGCGCGGTGGCGTCGAACAAGGCGCTGATCCGTTGGTTCGAGACCATCGAGACTTGCACGGTGTCAGCCGCAGCGGCAGCCCCCGGATTGGCGGTGGAGAAGGCAATCACGATGTCGCCCGATCCATTCCCGGAAGTCGCGCCGGTGCGCCCCAAACCGTGGGTGGCGCGATGCGCGATGCGCTTCAATTGATGCGGCGCGAGCGGCGCGTCCGTTGCTACGACGATGATGATCGAGCCCAGCTCATGCTCTCCGCTGTTGCCGGAGCCGCGTGGCGCGCCTTGCGCCGGCTGCGACATCTCAGCGCCAACCGGCACGCCGGCAACGCGCAGTTGATTCCGGCCTCCGTGATTGGCCTGCACCAGCACCCCGACAGTGTAGTTGCCCATCGAGTCGCTGACTTTGCGCGAGGCGGTTCCAGTGCCGCACTTGAAGCCGTAGCAGCTCATCGCTGTGCCACCGCCGACATTGCCTTCAGCGACCGGGCCAGAGCTCGCGCCGTCGAGCGCTTTGAAGACATGCTCCGGCTTGACATGGAAGCCGTTGATGTCGTTCAAACCTCCGTCATAGGTTTCGGCGACGACCGGCAGCAACCACGGCTGTTGCATCTTGCCATGCCGCACGGCCCACATAATGGCTGCGTCTCGCACGGTGCCGACGCTGTGCGTGTTAGTGATGAAGACCGGGCCTTCGAGGAAACCGCCTTCGTCAATCCAGGTCGTGCCGGTCATCTCGCCGTTGCCGTTGATTGAGAACCATGCGGCGAAGACCGGGTCCGCTGAATCTTTGCCGCGCGGGAGAACCGCCGTCACACCCGTCCGCACAGGGCCGGCGCCAACCTTCAATGGCCCTTCGCCGGAGATGATCGTCGTAAGGCCCACTTCAACGCCTTTGACATCGGTGATCGCATTCAGCGGGCCGGGCGTCCCCTCGAAGGGCACGCCCAAATCCCTGGCGCGCGGCTTCGCCTGCGCCAAAGCAAGCTGAGCTATGAGCAGGCAGCAGGAAAGCTCGATGCATAGTGTGGCATTGGATCGTTTCATGGTTTTCTTCTCCTTACTGTCTGGTCTCGCAACCCCTCCGGTCAAACTTACCTAGCATGCTTCACAATCACTCCGGGCGTTATCAGGGAAAATTCGGCTTTGGTGCCAGAGGTTGTCAAGGAAAACCTCGGTTAGTTAAAAAGATCGCCTTCAGTCCGGTGCGGCGCACCTCCAGAACAGTCGCAGCCGACATCGTCCGGCCCGATGATGCCGCGGCTTCAACGAGTCGAACGAACCCTTCGATGTGGCGGCCTACCAGCATCAGGACTTCTCTGCAAATACGGAGCGAAGGGCGCCACGTTGAATCTCGAGCGCCTGTGCGTGTCCACGTGACCAAGGTTATGTCTACACGGGCGGGACGCCTGTGCCACGAAACAGGTTTGGAGTTCAGCCTTCAGGCTGCACTGACTCTGAGCAGGCTAAAGCCTGAACTGCATGCGAGGCGGTGATGTATTTCAAGGTAGTCACGGGGACGTCCGCATCAATCAATCGGAATCAATCGGGAATGTATCTGCCGGTGTGCAAGTAATTCATCACCACGGCGGTTCCCAGGGCCGCGAGGGAGGCGAGGCGGGAACTTTCTTCCTCGGACGTAGTGGACAAATTCAACTCCCGGCAGCGTTGAAAGAACTTGTTGATCACGGGGGCCACTACTTTCTCGCGCGCTCCAGTCCACGTTGCAATGGTCGTGATCAGAAAACGCCGGTTCCTGCGGATGAGATCCTTTGCACTGATGGTTTTTCGGAAGCCGTTGGTGTAATGGTCAAAGATCATATTGAGATCGTCGTCATATATCCCAAGAGCCTTGTCCTTGAAGTTATCCAGATCCTCTCCGTAGTACTCGATCAGGGTGTAGGTTTTCGACTGGTACGGAGAGTGCAGTGGACCGGCCAGGACTTCGGGTTTCCGCCGCCGGATCTTAACCATCAGGCGATGCACGTACTCCAGCTTCTTGATGGCAGGCCAGTTTTTGTAGACAACCCTCCAGTTGGACCGAGGGGTCAGCCAGACCGCAAAAGTTTCCGCAAAATCCTCATCGGGATGCGCCTGGGCATAGTACTTCGGCTCTCCTTGACTCTTCACGTAGTTGCGGCTGAATGGGTTAAACTTATACTTGAAGTTCGACGGATAAGTCTTGTTGAAATCGCCAAAAAGTCCCTTCCATTCCTCGTTCCGGTAGAGCTGGTAGGCGTAGCTGATCGCGTGCCCCGTCTCATGGCGCAACAGGAACATGAGGTCCCTTTCGTCATAGGTGGTGTAACCCATTTCACGCTCGATGCGGGTGAGCTTATTGTCGGCAAGATGAAATGGTATGCCGATAATGGGTACGCGGTCGGGGCACCCCCACTCATCTGCCCCGCAGGTGAAGTAATATCCAGGCCGGTACTGCACCTTCTTTGCAGCCAGCTCGGAGTACAGCTTCTCGATGCATCTGTTGAGGAGCGTCTCCTCGAAGTTCAGTTTCAGGTCGCAGACTCGGGTGTTCAGAAGCTCGTAACGCTCCGTTTCCCAGTTGTCCTGATACACTTGTCCACTCTTTAAGGTGTGCCTGCTCATGTTGGGATTCAGGGCAACCTTTTGGGGGGTTGCCGAAGGCTCCAGGGTGTTCCAGCCCCACTTACGAGGATTGTCCGCGTTACGGACGGCGGAATTATAGCAAAAGAAAACTGCGCGTGAAGGGTATTTTCATAAACAAATTAAACTGACCATAAGCTGTAGAAAAATAGTGGGTTGCTTACCTTGGATTCTCCGGAATAGAAATGGAGATTTCCTTTGCGACGCCGTCGAGATCGATGCCGTCCTTCGAGCCTTTCCGGGCGTCAAAGGTGACACGAATCACCGTGTAGGCTTTCAAGTCCTGGAATTCGGCAGGCTTGCCGTCCACAGTGATCTTGGCGGTGGCGGCATCCAAAACGTACTTTGTCTTCCCGGGAATCTCTGATACAAGGATTAACTTGCTGGTATTGGTGATGGAAAGAAGCCGGTACTTCTTGGCTTCGACGGCATGCAGCCAGACCGCAAATGCAAGAACGATCAGAAGTAATGTTCTCCGCGGCCTTGTCACGCGCACCCTCGAAGTCTCCGGACCCAGTATCCTATTGAATTCTAGACGCACCTTCCTCCATAGACAAGCATGGATCGCCGGAATCGCCGGAATCCGGAGGCGTACTCCACATTCACCGCCAAAGACGCAAAGACACGAAGAAATCACACTAAAGAAGATTCTTGGCCTTTCCCGAGAGTTCAATCTTCCTTGCAATCCGTAGGGGCGCCCCTGCGTGTGGGGGACTCGGGCGGCCACACAGGGCCGCCCCTACGAATCGAACTATTGCTACTATTCCATCGTAGTAGAGCTTCGATTGGACATAGGGTGCCGCGCTTTGATCGTCGATCTCGAGAGCATAACAATAGAATTTGGCAGCCAGAAAGCTTTGGACGGCGTCAGCATGCAATTTGCCGGAGGCTCGATGGGCCTGTTGGGGCCTAATGGAGCCGGCAAGAGCACGCTGCTGAAGACCTTGCTGGGTTTCCTTACTCCGAAGACCGGACGCGGAAAAGTGCTGGGGCTCGATATCCGAAGCCAGCAGCTCGCGATCCGTCAGAGGGTCGGATACATGCCCGAAAACGATTGCCACATTCCGGGAATGAATGCAGTCTCGTTTGTCGCGTACGCCGGTCAACTGGCCGGGATGAAGCCCAAAGATTCACTGCAGAGAGCCCATGAGATCCTTCATTACGTCGGGCTCGGAGAAGCCCGCTATCGGAATGTGGAGACTTACTCCGGCGGAATGAAACAGCGAATCAAGCTGGCGCAGGCCCTGGTGCACGGTCCCGAACTGATCTTCCTCGACGAGCCCACGAACGGTTTGGATCCCAAGGGAAGGATCGAGATGCTGGAATTGATCCGCGACATCTGGAATGGCAAGGGAATCCACGTGATCCTCTCCACCCATCTACTCCCGGACGTGGAATGGGTTTGCAGAGATGCCCTGGTGCTCCATCAGGGGCGCTGGTTGGCGGCGCAGAAGATCGACGATTTGAAGCAGTCCTCGGGGGCGACCTTCGAATGCCGTATAAAAGGGGACGGGGACTCCTTCCGGGAACAGCTTCGCTTGCTGGGCTGCCCCGTTCAGGACGGCGAGGACGGGGTTATGAGGGTCCTCCTGGTCAACGGCCTGGGCAGCGACAGTTTGTTGCGGATCGCTCGAGACCATGGGATCCAGATCCGTCACCTGGTTCCTTTGAAACAGTCTTTGGAAGACGTCTTCCTGCAAGTTATCGGAGAGTCGTAATGCCGATTTATGACCTGAGTTACCGGCAATGGTCGGGTGTTTGGACCTCGCACCCGTACCGGTGGTGGGTGATCACACGCCAGGGGATCAACATCTTGGGCCGGAAGAGGCGTTTCCTCGTCTTGATGATTCTTTCGGCTCTTCCATTTCTTGTTCGGTGTGTGATGCTGTATCTCTCGACGGTCCTGGGAAGGATTCCTCTGCTTACGATCAACGCCAAGTTCTTTGAAGACTTCCTGAGCCAGCAGATGTTCTTCGTATTCATCATCGCCATCTATGCCGGGGCGGGCTTGATCGCGAACGATCTGAAAGCAAATGCTCTCCAGATCTACTTCTCAAAACCGATAACCCGGCGGGACTACGTGATGGGGAAGCTCGGAGTGCTGTTCTTTTTCCTCGCTTTGCCCACCCTGGTGCCCGGAATGCTGCTCTTTTTCCTGGCCGTGCTCTTCAAATCGGATTCGAGCTTTTTGGAGCAAAATTACTGGGTGCCTGCTTCAGTGCTCGGCTATTCCTTACTGATCATCGCCACTTACAGCGTGGTGATGCTGGCGGTCTCGTCCCTCAGCAAGAGCGGCCGTTTTGCAGGCATAGTCTTTGCGGCCCTTTTCTTTTTCAGTCGAATCTTCTACCAGATCCTCAGTGTAGTCTTGCGATCCACGCGGGTAGCATGGGTATCGCTCGGCAACAACCTGACCCAGATCGGAGACTATCTGTTTCAAGTGAGTCCTCAGTATCAGTCCCCGTTGTGGCTTTCGGCAATGGTTCTGGGCCTCTTGATGCTGGGCAGCGTGTGGCTCCTTCACCACCGCGTCCAGGCCGTCGAGGTCGTGAAATGACCCGGATCCTGGAAGCGAAAGGAGTGTCGAAGTGGTACGGACAGGTCATTGCCGTGAACAAAGTCTCCTTTTCCGTCGGGCCCGGCGTTACCGGGCTTCTGGGCCCCAATGGAGCCGGGAAGTCGACGCTGATGAAGCTTATCACCGGCCAGCTCCGTCCCAGTCAAGGAGAGCTTACACTCTGGGGAGAGCGGATTTGGAACAATTATCCGCTCTTTTACCGGATGGGTTTCTGCCCGGAACAGGATTCCTTCTACGATCGAATGACAGGCGCGGAATTCGTGGCGGCCCTGCTCCGGCTCCACGGCTTTTCCGAGACCGAGGTAAATCAGCGCACCGATTCGGCTCTCCAGCAGGTGAACCTGGTTGAGGCCAGGGACAAGAAGATCGGGGCATACAGCAAGGGGATGCGGCAGAGGATAAAGCTGGCGCAGGCTGTCGCCCACGATCCGGAACTGCTGGTGCTCGACGAGCCTTTGGCAGGCATGGACCCCGTGGCGCGCAAAGAAACCATCCGGCTTATCCGGATTCTTGGCAAGGAAGGAAAGTGCGTGATTGTCTCCAGCCACATACTTCATGAAATCGAGGCGATGACCAGCAACATCCTTCTCATACACAACGGGCAGGTTCTCGCCGAAGGGGACGTTCACGACATTCGCGATCTCATTGACAAACACCCGCATCATATCTATATCCGCTGCTCCGAGCCCAGGAGGGCCGCCGAGCTGCTGGTTGCTTTTCCCGACGTAGTCAGCATTCGCTTCCACCCGGAGAGCAATGCGCTGACTCTGGAGTCCCGTAATCCGGACGAGTTCTACTCCCGCCTGCCCGACCTGCTGCTGCGTCATGAGATCGCGCTCGAAGAGATCACCTCGCCGGATGACAACCTCCAGGCCGTGTTTCATTACCTCGTGAAATAGGAGAGCCGTCAATGACGGGACGTTTTCGCATTGCCAAAGGCTGGAGAGACATGAAAACCATCGCGTATCTCACTCTGGACACGCTGTTCTGGAGCAAGAAGACCATATTTGTGGTCTTCATCTCTCTCGTCGTTCTGGGAATGGCGGTTCTGGGCCGCCTGGTTCTCAGTTACAACTGGATCCGGGCGCCCTTCACCCCGGCTCAGGTCTTCAGCACGCTCATGTCGACTGCTGTCATCCACTTCATGGTGGTTTTTGTGACGCTCTTCTATGGCACGGCGCTGATCTCCGAAGAGGTGGAAGGAAAGACGCTCACGTATCTGTTCCTCCGGCCCATACCCAAGCCGGCGATCATGGTGGGAAAATATCTGGCGCTCGTATGGACAAGCGTGCTCCTTGTGCTGCCCACGGTTGTTTTCAGCTATCTGATTCTGTATCTGCGCGACGATTTGCGGCCCTTTTGGGAAGATGCGGGAGTTCTCGGCAAGGATATCGGGATTGTGTTCCTGGCACTATTAGCGTACGGCGCGTTTTTCAGCCTGCTCGGGGCCTGGCTGAAGCATCCCATACTGGCGGGCCTCATCTATGCGTTCGGATGGGAGGGGATTGTATCGTACCTTCCCGGATTCACTCGAAAACTGACAGTCACTCACTACATCCAGTCCATATTTCCGCACGAAAATGCTCCAGCTTCCTTGGCCATGCTCTTTGGGGAGCGGACACAGGCGCCGGAGGCTGTGAGTACGTTGTTGCTAATGACCGCATTGTTTCTCGCCGCGGCCTGCCTTGTCCTGAGAGAAAAAGAGTATGTCCTCGAACAATAGGAAGTGTTCGGAGTTCAGGCTTTAGCCTGCCCCGGGCGCTGTACAGCCTGAAGGCTGAACTCCGATTGCGGATTGCCGATTGCGGATTGCGGATTGAAAAGCGAGCGGGGCAGCCTGAAGGCCGAACTCCATACCTCGCGATCGGAAAACGATCAATAAAAGATCTCCATGACAAATCACAAACGGGAGGTGCGTCTCTTTGGGACCTGTGTCAAAGAGGTGTTAAGAGTCTCCAACGATTTTGCTAAAGGTGAAGGCGAAGAGTGGCGTATAGGTAAGAGATGCGGCAGACTTTGAGCTCGGAGCAAAGCGTATGAGGGAACTCATATCCCGTTTGGTCGCGGGTCTCTCGCTTGTGGCCTTTCTTGCGCCGCTGGTGGCAGGGGCGGAACACGCCACTCTGCTGGTGTTCCCTCTGGAGAATCTCACCGGGGTTCCCTCCCTCTCCTGGGTCTCGGAAGGAACCTCCGAGTCGATCTGCGCTCAGGTCCGGATTCCAGAGCTCGACGTCGTGCAGCGCGAAACCCGTCTGGAGCTGGTGGAGGACGCGGACCTTCCCCCGAATGCGACGCTGAGCCGGGCCAGCATGATCCGCATCGCGCAGCTCGCCAGAGCAGACTATCTCGTCTTTGGCTCGTTCTCGGGAACTGAGAGCGCCCTTCGCATCGTTCTGCAGATTCTCGACACGAAGACCATGAAGCTCGGACCCGACATCGTTTCGACCGGCCCTTTGAACAACCTGGCGGAAATGGAGAACGAACTGGCCTGGCAAGCGCTCGCTCAGAAGGGAATCCACAACAATCTCTCCCGGGAGGAGTTTCACAAGAGAACGCGAACGGTTCCCAATTCCGCCTATCTTTACTTTATTCGAAGTCTCGGCGCGCCCGATGACCAAAGCCAGCTAGACCTGTTAGTCAAGGCCATCGAAAGCTACAACGATTTCCCGGGAGCGCTTTTCCGTCTGGGAAGTTACCACTTTGAAAAAGGCGAGTGCTCCAGGGCCGTCGAGCTTCTGGACCGAATACCTCGAACCGCGGATCATTTTCAAGAGGCCCGATTCATGCTCGGCGCTTGCCACTGCAAGCTGGGAAACAGTTCCAAGGCGATCCAGGCCTACGTGGAATTGCTCCCCTTCGCCCCCTCCATGGAGGTGCTGAACAACCTCGGCGTATCGTACGCGCGAGAAGAAGATCTGCCCCTTGCGGTAAACAGTCTAAAGAGGGCCCGTGAACTACAATCACACCCGGTCGTCGCCATGAATCTCGGAATTCTTCGTTATTTGCAGGGAGACCAGGATGGAGCCTTGCTTCTCCTCGACGAAGCGTACAAATCGAGTGGAGGTCACGGCCTCGTTCAATACATGCGAAGCCGCGTGCTCCAGGCTCTGGGGCGAACCCAGGAGTCATCGGAAGCTTTGGCTGAGGCGGTCCGCATGGGAATAGATCCGGAAAAGCTCAAGAATGACGACCCTCGCGGATGGACTCAATATATCTTCTCCCCCCTCCCGCCCCCCGCTCGGAAGTGACACCCCCCGGGCCATCAAAAACTTGGTGATCCTTCGCGTCTTCGTGGTAAAAAACTGCTCCTGATCACCACAAAGACGCGAAGACACGAAGATGGGTGCCTTGACAAGCTTTTGTTAAGACTCGTAAGATACCCTTCTCGACTACGCCGAAGTGGCGGAACTGGCAGACGCGCTAGGTTCAGGGTCTAGTGGGCTAACGCTCGTGGGGGTTCGAGTCCCCCCTTCGGCATTGTTTCTTCCGGTGACAACAGCCGCGTTTCTGTGTGTCAAAGACCTTCATGGGAGCGGGACCCGCCTCCCTCCGGTTGGGTTTGAGGCAGAGAACGTGCGCGGGTGGGAGGGTCCGCACTCCGGAGTCACTTTACTTCGTTTGATTTCCGGCCCGGCCAGATGACTGATTCGCGCACCGCATCGACAATAATCTTGTTGCGCGACGCAGAGAGCGGCCCGGAAGTCTTTCTCGCGAAGCGACACATCAAGTCAGACTTTGTCGGTGGAGCCCATGTCTTTCCCGGGGGGGTCGTGGAGCCCGCGGATGCGGTGGATGAAGCGCTCTGTGCGGGTCGCACGGATGACTCTGCCTCGAAGGCGTTGGAGCTCCCGCGAGGAGGGCTTGCATACTGGGTCGCCGCGATCAGGGAATGTTTCGAGGAAGCCGGGATGCTTCTTGCCTACGATTCACAAGGCCGGATTCTGGCGTTTGAAGGAGAACACATCGGGGAGCGCTTCAGATCCTATCGCCGCGCGCTGAATGCGAACCAGATGTCCTTTGCTGGGATGCTGCTCCGCGAACGCCTGAAGCTCGCGACAGACAGAGTGTACTACTGGGGCCACTGGGTAACGCCTGAGGGAGAACCGCGACGTTACGACACACGATTCTTCCTTGCAGTGGCGCCGGAGCGTCAGACGGCTGCTCACGATGGCCGGGAGCTTACCGATTCCGCATGGGTGCCTCCTGCCGTTGCTCTGGAGAAGGCTCGGACCCGCGAATGGACGATCATTTTTCCTACGGTTCGGAACCTGATGCTTCTGAATGCATTTCAAACTGCCCGCGATGCGGAATCGTACGCCCGGCAACTGAGAAACATCCCGATGATTCTGCCGCGCGTGGTGAGCGATGAGAAGGGCACGCGAATTTTGATGCCCGGCGATGAGGGGTACGAACGTGAATCGGCGACTGCCGATGCTGCCACGGCCCAGAATTACGCGGGTCCCCCGGAGAATGGGGACGACAGAGGAGGGTAATGAGCTCGACGATTGCTCCGCGCCAGGTGACGAAACTCTCCCCTCTGGTACGCCGCGTGACACAAGACAATCCGGGGCCTATGACCGGTTCGGGAACGAACACTTACCTCGTCGGAAAAGAATCCTTGTTCGTCATCGACCCGGGTGAGAACACTGACGAGCACCTGGATGCCTTGATGCGCGCCGTAGATCGCACGCCGGTAGCGGGGATTGCGCCAAGCCATGCGCACCCCGATCACTGGCCCCTGGCTCCCCGGCTGGCCGAGGCGCTGAGAACCATCACGTTCGGGTTCAAGGCACACAACGGCTACAGCCCCATGAGCACTCTTTCAGATGGAGAGGTGGTCCGCGGAGTCGGCTGGTCCCTGAAAGTTCTCCATACGCCCGGGCATGTCAGCGACCATCTCTCCTATTTGTTGACGGAGGAAAAGGCTCTCTTCAGCGGAGACCACGTCATGGGATGGTCCACGTCGGTTATCGCTCGTCCCGACGGAAGCCTCAACAGCTATCTGGCATCGCTCGAGAGACTCGTAACGATGGATATAGCGGTGATTTACGCGCACCGTAACTTGAGGACCAGGCAGGTGCTCGAAGCCCTGCATGCGGGCCTCGATACAGCGCCTGCGATTGTTCGGCGCATCTACACGGAAATCGATCCCAGGCTTTATCCGGCTGCGGTGCAGTCGGTGCTCGCTCACCTTGACGCTCTCATACAATCAGGGCAGGTGATCGTCAAACACCAGTCGGCCTCTCCATTCCTTTCCATTTACGCCCTGCCCTGAATCCCCTTCCCGTCTTCGATCCTTGGCGTAATACTATGCATTCGAGAATTCTTTGCCACAGAGACACGGAGTCACAGAGAAGAGTTTTTTCAGTTTTTCTCCGTGGCTCAGTGGCAAACAAGCGCGGGGAGTAGGCGTCTTCTCACTTTTTTGACAACAACCACTTGGAGGATGAGAAATGACTCGGAAAATCTTTGGTTCCCTGATAACGGTGCTGCTTGCCGGCTCCGTGAGTGTCTTCGCGGAGACCTTGAAGGGTTCGATTACCGACAAGATGTGCGGCGCCAAGCACATGATGGAGGGAAAGAGCGACGCTGAATGCATCGCCGCCTGTGTGAAGCACGGCAGCGGTTACGCCTTCCTTGAAGGCGACAAGGTTCTCGATATCGAGAATCAGAACGACAAGAAGGTCGCTTCCGAACTGGCGAAGCACGCCGGCCACGAAGTGGAAGTCGCGGGAACGAGGAGCTCCGATGGAAAGAGCGTAAAGATCGATTCCATCAAGATGCCCAAGAAATAGACTCCGAAGAGCTTCACCACGGAGACACGGAGGGCACGGAGATTCACGGAGGCACCCGGGTTCTCCGTGCGTCTCCGCGTACTCCGTGTCTCCGTGGTGAACAGGGTGCTTGAATTCTTCTCCGGCTTGGCTTCACACAACTCGTCGGGCATCACGAATTGGCTGGACTCGGCAGGACAGGACTGGCGGTTGAATATTGGTTCGCGCGAAATGCAGAGAGTTGAGTTAGAATTCCGTTTAACCCATTGGAGGATGGAGCCTATGTCAACCGCAAAAAATATTTCAAACAATCCGAGTGCGGGCGGCATGGACCGCCGGGAATTCGTAAAGTCTGCCACGGCTGCCACCGCCGGATTACTTCTCGTTTCTCCCGAAATCGCGTTCGGCAGCCGGGCTAATTCGACGCCGCAACTCGGAATGATCGGTTGCGGCGGACGCGGGACGAGCGTGTCGGAGGCATTTGTCACAAGGGCCGGCGTGCGACTGCACGCTCTGGGCGATCTCTTTCAAGACCAGCTCGACAAGGCAAAAGCGAAGCTCGACGAGCTCAACCAATCTCAAGGGCACGCGACGATAGACGCATCCAAGATGTTCAAGGGCCCCCGTTCCTGCAACGAACTGGTGTCCAGTGATGTTGATATCGTCCTGATATCGACGCCCCCCTATTTTCACCCGGAACACCTGGAACTGGCGGTTGCCGCAAAAAAGCATATCTACCTGGAGAAACCCGTAGCGACGGACGTGCAAGGGTGCAAGAAAATACAGGAGCTGGGCAAGAAAGTCGAAGGGAAGCAGAGCGTGCACGTGGGTTTCCAGATCCGGTTTTCGCCTGAATACAGAGAGCTCACAAGGCGCATCCAGGAAGGGGCGATAGGAGACATAGCCTGCGCTCAGGGATATTATCTGGCGGGTGATCTTCCTCGGAAGGCGAAACCCGGCATGTCGCCGCTGGAAGCAAAAATACGCGATTGGGCGTTCGATCGTGTCTTGAGCGGCGATGTCTTGGTCGAACAGAACATTCACATTATCGATTGGATCAACTGGGTTCTGAAAGCCCGCCCGGAGAGGGTAATGGCCACAGCAGGCCGCAAAGTCCGCACAGACATCGGCGATGTTCAGGACCACTTCCTTACGATCTATCGGTATCCCGGCGATGTCCGCGTGGGCTTCCAGTCCACCCAGTTCCTTACAAAATGGGCGGATGTTTGCTTGCGTTTCTTCGGAAGCAAGGGCTACGCGGAGGCTCACTACAACGGCAACGTGTTCATCCGCGGGACCAACGAATGGCAGGCCGAGCCTCCTCCTCCGACCGCTGAGAAGCAGAAGCCGGAAGTCGATCCCTTGAGCGAAGCGACACCCGAGAAGGTGAAAGCATTTGTGGAGAGCATTCAGAGCGGCCAGTTCCACAACCAGTTGGACCAGGGAGCGGAAAGTACGTTAAGCGCGATCCTCGGCCGGCAGGCTTCCTACGAAGGAAAGGAGATGACCTGGGACCATCTCGTCAAATCGAATCAGCACTGGAAAACAGACGTGGAGCTGGAAAAGCTCACCTGATCAGACCTCAGACCTCAGACCACTCGCGAATTGGACCGTACGTGGTTTGACGTCGGAAGTCTGAGGTCTGATCCCTGAGGTCTGGCCTAACGGAACTGGCGGAGCATCTCGCGCGTGGCTTCCGATGTCGCGTTCAGCAATGCGTTCGCGAGGGCCTCTTCGGGGTCTGCCGTACCTCGGCTCTTGGCGGTCGAGGAGCCCGTAGCGGCCACTCTCCCGTCCGACATCCTCACGAGCTCGAAACGTATTCTTACATTTCCCGCGTAGTAGGTGCTCCCGTAGGCGTTTTGCGCTTCAAGGGAGCCATGGGCCGATCCCAAGACTACGTAGCCGACTCCCAGGCGGCGTGCCTGAGCCAGGTCTCCCCGGTCGAGCGCACTCCGAACGTCGGCGCTCACGGCGCCTCCCGATAAAACTTCGTGACCCGACTGGCGGACAATCTCCGCTGCACGCGATTGGGCGCTGCCGAGCGGGAGCTTCTCTCCTGACTGGTCCGAGTCGACGAAGATCAAGAAGCCCGCGCGGCTGCCCATCGTTGCAGGAGTGTTCTTTGGAGGAACGGTGGTTGAAGGAGCATTCAGCGAGGAGGAGCCTGTTCTTTGTCTGGCAGAGCCTGTCGCTCCACCCGACGTGGAGGATGGTCCCGCAACGTTGGCCCCCGCGGTAGAGGCGCCGTCTGCGGGCGGGGCGTTCCGGGAGGGAGAAATAGAAGGCGGCGCTGTGCCGCTGGCGGGGACGCCCGGCGGAACCTGAGTTCCGGAAGCCGAAGGAGCCTCAGGATTCTGCAAGACCGGCTGTGCGGCGGGTTCTGTGTTTGGCGGGATCACCCTCGCCTGAGTGACCTGCGGTTTTGGCGATCCACTCCCGAGGGAGAGGATCGCGATACCGTGCTTGTAGAAGACGTATGCTGTTGCCGCTCCCGCCAGCGCCAGGAAGCAAATAGCGAATATCAGGAATGTCTTTCCGTTTGGTGGCGCGGTCGAGCCCGTCGGGACGGCCTCGTACGAATTCGCCAGATAGAGTCTTGGAGTTGCCGTGCCTCCGGCAATGGGGGGCGGCGCGTCAGCGGCCGTCCTCAAAGGCTGAGGGCCGGTTCCGGAGAGCCATTGAGCCAGCATACGGCGCGTGTACAGCTGCCCGCGCCCCAGTGCGCGCTCTTGCTCTTCGAAGTCCTCCAGAGGGCGCAGAACCTGATCGACATTTTGAAAACGTGCGGCGGGATCCTTCTCCAGGCAGCGCATCACGATGTCTTCAAGATCTCCTGGGATTTCCGGCAGGAATTGCGTGGGAGGAGGAGGTGGCGTTCCTACATGGTGCATCATCACGGAGAAGTCGCTGTCCTCCTTGAATGGAACCCTGACGGTGAGGAGCTCGAAAAGAATGATACCCAGGGAATAAATGTCTGAACGCGCATCCACCTCCTCGCCTCGCACCTGCTCCGGAGACATGTAGGAGACCGTGCCGACCAGCGCCCCTGTCGCAGTCAGACTCTTGCTCCCCTGAACCTTCGCAATTCCGAAGTCCATGACCTTTGCCACACCGTCGGGAGTGAGCATGATGTTCGACGGCTTCAAGTCGCGGTGCACGACCCAGCTGCGGTGCGCAACGGAGAGCCCGTCGAGGACCTGTTTTGTGATTGTCACGACGATGTGGGCCGGGAGGGCTCCGACGGCTTTGACGATCTCTGCGAGGTTTCGTCCCACAACAAACTCCATGACCATGTAATAGGAATCCTTGTAGGGCTCAAATTCGTGAAGGGTGACGATATTGGGATGGTTGAGGTTGGCCTGAACTTTAGCTTCTGCCCGGAATCGCGCCAGTTCCTTGGAATTGGAGACAAGAGAGGGATTCAGTATCTTGATGGCGACGCGACGGCCGAGTTGCGTGTCCTGGGCCTCATACACCGTTCCCATTCCGCCCTGTCCGATCTTTGAAAGGATCCGGTGATTGCCGACCGATTCGCCTATCATTGATTCCTCCCGGGAGGACTCGATTATAAACCCTCTTTCCTCAGTGGCCGGCTTTAAAACTTGGCCGCGGATTACACGGGGTAGCAGAGCCGCAACCAAAAACCACAAACGAAACCACATATGAACACAGATGAACACGGAGCAGCCCAGCCGCAAGCAAACTATCTGCTTAGCGTTTTCTTCGCGTCCTTCGCGTCTTAGCGGTGAAAGCGCTGTCCGGAAT
>WNGG01004139.1_pt1 | contig 16327 bp, 12 predicted proteins | sample 5400661 | NCBI WGS metagenome assembly WNGG01 (sample SAMN13153372, study PRJNA577476) | soil metagenome | isolation source: 100 cm soil or saprolite under Garry oak tree replicate 1 | place: USA:California | collected 2016-06-15 | reverse complement strand
GGCCAGGCCGTTGTGGACGACGCGCTCGAGCGCGGGCGCCGCGCCGATACGCGCGTGAAAGAGATCGCGCGCATAGGCGCTCTCGAACAGGATGAGGTCGGTGCGGGGCATCAGGAAACGCTCGAGCCGCAGATAGAGGAGACCGAGCGGCGAGCGCGGGTCGAAGTGGAGCGTGCCGCCGTGCGGCGTGTAGGCGCGCGCCGCGCGGCCGCCGGTCAGGCGCGCATAGGCGCCGCCCTTGGCGCCGTGTCCGTGCACAACGTCGGCGCCGGTTTGATCGAGCAGGCGGCGCACGCGGAGGACGGCGGCAAAATCGCTCGGGCCGAGATGGCGGCTCATCGGCAGACGGGCGATCCCAAGCGCGAGCAGCGGCTCGAGTTCTGCGAGCACGGCTTCGGCACGCTCGCCGCCGGTGGTCGCGTCCGCGACGATGCCGACGCGGTGGCCGCGCGCCGCCTGGCCGTGCACCAGATCGACGACGTGCCGAAACAGGCCGCCGACCGGGGCGCGGAAGACATGCAGGATGGCGAGGGGCCGCCCGACCTTATCCATGGGTCACGGAATGAGGCGTCGGACATGTCCTCGAGAAATCTAGAACCACCGCTCGGCGACCACGATCGTGTCGCCGGGGCGGACCGGGTAGTTGAGCGGGACCGAGCCGACGGAGATTCCGCCCTCGACCGGCCGGTGCAGCTCGATCGGGCCGCGCAGCGCGCGCGGTGAAAATCCGCCGGCGATCGCCACCGCACCCTCCGCGGTCAGGTTCGGCACGAACGGAAACTGCCCGGGCAGCAGAACTTCGCCCAGGACGAAGAACGGCCGATAGACCTCGACCTCGACCGCGACGTGCGGTTCGCGCACGTAGCCCTGCTGCAGCTTGGCGGCGACCGAATGCGTGAGTTCGACGGTGGTCAGCCCGCGTGCCGGCACCGGGCCGATCAGCGGCATGGTGATCTTGCCGCCGGCGTCGACCGCGTAGGAGTTGCTCAATCCCTCCTGGCCGAACACGACCACGCGCAGCTTGTCGCCCGAATCGAGGACGTATGGCCCGGCGGGGTCGGGCACCGGCCCCAGCACCGGCGGATGGCGCACGCAGGCCGCGAGCGCAAGCGCGGCGATGGCGGCAATGATGAGGCAGCGTGCCCGCATGCAACGAATCCGTGACCCCGAGGCGGCAACCGCACCGGCGATTAAGGCCGCGTATGGTTAATAAAATCTCACTCCGGGGCGCCGGGGCGGGAAAATTAACGGGCCGGCAACCATAATCGGCTTTCATGAGGCGAACGCGTGGTGCGTACGGTACGGAGTCGGCGATGCGAGTAGGTGCGGTGTCGGCTGGGCCGGACATCGATCCGGGGGTCACCTCGGATCGCGTGCTCGAAGTGGGCGCGATCGGCCGGGCGCTGTGGCGCAGGAAGTGGTGGCTGCTGGCGCCGGCGCTGATCGTGGCGGCGCTGGCCGCCGTTTCGGTCAATCTGATCACCCCGCGATACAAGTCCGAATCGCGCGTCCTGATCGAAGGCCGCGAAAACGTTTTCCTGCGCCCCGAGGCCGAGAAGACGGGCGACCGCGACCGGGCGGTGGTCGACCAGGAGGCGGTCACCAGCAAAGTACAGCTTGCGCTCTCGCGCGATCTAGCGCGGCAGGTGATCCGGCAGCTCAAGCTCGGCGAGCTTGCGGAATTCGATCCGGTCCTGCCCGGCATCAATCCGATCGCCCAGGTGCTCCAGCTTGTCGGCGTCGCCAAGGATCCGCTGCGCATGACGCCGGAGGAACGGGTGCTCGATGCCTATTACGACCGCCTGAACGTCTACCCGGTCGACAAGTCGCGGGTGTTCGCGGTGGAATTCCAGTCGTTCGATCCGGATCTGGCGGCGCGAGCGGCGAACACGGTGGTCGACGATTTCGTCGCGCTGCAGCTTGCCACCCGGCAGGAGGAGACCCGCGCGGCCGGCCGCTGGCTCGCCGGCGAGGTCGAGGTGCTGCGCCAAAAGCTCGCCGACGCCGAGGCCAAGGTCGAAGGCTTTCGGGCGAAATCGAACCTGTTCGTCGGCACCAACAACACGACCCTGTCGAACCAACAGCTCGGCGAGCTGAACTCGCAGCTCGCCGCGGCGCGCTCGCAGAAGGCGGACGCGGAGGCGAGGGCGCGCTTCATCCGCGAGACGCTGAAATCCGGCCAATCGCTCGAATCGGCCGACTTCCTCAATTCCGAGCTGATCCGCCGGCTTGGCGAGCAGCGCGCGACCTTGCGTGGCCAGCTCGCCGAGCAGTCATCGACGCTGCTCGACAACCATCCGCGCATCAAGGAACTCAAGGCACAGATCGCCGACCTCGAGCGACAGATCAAGGGGGAAGGCGAACGGCTGGCGCGGTCGCTCGAGAACGATGCGCGCATCGCCGGCTCGCGGGTCGAGACGCTGGGCAGCAACCTCGATCAGCTCAAGCAGCAGGCGGCGTCGACCAACGAGCAGGACATCCAGCTGCGCGCGCTCGAGCGCGAGGCCAAGGCGCAGCGCGACCTCCTCGAATCCTATCTCGCCAAATATCGCGAGATCACCTCGCGCGAGAATCTCGGCGCCGTGCCTTCCGACGTGCGCGTCATCTCGCGCGCGATCGTGTCCAACACGCCGTTCTTCCCCAAGAAGGTGCCGATCGTGCTGATCGCGAGCCTGGCGACCCTGCTCATCGCGGCGGGCTTCATCGCCACCGGCGAGCTGATGGCGGGCGCCGTATACCGGGAGGCGCCCTTGGCGCCGGAGTTGGATGAGCACGCGTTCGCGGGGCGGGCGGAGCCGCACATGGCCGAGGTCGGCCCGGATGTCGCGCCCGTCGCGGCCGAGGCACCGGCGTCCGCCTCCGAGCAGGCGATTGCCGAGCTTGCTGGCGCGCTCGCCGGCGAGGCGGGCAAACGCATCGTGGTGGCGGGCGCCGCGCGCCACATAGGAACGACGCTCACCGCGCTCGCGCTGGCGCGCGAACTCGGCAAGCACGCGCGCGTGGTGCTGGTCGACCTCGCCTTCGCCCATCCGAACCTTGCGGCGTTCGCGGCCGATCCGGCTGCGCCCGGAATAGCCGACCTGGTGCGCGGCGGCGCGTCGTTCGGCGCCATCATCAGCCGCGACGGCGCGTCACGCGTCCACGTGGTCGCGGCCGGCCGTGCCGGCCCGGACGGCCCGGCGATCCTCGCCTCGGAACGGCTTGCCGTCACGCTCGACGCGCTCGGCCGCACCTATGATCACGTGGTGATCGATGCCGGGGTGCTGTCCGAGCATCCGCCGGAGCCGCTGCTGCGCGGCGCGCCGCGGGCCGTCCTGGTGGCGCCCGGCATGCCGCACGCGGAGGCGTCGGCCGCGCGCGATCGGCTCCTGGGCGTCGGCTTTGCCGATGTGGCGGTGTTCGACGTGCCGCCGCCCTTGCCGGATGGCGCGCAGGCGGATCACGCCGTCGCGGCTTGAAGGCACGGCTGCCGCCCTCGCGGCTGACGCTCACACCGAAGTGCGTCTCCCGGCTCCGATCCCGCTTTAACATTTCTCAAGGGTGCGCCAGCATGATCGGCGGCCGAAAGGCGAGGGCGCGAGCTTGAGCGGCTTGAAGCAGGCGATGCTGCGCACCGGGCTCGAGGCGCTGTACTTCAGCGGCTCGCATTGGTGGATGCGGCCGTTCGTCGGTGGCATCGGCGCAATCCTCACGCTGCATCATGTGCGCCCGCGCCGGCGCCAGGCGTTCCAGCCCAACCGGCTGCTCGAGGTCACCCCATCCTTTCTCGAGGCGGTGATCGTGCGCATGCGGGATGCCGGGATCGACCTCGTCAGCCTCGACGAGATGCACCGGCGGCTGGTCGAGGGCAATTTCAAGCGGCGCTTCGCATGCCTGACGTTCGACGACGGTTATCGCGACAACCTCGCCTACGCCTATCCGATCCTCAAAAAGCAGGCGGCGCCGTTCGCGATCTACGTGCCGACCAGCTTCCCCGACCGGCTCGGCGAGTTGTGGTGGCTGGCGCTGGAAGCGGTGATCGCCACGAACGACCGCATCGGCCTCGTCATCGATGACGAGGACCGGCGGTTCGACTGTCGCACCATCGAGCAAAAGCGCGAGCTTTACGACGCGCTCTATTGGTGGCTGCGTGGGCTGCCGACCGAGGACGACCTGCGGGCGGCGGTGCGCGATCTTGCCTCGCGCTATCACGTGGACATCGCGGCGTTCTGCGAAGAGCTGTGCATGGGCTGGAGCGAGCTTGGCGAGCTGGCGCGCGATCCGTTGGTGACGATCGGGGCGCACACGGTCAATCACGTGCGGCTGAGGAAGGTGCCCGACAGCGTTGCGCGTTCGGAGATGCGCATGAGCGCCGCGGTGATCGAGACGGCACTCGGCCGCAAGCCCGTGCATCTGTCCTACCCGATCGGCGATGCCACGTCGGCCGGCCCGCGCGAGTTCGCGATCGCCGCCGAAGTCGGCTTCAAGACGGCGGTGACCACGCGGCCGGGCGTGCTGTTCCCGGAGCATCGCGAGCACCTGACCGCGCTGCCGCGCATCAGCCTCAACGGCGAGCATCAGCAGCTGCGCTATGTCGAGGTGCTGCTCTCGGGCGCCGCCACCGCCATCTGGAACGGATTCCGGCGGGTGGATGCGGCGTGAGATCGCCGTTGTCATTTTGACGATGCCACGCGAGGTTTCCGGGCCGGCCAATCAGTATCACAGGCGAGCCTTACTCCGGGACACTCATCACACGCCGCGGTTCGCGTCTGCGCGCTTTGTTGACCCAAACTCTCCAGCCTATAACGTACCGCCGCATCGACTCGGACACCCGGTGGACGACAGCGATGAAAGTTCGCCTGAGCAGGCTCTATCTCCCGCTCGTCTGCGTTCTGCTGGCTGCGGCCGTGGTCGTCCGCTGGGCCGATCCGTTCTTCGTGCGCGCCCTTCGGCTCATTGCGTTCGACGGATTTCAACGCCTCGACCCGCAAGCCTTTGATCCGGACGTGCCCGTGCGCATCGTCGATATCGACGAAAAGTCGCTCGCGGTCGTCGGCCAGTGGCCATGGCCGCGGACGACCATGCGCGACCTCCTGCTGTCCCTGGCCGAAAAGGGGGCGGCAGCCGTCGCGTTCGATATTCTGTTCTCCGAGCCCGATCAATCATCGCTCGAACAGGTGGTAAAGCGATTGTCGGCCGACCAGGCGGCGGCTCTTGCCGAGGTCGTCGCGCGGGGCCCGACGAATGACCAGGCGTTCGCCGAAGCGCTCGACGGCACGCCAAGCGTTCTACCGGTCATCCTGACCGATGGTCCGAATTCGTCATTGGCGTCGAAAGCCGGCTTTGCGATTGCCGGCGACGATCCGCGCCCGTTCATGGCCGGCTTTCGCGGCGCAACCGGCAATCTTGCCGCGCTCGATGTGGCTGCAAGGGGCGTCGGTGCGATCAATTGGGTGCCGGATCGGGACCAGGTCGTTCGCCGCGCGGCACTCGTTTATCGCGTCGGCGACACGATCGTTCCATCGTTGGCCGCGGAAGTGCTGCGTGTGGCGCAGGGCGCGTCTACCTATGTCCTGAAATCATCGAACGCCAGCGGAGAGACGGGATTTGGGAGGAGCACGGGCCTCAATCACATCCGCATCGGCGACCTGGAAGTCTCGACCGACGCCGACGGCGCGGTGACGCTGAAATTTCGCGCGAGCAATCCGCAGGCGTTCATCTCGGCCGCGGCGGTGCTGTCCGGGGAGGTCGACCGGGATCAGATAGCGGGCCGCATGATCCTGATCGGCTCGAGCGCTCCCGGGCTGTTCGATCTGCGGGCCACCCCGCTCGATGCGGCTTTGCCGGGCGTCGAAATTCACGCCCAACTGCTCGAGCATGTTCTTGCCGGCCGCGAGCTGACGCGGCCGGACTATGCGCTTGGAGTGGAGGAGCTTGTCATTGTCGGCCTGGGGCTCGTGCTCGCCTGGGTGCTGCCGCGCCTGTCCGCGCGGTCCTCCGCCCTCATCGGGCTCATCACCGTTGTCGCTCTGTTGGCAGGCGGATGGGTCGCCTATGCCTATTGGGGGCTGCTGTTCGACCCGTCATTCCCGGCATTGTCGCTCGGGTGCTTCATCACCGGCACGACCTTTTACGTCTACCGGCGCGTGGAGGCGCAACGCGGCGAAATCCGCAGCGCCTTCAGTCGTTACCTCGCGCCGGCCGTGGTGGAAGACATCATTGCCAACCCCGACAAGCTGGTGCTGGGCGGGGAGCTTCGCGATCTGACCTTGATGTTCTGCGACGTCCGGGACTTCACGACCCTGTCGGAGCGGCTGAGCGCCACCGAGTTGACCCGCTTCATCAACGAGCTGCTGACTCCGCTGAGCGAGATCATTCTGCAGAATCGTGGAACGATCGACAAATACATCGGCGACGCGATCATGGCGTTCTGGAACGCCCCGCTCGACGATCCGGACCACGCGGTCCACGCCTGCCGCTCGGCGATCGCGATGGCCGGCAAGATGGACGAGTTGAACCGGCACTGGGCGCGCCAGGCGCTCGCCGCGCAGCGCCCGTTCGAACCGGTGCGGATCGGCATCGGCATCAACACCGGCAGCTGTTGCGTCGGCAACCTCGGATCGACCCACCGTTTCGACTACTCGGTGGTGGGTGACGAGGTGAACGTGACCTCACGCTTCGAAGGCCTGTCGAAAATCTATGGCATGACGGCGGTCGTGGGCGAGCGGACAATGACGAGCGCGCGTGCGTCTTCCCTCGAGCTCGATACAGTGCTGGTGAAGGGCCGCGTCCGGCCGACGCGGATTTTCACGTTTCTCGATCTGTTGCACGACGAGCAGCCGCGCCTGGCCCGCCTCGAGCCCCTCCACGCGCAGTTTCTCGCGGCGTACCGCGCGCAACGATGGGACGATGCCGAAGGGCTCGTCGCGCAATGCCGTGCCGTCGACATCTCCCGACTCGAAAAGTATTACTCGCTCTTCCTGACGCGCATTGCCCTGCTGCGCCGGCAGCCGCCCGCGGCGCAGTGGGATGGGGCCTACGTCATGACCGAAAAATGAGATAAGCTCGGCACGTAGCCCCCGGAGGGAGATGCGGCATGGGCAGGTGCGGCTCGTCGGCTTTGGCGGTTGCGCTGGCAATGTTCCTCGCGCTGGCCGCCGATGGCGCCTGGGCGGAACCGAAAATCGGCAGCGCGTCGACCACCCGCAACCGCGTGGATGGAATTATCGCCGACAGCGTCCAGGCGCTGTCGTCCGGCAGCGACGTCTTCTTGAACGAGCGCGTGCAGACCGGAGACGCAAGCCAGGCGCAACTGGTGTTTCTTGATGCGACGAACCTGGGCGTCGGTCCCAAGTCGGAGGTCAAGCTCGATCGATTTGTCTATGATCCGGACCGCCGCACCGGCCAGGTCGTGCTCGAGACCGGCCGCGGCGTCTTTCGCTTCGTCACCGGGTCGCAGGACCCGAAAAGCTACACCATCAAGACGCCCATTGCATCGATCGGGGTGCGCGGCACCGACTTCCACCTGCTGGTCGAGCGCGACAGGATCGTAATCATGCTGGTCAGCGGCGCGTTGCGCATCGTCACGTCCCGGGGCCGTGTCGTTTCGCTCACGTCCGGCATGGGCGTGACCATCTTCGCCAACGGCCGGGTCGAGGGCCCGACGCCCCGGGCCGGACCGACCATCCGGTATGCGCGCGACGTGCCGTTTCCGTATTTCGGCAGCGACTGGACAGTCGCCACGATAGATCCGTTGCCGGTTCCGCCGCGCATTCGTCCGCCCATCGTCAGGACTCCACCCCCCTCCTATAATCCGCCAACCAAGGGTCCCGGCCGCGTGGGATTGCGCCCGAGCCGCGATCGAAAAGTAGGGCAAATAGGGCAGGGGCGCACCGTCGTTGGTGCCGGAATGAAGTCGACTCCACAAAAGAGTCTCTATCCGTTGGGACGCTTCGGCGGAGGCGGCCGAACTAATACATTTCGCCGCTGAAATCGATGCTTCCAGCGCCGCTGCAACCGGCGCGTTTTGAAAGAAACGGACCGGCGGAAGTGTTGCCGAATCAACACACACTTCCGTGAACATGCGCGCGCGCGCGGCATCGGCTTGACCGCCTGATACCGCCGTGAAACCATTTTTGCCGCACGCAGATGGGCGCGCAACGACCGTCCGTTGGCAGCCAGCGGGCGATATGCGGCGGTCGCGGGTCAGGCCGTCTTATCGGCCCGGCATGGCGAGGCGAAACGCGGGGAGGGCCGTCGCTCAGAGACTGCGAAGCTTGTTTGCGATCCGCGGGCCGAGGCGGCGTGGGTGGCCGCAAGGGGGATCAGGGGGCATCGGGCATGTGCAGGTGCGAATGGTCGCCTTCGATATGGGCGGTGCCAATCATTCTTGCGCTCGGCTTGAGCGCCGCACATGCGCAATCGAAAATCGGTATCGCGTCGACCGCACGCAACCAAGTGGAAAGGATTACGGCCGGCGGCTCCCGGGCATTGTCGTCCGGGGGCGATGTCTTTCTCAACGAGCGGGTGCGGACAGGGGAAGAAAGCCAGGCGCAACTGGTGTTTCTCGACGAGACGAATTTGGGCGTCGGCCCCAAGTCCGAGGTCAAGCTCGACCGTTTCGTCTACAATCCCGATCGCGGCACCGGCCGGGTGGTCGTCAATGCCGGGCGCGGCGTGTTTCGCTTTGTGACGGGCTCGCAAGACCCGAAGAATTACACCGTCAAGACGCCCATTGCGACTATCGGTGTACGCGGCACCGACTTTCATCTGCTCGTCGAGCGCGACCGGATCGTCGTCGCGCTGGTCACGGGCGCGCTCCGCATCGTCACCTCTCAGAACCGGGCGGTTTCGCTCACGCAGCCCGGAACAGCGCTCACGGTCTTTGCGGACGGGCGGGTCGTTGGCCCGGCGCCCTGGACCGGGCCGATCGTCCGCTACGCGGGCAACGTGCCGTTTCCCTATTTCGGCAGCGAGCCGACGGTAACCGCGCTTCCTCCCGTCGTTCCATCTCCGGTCGTTCCGATCGGCGGCACTAATTGGACCGGCATCTATGTCGGCGCGACCGGCGGCGGCGGATCCACCCGCTCCACGAATACCTATACGACGGTGCCGACGGCGGCCGTGGTGGCCGTGGTCGTTGCGCCGCCCCCGTTCGTGACGAGCGACGCGGTGACTCTCAGGAATGTATCCGGCGGCGGTGAGGTCGGCTTCAACCTGCAATTCGCCAATCTGGTCATCGGGCTCGCATCCGACCTCGCAAGCGGGAGCCAGAGCGCGAGCAACGCGCTGGCTACCTGTGTCGCCGCCACCGCGAGCTGCGGCACCACCACATTCGCCAGGGCCTATACCGAGCGGATCGCGTGGTTCGGCACGACACGCGGCCGGGCCGGCGTAGCGTTCGATCGGGTGTTCGCTTACGCCACGGGCGGCGTCGCCTACGCCGAGGTCAAGATCGACAGCGCGACGACGATCGTCGTACCGGGTGTTGCGGTCCCTGGAGTCGCATTCGTCCCTCCCGCGATAACTCTCGGAACAGTGAACCTCTCCACCAGTCAGACCAAGGCGGGCTGGGTCGCCGGCGCGGGATTTGAAGTTGCCGTCATCGGAAACCTGAGCTTCAAGGTCGAATATCTTCATGTCGACTTCGGCACATTGAGCTCGTCGGCCACGATGGCGCCCACCACCCTCAACACCACCGTTGCCAACAGGCTCGCGATGGAGAGCGTGCGAGCTGGGATCAACTTCAGATTTTGACCGGGGGCTGGCCGGCGCTGGCTGACGCTTGCCGGCGTGCGGCAGGGCACACTCGCTCGATGTCAGCTGCGAGGTCATCGAAACGATCGCGTGAGGGTGGGGCGGCGCGCGAAACCGTCAACAAATGTCTTCGCAATTGGCAGCGCCACGGCATCATTGACATGAAAGGAAGCCTGATCACGATCGCCAACCGGGCAGCTCTCGAGGACTTGGCCGAGCACGGATGACGGCGGCGGGCTATCTATCGCCATAGCGACGGCTTGTGCTGCACCACAACCGCGCTTCGACAAGAGGTCATGTTGCCATGCAGCCCTATGTCTCCGAATTGCTCGGCGTCGCCGCAGCAGGCGCCAGCCTCTACGCGGCTCACGCAAAAACCATCATCCCGTTGCGCGTCGCCGCTGTTGCGGCGAATTTCCTGGCGATGATGTACAGCTTGTCGCACGGAACCTATCCGACGTTCGTGCTCAACGCGGCCCTGCTGCCGCTGAACGCGGTTCGCCTGCATGCCATGCGCAAGCTCATCCGCGACATCGATGCCGCGATCAAGGGCGACATGAACGTCGATTGGCTGCTGCCTTACACGCGACCAAAGAGCTTCAAGGCAGGGGACATCATGATGGCGCGGGGAGAATACGCGACCGCGGCGTATTACGTCGTGTCCGGCGAGGTCGAAATCGTCGAAATCGGGGAGACCTGCGGAAAAGGCACGCTGCTCGGCGAAATCGGCCTGTTCGCGCCCGACGGCCGGCGCGGCATGACGGTACGCTGCAAGACCGACGTGGAGACCGCAAGGATCGACTACGACCGTTTCAAGGAGCTGTATTTCCAGAACCCGCAATTCGGCTTCCACCTGCTCCACCTGATCGTCGCGCGGCTGCAAAGCAGCCGCGAATTTGCTCGGCCAGCCGTGCCAACCTAGAGCAATGAATGTCTGACGTCATTCCTAGCCTCGGTCGGGGTCCATCCCCGCCATCCCGAGGTTTCGTGCCGACCGGCCGGCGGCTGTCCGGCATGACCTTGCTCGCCGCGCTGGCAGCCAGCCCTCCTGCGCACGCGCATGTCAAATGGTTTGCCGCGTACGACATGACCAAGCCGCCGCTCGCCATCGGCGAGGTGCTGACCGGCCAGTTCATATGGTTCTTCCTGTCATCTGTTCTTCTGATCTACGCGTTCTTCTGGTTCGACCGATACGTGTTGCGCAAGCGCATTCTGGAAGCGGCGCTTGACCGCTACACGGTGAGCGAACCACATGCGTTCGCCATCATGCGCGGCGCCGCGTTTGCGTTTCTCGCCGCGGTAGGTCTTTACGGCATCATCGTCCAGCCGTTCTTTCTCACTCCCGATCTGAAAACCGACTATCGCTGGGTGCCGTGGGTGCAGCTGGTCGTCGCCCCGTGCGCGCTGCACCGAAGCACGGTGCCGCTGGTCGGCCTGGGGACGGCCGGGCTGTTCGTTGTGGCGGCGAGCAGGTACGGCGTCTTTCACGTGCTCGACTACGTCATTCTGATCGGCGTGTCGTACTACTTTCTTGCAGCGCGAATGGCCGGGACCGGCTGGACCATGTCGCGCTACATCGTGCTCTACGCAAGCACCGCGCTCACATTGCTATGGGCCGCCGTTGAAAAATGGGGCTATGCGGCTTGGACCTATCCGCTCCTCGCGCGCGAGCCGGAGTTGCTGATGGGTATCGCGCCCGGCACCTACATGGTATTTGCCGGCTTCGTCGAGTTCAACGTGACGTTCATGCTGCTGAGCAGCGCCTCGTTGCTCTCGCGCGTCGTCGCCCTGGGCTTCGCCGCGATTCTCGCCCTCGCCATCTACAAGTTCGGCTTGATCGACGCCATCGGCCATTTGCTGATCATCGCAATCTTGTTCGTGCTGGCCGTCCGCGGTCCGACCAAGGGCCGGGATTTCCTGGTGCTCAGGGAGAAGTCGCTATGGACCGAGGCCTATTTCATGACGGGCTTGTACATTCTGGCCTTCGTCCTGATCTTCATCGCCTACTACGGCTTCCACTTCCTGGCGTACGGCAACTAGAGCATGTCCCTTTCCTTCGGAATCGGGACGTGCTCTCGAAATTTTTGCGTGTCGCATGTTCTTATCGGCGAACCGGTATCCACTTCGCCGGAACATGCGCTAATTCGGGGCCAGGGTGACCGGACACGTGCCGGGGCGGTCGCAGCGCGGCGGCGTCGCCTTCGTGGTCGCGGTTGTCTCTGCGGCTGGGCCTTCGACTCCGTTGACGACGGCAGTCACGCGCCAGCGGTAGGACGAGCCGGCCGCAAGCCCGCGATCGCTGAAGCTCGGCCCCGCAACGCTGGCGACCGGCGCAAAGGCCGCGTCGGCGCCCGCGCGCCAGACCCGATACGCCTCGGCGCCGCTCATCGGCGCCCACACCAAGGCCGCCGCCTTGTCCGATGCGTCGATCACCTCGAGTGCGGCCGGCGCGGTGCCGGGCGTGGAGCTCACTGGTGGCTGCGGCCGGTATTTCGAAGTCAGGGCGTCGAGCATTTTCTTGATGGCAGTGATCTGCCGCCCCGGCTTGGCGACATAGGTGTCGTCGTTGGTCACATAACCCCACCAGTCCCAGCAGGCCAGCGGGTTAAACGGCTGAAACGGCAACATCAGGGGGCGCGCCGTGGTTTGCGGATAGAGCACGATGAGGCGGTTGGTGTCGGCCCACTCGTTGAATCCCGCCTTGTCGACGACCTCCCGGCCCACGTCGTTGGCATCCTGCAGACACCCGTGCAGCACGACATGCACGCGGCAGGCAGGGCCTGTCGTCCCCTCGCACTCCTTGGGCACGTAGACGTAGCCCTCGTTCCCCATGCTCAGCGCGCCGGGCGTGTCCGGCCGAGCGTAGGATTCCTGAGAAAAGCTCTTGACCGCTCCGGTCAGCTCGTTCGGCTGGTGCGGCTTTGCCAGCGCGCCGTAAATGTGCCGCAGGATCACGCCGGCCTGAGCGTAGCCGCAACGGTCGATGTAGGGAGTCGCCGTGACACTGCAGTCCTTTGCGGTTTGCGGAGGCTGCGCCAGCACGAACGCGTGGCCCGCGCCCAGCGTGGTCTGGTAGAACAAATTTCCGCGGCCCGCATTGCCCAAATAATGATCGTAGAAGCCGACCGTCGCCCGCGTCACCGACTCGGCGACGGTCCCGTCATTGAAGCCGTGAAAGACGTAGACCTTCTGGCGGCGCAGATTGTCGGTTGGATCGATGTGACCGGCCGCGGCGCTCCTGTCCGCCATGCCGGTGAAAACGCTTTGCGCCGGCGGCGGGCCCTTCATGCAATCGTTGGTCGCCGTCGTGACGCTCCTCTGGGCGCAGTAAAAGGGACCGCCCGCAACGACGCCGATGCCCTTGATGATCGATGACCACGCGGTGCCGAACTGCACCGCCATGAACGCGCCTGAAGAGAGGCCCGACACCGAGCTTTCCTCGATGTCGGCGTTATGGGCGGGAAGCGCTTCGAGATCGGCGCCAACCGCGCCGGTCATCGCCGAGACCGCGCAAACCGCAACGACAAGGCAAGGCAAGAGAGCATTCCGCGGGGCAAATTGCACGACAACCTCCGTGTCCCGTGCGCTCGCCCTCCGCAGCGTTTCCTCGAAATATTCTAAGCCAGGTCGACGACCTTGTCACGGTGCGCGCGGTTCGGGTGCGCGCGGTTCGGGTCAGGATACGTCCGGCCGCGACATCCAGCGCACCACCGGCATCGCAAGCAACACCCAGCCGAGGCCCGCCACCACATAGTAGAGGGTGGCGACCATCCCGCCGGTCGAGGTGAGCACGGATTGGGCGAGCGCCATGGCGAGCAGCGCCCAGGCTGGGACAAGCATCAGCAGACCGACGGCGCCGATCAGCTTGCGGGTGCGGATGCGCATCACTCGACCCAAATGACCGGACGGCGTCGCGATTGTGGCGCCGCGGGGCAGGTCTAACATGGTCGGCGCGGTTTTCCGCAAGCAGTCCGAGAGGCGATCGCGCTCGACGCGGACGCCGCGCTTTGGAAGAATGGGCAGGCTTGAGGAGCAAGCTTGCACCAGAACAGGCAAGGGGAGACCATGCCGCTGCCGAACGAGATCGACGCGACCAGCCCCAAATACCTGCGCGACAAATACGCCATCGTCGGCATCGGCGAGACGGCCTACATGCGGGGCTCGGGCAAGACGACGCGCGCGCTCGCGACCTGGGCGGTGCGCAACGCGATCGAGGATGCCGGCCTCAAGCCCGCCGATATCGACGGCATGCTGTCCTACCAGTCCGGCGATTCGGTTTTCTCGCCGTTCGTCGCCGGCGATCTCGGCATTCGCCTCGACTTCTACATGGACGTGTTTGGCGGCGGCTCCTCGACCGAGGCGCTGGTGGGCATGGCGATGGGGCTGATCGAGGCCGGCATGTGCAAGACCGTGGCGATCTTCCGCGCCATGAACGGCTTCTCGCAGGTGCGCATCGGCGGCACCGGCGTGCGCGCGGCGGCGCCGGTCTCGGGCGACATGCTGCACAGCCGCGCCTATGGCTGGCAGAGCGCCGGACAGATGTTCAGCCCGACGTTCATGCGTCACATGCATGACTACGGCACCCGGCCCGAACAGGTCGCCGCCGTCAAGGCGATCCACAGCGAGCACGCCTCGAACAACCCCAAGGCGCTGTACAAGCAGCGCTTTACCGTCGAAGACGTGCTGGCGAGCCGCATCATCTGCAAGCCGCTGCATCTGCTCGATTGCTGCGTCGAGACCGACAACGGCAATGCGATCATCGTCACCAGCGCCGAGCGCGCGCGCAACTGCCGCCATCCCCCGGTGCTGATCCGCGGCGTCGTCGGGCGCTGCAACAAGCCGCGCATGGACATGCACTACCAGCACGGTCCGATCTCGACCGTCGCCGGCCGGTACGCGCGCGAGATCCTGTGGCCCAATTCGGGCGTCGGGCCGGACGACATCGACCTCACCGGCTCCTATGACGCCTTCACCTTCACGACCATGCTCCAGCTCGAGGACTACGGTTTCTGCAAGAAGGGCGAGGGCGGCGACTATGTCAGCGACGGCACGATCCGGCTCGGCGGCAGGCGCCCCAACAACACGAGCGGCGGCCATCTGTGCGAGGGCTACACCCACGGCATCAGCATGGTGATCGAGAACGTCCGCCAGCTCCGCCGCGACGCCGACGATTCCTGCCCGACCGGCGCCGACGGCAGGCGGCGGCATACCTACGATTACCGCGAAGGCGGTTGCCGCCAGGTGAGGAATGCCGAGGTCAGCGCCAATCTCGGCTGGGCCATGCCCGGCACGGGCTCGGCGATGGTGATGCGGCGCGGCTGAAGGGCGGGAGACCATCATGACGATCACGGCGAACTATCTCGGCATGCCGCTCGACATCAACGGGCTCGACACGGAGAACCTCGACTATTTCCGCCATTGCGCCGCGCACGCGTTCCACTTGCAGGCCTGCAAGGCGTGCAACCTGCTGCGCTATCCGCCGACCACCGCCTGCCCCTGGTGCGCCGAATCAGGCGCGCGCTGGGTTCCGGTCGAGGGCCGCGGCAGCGTGCACTCCTACACGGAGGTGCACCACGCCATCCAGCCGGCGTTCCGGGAGCACGCGCCCTATCTCGTGCTGCTGGTCGATCTCGACACGCAAAAGGGCGCGCCGACCGCCGAGGAGGCATTGCGCGTGGTCGGCAATCTGACGACCGCCGACGGCGTGCTGGCGCCGGCGGACATGGTGCGCAAAGTCGGCATCGGCACGCGCGTGCGCATGGTGTTCGCCGACGTCGCGCCGGGCCTCGCCTTGCCGCAGTGGATGATCGACGAGAGCGCCGAAGCCGCCGCTCCCTGGCGCTATCCGCAGGAGTAGCGCGGGCGCGCGCGGTCCATGAGTTTTACGGCTTAGATGATCGGGATGACATCAGCGCGGACCACGGCGAACCTCCACCAGCGTGCGATCAGGCTGTGGCTGCTCGCAATTGCGGCCCTTGTGTTCGTCATGGTGCTGGTGGGCGGGGCGACGCGGCTCACCGAGTCCGGCCTGTCCATCGTCGAGTGGCAGCCGGTGGGCGGGACGCTGCCGCCGCTGTCCGCGGCCGCGTGGGACGCGGAGTTCGAAAAATACCGGGCCACGCCGCAATATCAGCACGTCAATCGCGGGATGCGCCTCGACGAGTTCAAGACCATCTATTGGTGGGAATGGGCGCATCGCCTGCTCGGCCGGCTGATCGGCGTCGCGTTTCTCGTGCCGTTCGCATGGTTCCTGTGGCGCGGATGGGTGGCGCCGCCCCTGCGTCCGCGGCTGTGGACGATCTTCGCGCTCGGCGCGCTGCAGGGCGCGGTCGGCTGGTGGATGGTGGCGTCCGGCCTGGTGGGCCGGGTCGACGTCTCGCAATATCGCCTCGCCACCCATCTCATCCTCGCCTGCCTGATCTTCGCCATGACACTATGGACGGCGCAGGGCCTTGCGGAGCGTCCAAGTATCGCCGTGCCCGCGCGCATCCGCACAGGCGCGATCGGCCTCATGGCGCTGGTGCTCGGGCAAATCTATCTGGGTGCGCTGCTCGCCGGCATCCGCGGCGGGCTTCTCTACAACACCTGGCCG
>WNGG01014162.1_pt1 | contig 16328 bp, 8 predicted proteins | sample 5400661 | NCBI WGS metagenome assembly WNGG01 (sample SAMN13153372, study PRJNA577476) | soil metagenome | isolation source: 100 cm soil or saprolite under Garry oak tree replicate 1 | place: USA:California | collected 2016-06-15 | reverse complement strand
CCTTTTCGTAGATCCTTCACTACGTCCGGCTCCATCCACCCCCGCTGCGGTTCCGGGTCGAAGAAAACGCGGTCTCGGCGGTCGAGTTTATTGGCGGGCACAATCCAAAAACCGTCAGTTTCACGGCCACTCCTATTTGCGATACCCCAGAAGACAAAGAATTGGAAGGAATTTGCGAAACCTAACGCTCTGTATCAGATTTTCCAGGGAAAGCCGCCACGTCCTACTCAGGGATCATCGCAGAGTAGCTGCCAGGTTCCGCGATGCAGCACAGCTCTTTCAGTTTTTTCCGTTTTTTCGGAGATCGGTAGGTGCACGGGAAACGGATTGTTGACATGGCCACATGCTCATGGCTATATTACAAGCCGTGAAGACGATTACCGCCGCCAGGTTTAAGGATCAATGCCTTAAGATCATGGACACCGTCGTCCGAACAAAAAGCCCCATTGTGGTGACGAAGCGTGGACGGCCGGTTGTTAAAGTAGTGCCCTACACGGAGACCCCTGCTTCCTCACGGAGTCTCGCAGGAAGCATTCTAAAAGAGAGTGGCAGTCCCTACAGCACCGGCGAAAAGTGGGATGCCGATCTTTCTTGACACCCACGCATGGGTCTGGTGGGTGACCGCCGACCGTCGCCTTTCAAAGAGAGCGCTTTCAGAAATTCAAACTGCCATACCGCTTGAAGGCGTCTGGATTTCAGCTATCTCCATTTGGGAAATTGCAAAGAAGGTACAGAAGAAGCGCCTGGTTTTGGACCGACCTCTCCGTCAGTGGCTGGCGCAGGCTACAGGCATGCGCGGGCTTTACATTGCCGAATTGACGAACGAGATTCTGATCGCAAGCTGCGAGCTCCCCTCGCCTTTCCATGGAGATCCTGCGGACCAGATGATCGTGGCAACGGTCCGTCATCACGATGGGCGGCTGATCACAAAGGACGAGCGTTTGCAGAACTATACTCACATACGCTCCATCTGGTAGGAAAACGCAGACGAGGTATGTCTGGCTTGTGGGCTGCAAGCTGTTAGCGAGTGAGCCTCGTACCGCCCAGCCATTCGCTGCGGACGGCCCGTTTGGAGTTCAGGCTTTAGCCCGCCCCGCTCGGTGCAGCCTGAAGGCTGAACTCCGAACCTGCGCCCGCCATGACGCAAAAATTTGACCATTTTGTGAACTTGGTAGCCACCTCATGCTTATCCGGTTGTTTAACCTTCGCGCAAGTGGTTGCGATTTCCCGACTCGCGGCCACAACCAATTGTTCCTTGGTGAAACAACCGGATAAGCATGAGCCACCTAGTGGAACTAAAAGGACATTCTCTGCATGTTCGCCTTCAGGGCTTCGTCAATCCGGGCAACGGATTCGGCCAAGTGGCCCCGGACTTCCGGCGTAATTTTCGTGCCCGGTTTTGCCAGCGCGCCTTGCAGCTGGCCGCGCAGCGAGACCAGGCTCTGACGCGACAGCGTGCGCGCATCCTCCGGCACCGCGGCATCGCGCAGCACCATACCGATCATCTTGCGCAAATGCTCGCGCTGCAGCGACCGCCGGTAGCTGTTGATGTTGAGCGCCTCGGCCGGGGTCTTGATTTCTGCCCAGACGGAATCCTGAATCCCGCCAAACAGCACGCCCAAACTGAACGTCTCGGCCACCGGCATTTTCACTTCCGAGTCTTGAATGCGGCTCAGGACGACGGGATGGAAGACGCGATCCAGGACTTGCCTCTGCAGCGACAGCACCATCTGGTGGATGGGAACATCGGCACGCGTCAGCATGGACGAGAAATTGGACCAGTTAGGGAAACGCTCGTTGGCCAGCTTGTTGAGCAGTTGCGGTGAAAACTGAAAGGCGCTCGGGGCAAACAGGTTGTCGCGCAGCAGCTTCAGGGCCTCTTTCTGCTTGGCGGCGGACAGCGGTTCGAAAGGCAGGCGATTTCCCGGGTCGCCCACGTGGTCGCGGCTGTGATATACGCCGCCAATGTACTTCGACGAGAGGAAAAGCGCGTAGCCCGCTTCTCCGAGGGCCGAAGTGAAACTGCGCCGGAGGATCTGGTAGCCCTCGCCGGGCTTCTCGAGCTTCTTTTCGATGTTCGCCCAAATCTCCTTGGCCAGTTCAACGCGGTGCGCGTAATACTTCAGCGGATCGCTGCCCAGGTCAAAGCGGTTCACCACGGGGTCCATGTCAAGACCGGGACCAAATCCCGCGTCTTCGTCAGTTGCGTAAGCCAGTTTGGGGTCCGCCGCCCTGGATGCAATCTTGCGCAGCTCAGGCTCTTCGGCTTCGGGCGTCGCGCCGTCGATGACTTTGTAGGCGTACTCGATCGCCCAGTAATCGTACGGTCCCAGCGTTGACTGATGGTACTCACCTTGCTTGGCGCCGCGGGCCGCGATATTGGTCGGTATGTAATCCATCACGGAACCGGTTAGCCCGTCGCGCGATGTGATCTGGGGATCCTGCGCCTGCTCGAGTGTGTGGATTGTGCTGGCGTGGAAGTTGTGGCGCAACCCGAGAGTGTGGCCTACCTCATGCGCGGCAATTTCGCGGAGGAAGTTCTTGATGAAATTTTCAGCATCGGGGCCTTCCGGATCGATCCCCCGTGTCACCAGCAGGTCAAAGGCAAACTCGGCGTCGCGCACGGCGCCGTCGGCGTAATCGCAGAAGTATCGGGCCGTGCCGCTGCTCCAGGGCGCCACAAAGGGCCGCGGCGCCTGGTACTCCCAAGGCATGCTCAACGGAGCGATCTCCTCGTTGATTTCACGGCGGAAAAAGCGGGTTATCGACTCGGAGAAGCGAATGTCCGCGTCATAGATCTGGCCGGTCATCGGATTGGTGCGGGAAGGCCCTTGCGCGAACCCCGGGTCGGGATACCCGGCAAACCAGCGGACCGTACTGTAGCGAACATCGGCGGGATCCCAGTCGGCATCGTCGGGCTGCTGCTTCACTTCGATGGCATCCACAAAGCCGATGCGTTCGAACGCCCTGTTCCACATCAGAATTCCATCGCGCACCGCGTCGCGATACTTTGCCGGGACAGTATTCTCCAGCCAGAAAACAATCGGGTTCTTGGGACGCGAACGCGCCGCCGAGGGGTCTTGTTTTTCCAGATGCCAGCGGCTGATAAATCGCTTGGTGGTTGTGTAGCGCAGGTCGTCGCTGTAGTCTTCGACCTGGTCGAAGAAATGCCCGACACGATCGTCGGCCAGCCTCGGGCGATAGCCGGTCTGCGGCGGCTCCGAGATGCTGTAGCGCAAGTGAAAGATCATGCTCCGCACATCGGGCAGATTGCGGGGCGGGGGAGGCGCCGGCGGCGGCGTGGAGCCGGGAGCCGGAATCGGCGGCAAGGGTGGCCGCTCGGCGGCGTAGTGCGCCAGTGTCTCGACCTCCATGTTTTGAGGGAACGCCTTCAGAGTACCGAAGGCGCTGTTTTTGGGATCAAAGCGGTAGGCGATGCGGAATGTGGCCTCCAGGTCGTAACTGAGCATGGGCACGTCCGTCAGAAGCAGAGCGCCCAGGTCGATGAGGACGCTTTTGCGTTCCGGATGGGGCAGGCTCTCTATTTTCGTGCTGCCCAGGATGGAATCGCTGAAGGAACGCGCGACAGCGCGCTGCATCGGAGTCCCTTCCCGAGCCACAAAGCGCATGTTCTTGAAGATCAGTTGGATGTTTTTGCCCTGCTGGTGAAAACTGACGGGCGCCTCCCCCGCCATCGCTGCCGCATAGAAGCCGCGCTCGCCCAGTCCTGAGTCCATGGTCAACGAAACCAGGTAAATCCTGTTAAGCTGCTCCGGCAGGATTTCCAGGAAGACCTTTTCTTCGGTCCGGTAGAGGGTAAACAGCCCTTTAATTACCTGCGCGTCTTTGACGATTTCAGCAAAGGGCTTATCTTTGGACGGCTCGGCCTTTTTGGTGTCTGCATCCGGTTTCTGAGCGTTCGCCGCCTCTGGTTTCTGAATGGGGGCGCCCTCCGGCGTCTGAGCCGCAACCAGCAGGGCGCACAACAACATACTTGCCAGGAATGCAATCCACGTTTTTGCCATGGTGGTCTCCTTGGTGAAAATTGGTCGAGTGCAGGAAGCCGGGTCAAAAAATGGGCCTACACCCCGCCATCCCCTCCTTTTGTTTGACAGATTAGACTAAAAAATAGCTCAAGACGGTTGGGAGAACAACAGTCGACGTGACGCGCGGGAGCGTGGATACGATGCCGCTGTCGGATCCGAGCGGGGAAGATCCGGGCACGCCGAGCTTCACCACGGAGACCCCGTTGGATTGCGGATTTCGGATTGTCTTGATAAAGAACGTGTTCATTAGTCCCAAATCCGAAATCCGCAATCGCCAATCCGCAATCAAAGGGCACTCCGTGGTGAATTAAAGTGCTTGAATTCTTCTCGATCCTGGCTTCCCGCAACTCGTCGGTACTCGTGATGGTTTGAGAAGAGCACATCGCCCAGCGAACACTTGACGTTCATTCGACGCAGTTGTAGAAAGGACTCCCTAGCATTTTCCGCTTATCTTATCCGAAAGGGGGAGACATGTCTGTTCGCATAGCAACTTACACATTGTTCCTCCTGCTGGTAACGACAGCGACACTCACAGCGCAAATCACGGGCGCGATCACCGGGACGGTCGTCGACACGTCCGGCGCGGTTGTCCCGAATGCTGCCGTCGTCATCAGGAACCTCGGCACCGGCTCCGAGCGCACGGCCACGACGGAGGCCAACGGGCGTTTCCTGGTCGAGGCGCTCCCGGTTGGGATGTATCAGGTTGACGTAACCGCGCAAGGCTTCAAGAAAGCCGTGCGGGCGGGCCTGCAACTGAACGTGGCGGATCGGCTGGCCGTTGATTTTCGCCTCGAGCTCGGCCAGATGACCGAGACGATTTCGGTCACCGCGGAAGCTCCGCTGGTGAAAACGGAAACCGGCGACTTGAGCTATCTGGTCACAACGCAACAAATCACGGAACTCTCCATCAATAACCGCAACTTTCTCTCGGTGCAGCAGCTCATCCCGGGCGCGTCACGCACGGCCGCCGACGAGCAGGGAATCGGCCTCACGGGCGGAAAAGGGTTTGCGATCAATGGACAGCGGGAGAAGTACTCCGGTCTGATGCTCGACGGCGTGCAGAACACCGACATGGGCAACCAGTCCACACAAATGACCTATCCCGGCATGGAGACTATTTCCGAAGTGAAGATTCTGAGCAGCAACTACAGTGCGGAATATGGCACTGCCGGTGGCGCCAACATGCTGGTAGTGACGCGTAGTGGGACCCGCGATTTTCACGGCGCGGCGTACGAGTATGTCCGCAACGATACGTTCGACGCACGAAACTTCTTTGCTGCGAGCAAGCCTCCCCTGCGCCTCAATAATTTTGGTTATCGCATCGGCGGGCCCGTCATCATTCCCGGGTTCTACAACAGGGACCGGAACAAGACGTTCTTCTTCTTCTCGCAGGAGTGGCGCCGGCGCCGCCAGGCCCAGATCATTCGCGCTGCCACGCCGACCGAAGCGATGCGGAACGGCGATTTCTCGGCCGAGGCGGACCGGATTGGGCAATCCGTCCTCGACCCGGCGACGGGACAAGCGTTCCCGGACAACCGGATTCCAGCCAGCCGGATCGACCAAAATGCGAGGCTTCTGCTGGATCACGTTTTCCCTCTCCCTAACACCACCGGCTTTTTCAACTTCCTGCAGAACTTCTCGGTTCCGGAAGACTGGCGCCAGGAGCTCATACGCGTAGATCATGACTTCACCGAGAAGACGAAGGTCATGTTTCGTTTCATCAATGAGTCCTGGTTCCAGGGCCAGCCGACTACGCTCTGGGGAGGGCAGGCTTTTCCGACCATTTCCAGCACTCTGGACGTCCCGGCCAAAAACATCGTCGGGAAGTTCACGAAGATCGTTAACCCTTCGGTCCTGACGGAATTCTCTTTCAATTACGCCAACAACTATGGGGCAAGGGAAAAGAACGCCGTCAACTTGAGGGGCAATTTCACTCCGCCCCAAGGGCTGAGTATCAAGAAGATCTTCCCGCTGCCGCAGGGCAGGCCGGAGAAAATCCCGAATCTGAGTTTCTCAGAAGGCTGGGGAGGAATCGACTCCAGCTACTATCCCTGGTGGGCCAAGCACGACATTACCACCGTCAACAACATCACGACGCGAACGTCCGGGCGGCACGCCCTCAAGTTCGGCGGTGAGTATCAATTTTCTCGCACGCCGGTTCAGTCCCAGACAAGTCCTTCCGTTCAGGGGGCGTTCAGTTTCAGCGGAAGCTTCACGAACCACCCGCATGCCGACTTTCTTCTGGGACAGGCGTCTAGCTATGGCGAACTGGACGTCTATCGGGAGCCGCGCTACGACTATCACCAGGTGGAGCTTTTCCTTCAGGACGACTGGAAGGCAAGCGCGCGCCTGACTCTGAATCTTGGCCTCCGCTACTTCTATATCCCGCATGTTTACGAGAAGGACGACAGCTTGACGATTTTCCGGGCCGACCGTTACGACCCGCGGCGCGCGCCGACCGTTCTTCCCGACATTACGCTCGCAAAGGGTTCCGGTGACCTGTTGAATGGGATCGCCGGCGTCAAGGACGGGTTGCCGAGAGGCCTGACGGAGAATCACCCCTGGAAGTTCGGGCCCCGTTTCGGTTTCGCTTACGATCTGACCGGCAAAGCTCGGACTGTGCTGCGGGGTGGTTACGGCATCGGCTATTACAGGGTGGAAGGTAACGACATTTACGGCCTGGTCGGGAATCCGCCCTTCGCGAATATCATCAGTGTCTTCAACCCGCCGCTTGACGATCCAAGCCGCGGCAGCATCGGCGCCGATCGCCCTAAGAACGTCGTTACCATCGACCCGATCTACTCCGTGCCGATGGTGCAGACCTACAGCTTCGGCGTGCAGCACCAGATCGCAACCAACACGGCTGTCGCCGCCAGCTACGTGGGGAGCCGGGGCACGCACTTGGACCGCGGGCGGCAATTGAACTACCCGCTTCCGGGCGATGGCCTGGATTTTGATCCGCGCCTGAACACAAGGCAGATCGCTCTCGAGCAGCTCGCACCCTTCCAGGGTTGGTCCGCGATCACGCAAAGAGAAAACACAGCCTCTTCGACCTATCATTCCCTGCAGGTCGATTTCAATCGCGCTTACAGAAACGGCCTGCGTTTTCAGGCGGTCTACACGCTTTCGAAGGTCATCACGGACGCCGACAGCTTCGGCGCCCAGCCCCAAGACCCGCGGGACCTTGAGGCCGAACGCGCCCTGGCGGGGTTTGATCGGACGCACGCCGCGGTTTTCAACTACATTTATGAGCTGCCGTTCTGGCGCAGCCCATCGAACGCGTTCGAGCGCGCCCTCGGCGGCTGGGAGATGAGCGGCATCACCGCATTTCAGAGCGGCAACCCCTTGAATGTCGGCTTGACAGGGCCGACGACCGGCCTCGCCAGCCGTCCGGACCGGGTCGCCGATACGGCAATGACGGGCCCTAAAACTGCGGCCCAGTGGTTCAATACCGCGGCCTTCCAGGCTCCGGCACCCGGGCGTTTTGGCAACGCCGGGCGAAACCTGGTGCGCGGCCCGGGGATTAACAAATGGGACATCGGCCTGTTCAAGAACTTCCGCCTGCAGGAACAGCTCAATCTCCAGTTCCGCTGGGAAACATTCAACACTTTCAACCACACGAACTTCTGGGGTGTCAGTTCTACGCTGGGGGCCGGCAATTTTGGTCAGGTCACCAGTGCCCGCGATGGAAGGGTCATGCAATTTGCGCTTAAGCTTGACTTTTAGACTCGTCGCACTTTCGCTGTTCCTGGCGCGCGGACTGACCGCTTCGGATCCGCAGGCGCTGTTTGAAAAAGCACGGGCCCTCGAGCTGTCGGGAGACTGGGCAGCCGCGGAGGCGGCATACCGCGAGTACCTGAGGCATACGCCGGCTTCTCCAGAGGCCCTCAGCAATCTCGGCGTAGTTCTGGCGCAGCAGCAGAAATACGACGAAGCCGTTCGCTTTTACCGGCGCGCGCTGCGGCTCCGCCCGTCGCTGCTTCAAATTCACCTCAACATGGGCCTCGCCTGCTACAAGGCCGGAAAACCATCGGCCGCGGTGGATCACTTCAACGCCTATTTGCGCCATGACCCTATGAGCCGTCAGGCGCGACAGCTGCTGGCAACGTCGCTCCTCGAATCGGATCGGTACGAAGAGGCAGCCCGAAATTTCCGGGCCTTGCTTCCCACGGAAGACCCCACCGTTCAGCTGGGTCTTGCGACGGCATACGTGCGATTGAAACGGACTGCCGAGGCTGAGCGGATCCTCGAAGGGATCTTGCAAAACCAGGACTCACCGGAGATTCAACTGTTGGTGGGCCAGGCACACCTGGCCGAGAATCGCAGCGATGAAGCGATCGCGTCCTTACGGCGGGCCCTGCAACTTAACCCGTCCCTTCCGGGCGCAACGTTGCCGTCATTTTCGCGCTGGGCGCAGCGCTGGCAGAGCGGCGTGAAGCAGAAGCATTGTTATGGCTGGAGCAGGCTCGGAAAATTCGGCCGCAGCATGCGCCTACGTTGTTCTATCTCGGCAAACTGGCATGGGAACAAAAACGCTCTGGCGAAGCATTGAGGCGACTGGAGGCGGCTGTCAGGCTCGATCCCAGTATCCGTGCCGCACGTTACCTTCTGGCCCAGGTCTATCGGTCGCAAGGCCAGGCGGAAAAGGCGAAGGTCGAGCTCGAGGCCGTGCGCAGACTGACGGACAGGGGGGTTCGAGAGGATATCGATATCTTGCAGGGAGCGGGCGCCGGCGCCCGGCGATAACCTTGCCGAAATGAAATACGGGCGAAACCGCTCGTAACGGCCATCCCCAGCTGTGCGAATTTCTTGCTCACCGGCGGTCTCGGCCGTTGGCTGAACCCCCCTACTTGTCGGCAGCCGCCACCGCCTTCACTTTCTCGGGCGCGGCTGCGCGCATTGCCTTGACCGGGTACGGCGGCCGATGCAGCGGCGCCGGCATCTTCTTCAGACCATCCGCGGCCAACTCGATCGCCTTCTCGAGCTGCGGATCGTGACCCTGCAGCACAAGGTCGGGACGCTGCTCGACCTTGTAATCGGGATCAACGCCGTGGTTCTCCACGACCCATTCGCCACTGCCCTTGTCGTTTGGTTCCCACCATGCCCAGCCCGGCGCCGTGACCATGCCGCCGTCGAGCGTTGGCGGGAAGCCGCCCATGCCGATCAGCCCGCCCCAAGTGCGCGTGCCGACCAGTGGGCCGATCTTCTCTTTCTTGAAGTAGTAAGGGAAGAGATCGCCGCCGGAACCCGCCTGCTCGTTCACGATCATGATCTTCGGTCCGAAGAACGCCTGTTGCGGCACAAACTCCTTGCCCTCGCGCGGAGAAAGGGCCAGGAGCAGGCGACGCCCAAGCTTCTCGGTGTAGAAGTCGGGCGACCAGCCGCCATGATTGAAGCGCTCGTCGATGATGAGCCCGTCCTTCCCCTGCTGGGCGGCAAAATACTTGTCGAACATCATGACGCCGCCCACGGAAGTATCGGGCACGTGCATGTAGCCGACGCGGCCGCGCGTGGCTTCCGCGACCTTGCGCCGGTTGTTCTCGATCCAGTTCAAGTAGCGAAGGTTCGCTTCGCTGCCGATGGTCTTGACGCCGATCTCCCAGGCGCCCTGCTCCCCGGGCTTATCGTTGATCTTCAGCGTTACGACTCTTTGCGCCAGGCCCTGGAAGTAAGCGTAGGCTTCACGATCGGCGCGCGCGAGCTGGCCTTCCACGGCAATGAGGTAATTGCCTTCCTTCACTTTGAGACCCGGCTCGGTGAGCGGCGAGCGCCAGTCGTCTTCCCAGTTTTCGCCCGCGTAGATCTTCTTGATGCGGTAGAACCCGCCGTCCGGCTCGAAGTCCACGCCGAGCATGCCGACGCCGACACGCTTGCGGTCGGGGACATCGCCGCCGCCCACGTAGGTGTGCGAAGTGTTCAGCTCGGCGATCATCTCGCCGATGATGTAGTTCAGGTCGCTGCGGTGGGCCACCCAGGGAAGCAGCGCCTCATAGCGCTTTCCGATCGCGGCCCAGTCGGCGCCGCCCATTTCGGGGTCCCAGTAGAAGTCGCGCTCCAGCCGCCACGCCTCGCGCAGGATCTCTTTCCACTCCTCCTTCGGATCGGACAGAACCTGCATGGAGGCCGTGTCCAGCTTGCCGTCTCCCACTTTCTTGCCCGGTGTGGGCTCGATGATGCCGATTGTCTCTCCCGACCTGTAGATCAGCTTGCCGCCTTCCTTGTCGAGCCCGTAGCCGCCGATCCCTTGGAGCAGCACCTTGTCTTCGCGCTTCTTCGTGTCGTACAGGTGCAGCGCGCCCATGGGTTGCGACGGGCCGGGGCGCCCCATCAGCGACGCCTCCATGGGAACCGAGATGTAAAAGACCTTGTCTTTACGGACGTCAAGCTGGCGGTACATTCCGGCCGGAACGGGCAGTTGTGAGACGCGGCGTCCGAGCCCCTCGAGATCGATCTGGATCGGCTTGATCTCCTCCTTCTTCTCGCCTTCCTTCTTCTCGCCTTCCTTGGCGCTCGCCCCCTCAGGCTGCTTGTCGTCCCCTGTCTTCTTGTCGGCGTCCGGCTTCTTGTCCGCATCGGCCTTCTTCTCGCCGGGTTCCTTCTCCTCGTCGCTCTGCGGACCGAACGGAGACGGTTCGTCGGCCTTCAGCGTGAGCGCGAAGATTCCGGTTGTGTAGTTGTAGTTAAAGCGCTGATCGAAGGCGCTGCCGCTCGGATAGAAGAAGCGGTTCGAGAGGAAGTAGAGATACTTGCCGCCGGAATCGAACACGGGATTGCCGTCGTCGTAGAGGTCCTCGCTCACGCGGTTGACCTTCTTCTGTTCCACGGAATACAGGTAGATCGCGTCCTTGCCGGCCCCGTTCGTCGGCTTCGCGTAAGCCAACCAGCGGCTGTCGGGCGACCAGGATGCGGAGAGCCGGGTGTTGAATTCGGCGGTATCGACGAGCACCGGCTCCTTCTTCTCGATGTCGACGTACCACAGGCGCAGTTTCTTGTCGGAATACGCGATCTTCTTCGAATCGGGCGACCAGACGGGCAGATAACGATAGCGCGTCGTATCGCCGTCGGTGGTGACGCGAACCTCGTCCCCGCCTTTCTGGGGCTGAAGGCAGAGCTCGTATTCGCCGGTGCGGTCCGAGAAATACGCGATCCATTTACCGTCGGGCGACCACGCGGGGGCCACCTCATGAACGCCCGGGCTGTTGGTCAAGTTGCGCGGACTGCCATGCTCGGCGGGGACAGTGAACACGTCTCCGCGCGCGTCGAACAGCGCCCGGGCCCCGCTCGGCGAGATGGTCCACCAGTTGACGCGGCTTCCCACGTGGCGGAACTCCGGCCGCGCCGTGACCTCGTCGCTTGCGACATAGATCGGGATCTTGCGCGGCTCGTTCTTGTTGAGGTCGTACGAATAGAGCAGTCCGCCGTTTTCGTAGACGATCGCGTCCGGCCCGAGGCTCGGCCACTTGACGTCGTACTCGATGTAGTTCGTGAGCTTGGTGACCCTCTTCGTCGCGAGGTCGCAACGATAGAGGTTCATGACCCCGTCGCGGTCGGAGATGAAGTAGACTGAATTGCCATGCCACATGGGGAACATGTCCATGGCTTCGGTTGTAGGCAGGGTCTCGTAGCTGTGGCGCTTCAGGTCGAAGATCGCGATCGGACTCTTCCAGCCGCCCCGGTAGCGCTTCCACGTGCGGAATTCCTGCGAGGTGAAGTTGTACGCGATGCGCTGGCCGTCCGGGGAGAAGCTGACCAGAGAGGCGCGCGGAACGCTGAGCATCTCCGGCACGCCGCCGTCCGGCGAAATCAGGAAAAGCCGCGCGTAGTCCGGCAGGTCGCTCGAGCGGTTCGAGCGGAACAGGATGCGGCCATCGGGAGACCATCCGAGCACCATGTCGTCGCTCGGGTGATACGTGAGCCGTTTCGGTTCACCGCCCGCGGTCGGCACAACGAAAACGTCGTTATTGCCGTCGTACTGCCCTGTGAAGGCGATCCATTTGCCGTCGGGCGAGAACTTGGGGACCAGCTCGTCACCGGGATGGGCGGTCAGGCGGCGGGCCTGGCCGCCGCTCGTGGAGGCAATCCACAAATCTTCCGCGTAAACGAACACGACCTGGTCGTGACGGATGTCGGGATATCGCATCAGCCGCGTCTCAGGCGGAGCAGCGACACTCACTAAACCGGATAAAGGCATCAGCGGCAGAATCGCTGCCACGAAAATGACTAGACGCGCAGCCTTCATGGAAGCCTCCCTGGCAAGTCAGTCTTCAGTAGTAATGGCGTAAGTATTTCAGACCTTCCGATACGACATCAAGCGGTAATTGCGCGTGCAGTGTAATCCCTCAGGTTTGGAGTTCAACCTTCAGGCTGCAGGCTAAAGCCATCGTGGCACGGGCGTCTCGCCCGTGACTGACTGGGCGGTGTGAGGCTCACTCGCTATCAATAGTGAGCGAGCCTCACGCCGCCGAGGCATCCGCTGCGCACGGCCCGCTTGGAGTTCAGGCTTTAGCCTGCCCCCGCTCAGAGCAGCCTGAAGGCTGAACTCCAAACCTGCATCCGCGATGACCCGTTTTGAGTTCAGGCTTTTAGCCTGCCGGGCTCGGTGTAGCCTGAAGGCTGAACTCCAAACCTGCACTGCCTCAAGATGTTTTCTCCTGGAACAGCAGCGACGCGAAAGCAGCGAGGTTGCGGCGCCAGACCATCCACGTATGGGCGCCCGGAGTTTCAATCCCGGTGTGCCGGATCTCCTTGGATTTGAGCCAGACGCGGAACTTCCGGCTCCCGTCGATGAGACGGTCCTCCGTCCCGCAAGCGATCCAGAGCAGGCGTAGTTGCCCGTTCGCTTTCGAGTCGAGCGCCGGGAAGGCTGCGTCGAAGTCCTCGCCAAGCCCGCCGGAGCTGAAAGCGCCGATCCAGGCAAAGCGGTTCAAGGCGTTCAGGCCGACATGAAGAGATTCAGCGCCGCCCATGGATAGCCCGGCGATGGCCCGGGAGTTACGGTCCTTCGAGACCCGGTAGGTCTTCTCGACTTCCGGCATGACTTCCGTGAACAGGGCATCGCGGAACCTATCGAAGCTCCGTTGCCGGAGTTTCGGGTCGCGCATGGGCGGGGAGCTGCGGGAGACTATCTCGGGCGCGCCGTAGCCAAGGGGCATGACGAGGAGCATGGGTTTCGCCTTCCCTTGCGCGATCAGATTGTCGAGAATGACATGAGCGCGCCCCACAGCGGTCCATCCGCTCGCATCATCGCTGAAACCGTGCAGGAGGTAGAGGACGGGGTAAAGCCTGTCCGCTTTCGGATCGTAGCCGGTCGGGGTATAGACGTAGTAATCGCGATCATCGCCCACAACCCCCGATCTATAGAAGTGCCGGTGAATCATACCGTGCGGCACGTTGTTCATTTCCCAGGGCAGGGAAGCCGGTCCGGGCACGTGCACGACACTCTGGGTGTTGAGCAGGTTGGGCTTCATCACGGGATTGGAGGGGTCGATCAGGCTGACACCGTCGGCCACAAACGAGTAACCGTAAAGATCCGGTTCCAGGGGCGCTGTTGTGATGCTCCATACGCCTTGTTCGTCCTTCTGCATGGCCAGACGCTGGGTCCCCTCAAGCGCGAGAAGGACCTCCCTGGCGTTCGGAGCGCGGAAACGGAAGGTGACGCGATTGTCCGGGTACACCTCCGGCGACTCAAGCGCCGGAGGCTGCTGAGCCAAACCTGGAAGGATGGCCAACAACAGCAGAACAGTCGCGACTCTGGCGATTCTTTGGAGAATTGTGCTCTTAACAAGGATTTGCATTTTAGGCTCCCTGGTACAGGTGCATGCTGGCCGACGAATATACCACGGAGCAGCGAAGCCGCAACCAAGAGTAGAGGCCGCGAGGTTTGGAGTTGAGCCTTCAGGCTGCACAGCGCCCGAGCAGGCTAAAGCCTGAACTCCGAACCAAAAACTACACTCCTCGTCGCCTTTTGGAGGGCGGCAGCAAGCTCTGGACCTTACACGCATCTTGTTGATCAGACATGTGCCCCGGCACCTTTGGGGCGGAGACCGGCCCGCAGTTCCAGGTGCTCTTCCACCCCGGAGGGGTGGGAGGACCACTTTGTCGCCCAACAGCGCGGTGCAGGCATTGACGAGAGCGTGTAAGGTTCAGAGCTTGCTGCCGCCTTGGTGCGAATGGAAATGTTCGGCCGCTGTCAAGACGTCCTGCAAAGCGGGGTGCAATCAGAAGTGCGAGGCGATTTTTTTTCGGCGCTACCGTCAGGAGATCGTTTCGTGAAATTTCGTGGAATTCGTGGCGGTTTGGCTGGCCACGAATTAACCTGAATTAGAACTCAGATGCTTATGAGGAAGCTGGACTCACCTCAAGCCGAAGCGCGTGCGGTGCGCACAAGACGTTCACGGATGAGATTCTGAAGGTGGTCCGCGAGGAAAGGCTTGCCCATCAGGGTAAAGCCATATTCCCGACAGATCGCTTCCTCCTCCGAGGGGAGGTTGGCGCCACTCATGATGATGACCTGCATTCCGGGGGATCGAATCTTTAACCGGACTGCCAGTTCGACTCCATTTCCGTCCGGAAGCATGAAGTCGAGAAGCGCCAGCGACGGCAGTTCTTTCGATGCGAGGGCCTCCGCCTGCTGCACCGACTCCGCCACCAGGATTCTCCATCCCGTATTGACTCTCAGTTGCTCGGACAGAAGTCCGAGGAGATCCGAGTTGTCGTCGACAATCAAGATCGTTGGATGAGACGGAGGTACGGTTCGCTCGCCTTCGACCACGCGCAGCTTCAGGCTCTGCCGGTCTTCTTGGAGATCCACCTGGACACACCCTCCGGGCTCGATCTTCCCTTGGACGACCAGGGTGGCCAGAGGCTGGGTCAGGTACCGATGGATCGTGCGTTTCAGCTCGCGCGCTCCGTATTCCGTGCTGGTGCCCTTCTCCCGGAGAAACTGGCGGCTCTCGTTGGTTACATCGACGGTGAAGCACCGGTTTCCCAACCGAGTGTTCACATGCTTCTGCAGGTCTTCGATCTGCTGGTCCAGAATAGCTGAGAAGGACTCTTCGTCCAGCGGCTGGTAGGTGATGACCACGTCGATCCGGTTGACAAATTCGGGGGAATACATCTTACGCACGGCCGCCAGCGCGATGTTTTCCAGCTTGCCGACCAACTCCGTCATCTTAGGAGGAACCGGGCTTGTAAATCCGAAGTCCGGATGGATCTCCTTCAACATTTGGCGGGCGCCTAGATTGCTGGTGAAAAAAATCAGGCTCTTGTCGAAGTGGACCTCAGTGTTGTCTCCCAGGCGCAGAATGCCCTTATCCAGAATGCCCAGAAGCATGCGCGTGACCGAAGGCGCCGCTTTTTCTATCTCGTCGAAAAGCACCACCGAGATATCGCATTTTTCGCTCGTGACCGCATCCAGTCTTGCCTCCGACAGTAAAGTATCCGTCTCCTTGTGCCCCAGATATCCAGGAGGAGCGCCGAGCAGTTTTGCCACTTCGTGCTCCATCTGGAACTCCCCACAGTCAATCTTGACGATGTTCTTTTCGCTGCCGTGCAGAATCTCGGCGAGAGCTTCGACCGTTTTCGTCTTTCCCGTTCCAGTCGGCCCCAGGAGCAGGAAAATTCCCACAGGCCTGCCTTCCGGAGCAAGCCCCGCCTGATACATTTGCACGTATGGGACGATGTACTTCAAGGCCGAGGGCTGCCCGACCACTTTCTGTGAAAGCCTTCCAATCTTCCATGCCTGCTCCTCCCGCGGCCATCTAGTATAGGCGAAACCGCGACCGTCCGGTTAGCGCTTAATTGCTCCTCCTCCCTCGGCGCGGGTCAGCAAGGTCCGTAGAGCCGGTAATTTCTTGAAGTAATGACAGATGATGAGTGGAGCACTACAACCAAGAGTTAGCAGGTTTGGAGTTCAGCCTTCAGGCTGCGCTGACCTTGAGCAGGTTAAAGCCTGTACTCCATGCCTGCTTCGGAGGTCAGCCCGGGGTTCGGGTTTGGAGTTCAGCCTTCAGGCTGCGCTGACCTTGAGCAGGCTAAAGCCTGTACTCCTTGCCTGCTTCGGAGGCCAGCCCAGAGTTCAGGTTTGGAGTTCAGCCTTCAGGCTGCGCTGACCTTGAGCAGGCTAAAGCCTGTACTCCATGCCTGCTTCGGAGGCCAGCCCAGGGTTCGGGTTTGGAGTTCAGCCTTCAGGCTGCGCTGACCTTGAGCAGGTTAAAGCCTGTACTCCATGCCTGCTTCGGAGGTCAGCCCGGGGTTCGGGTTTGGAGTTCAGCCTTCAGGCTG
>WNGG01004595.1_pt1 | contig 16332 bp, 9 predicted proteins | sample 5400661 | NCBI WGS metagenome assembly WNGG01 (sample SAMN13153372, study PRJNA577476) | soil metagenome | isolation source: 100 cm soil or saprolite under Garry oak tree replicate 1 | place: USA:California | collected 2016-06-15 | reverse complement strand
AACCCGGAGGTGCCGGGTGCTAGCATACGAGGCCGTGTCCCGCGCGGCCCTCCTTCCGGGCCGATCGCCTCGGCTGCTACGGAGATCGCGAGGTGCGCACGCCCGCTCTCGACGGCCTCGCCCGCGAGGGCGTATGTCGAGGCGCGGGAAGGGAAGACGTCTTCGGCCCGGCAGCGCCTGCGGCGGCTCCTCGAAGCCCCCCTCGATCCCGCCCTATCCCGGCGGGTTCGGGCCCTTCTTCAGGAACTTGATGGACCCCCTTGAGGGCGCGTTCAATCGGCTGAACAATCCTATTAATTGAACATTTGCGTCAGGGCGGCTCTTCGGCCTCCCACCAGTCCGGGCGCCGGGGCGCCGTCTCCATGACAGGAGGATCGTCATGCGCTCTCGGCATGTCGGACCTCTGCTGGCCTGCGTGCTCCTCTGCGCGTGGCCGGCGGGGGCGCAGGAACAACGCGGCTCGATCGAGGGGTTCGTGAAGGACTCCTCGGGGGCCGTCGTACCGGGCGTGGCCGTGGAGGCGCGCAGCGACACCCTCGCCGCCCGCCTCGCCAGCGCCACGACGGACGTCGGCGGTCACTACCGGTTCCCGGCCCTGCCGCCGGGACGCTACGAGGTCACGGCAAACATGGTCGGCTTCGGCCCGGCGAGAGTCGAGAACGTGGACCTGGCCCTGGGCAAGCTCCTCAAGGTGGACCTCACCCTCAAGGCGGGCGCGGTGACGGAAACGGTCACCGTCGTCGGCGAGGCGCCGCTCATCGACGTGAGACAGAGCGCGCGCGCGACCAGCCTCCGTGACGAGGCGATCTCGAAGATGCCGAAGGGCCGCGATTTCCTGACCGTGGTGACCCAGGCCCCCGGCGTCAACCGGGAGACGAAGTCCGCCGGCATCTCGATCGACGGCTCGTCGGGCGGCGAGAACCGCTACATCATCGACGGGGCGGAGGTCACCAACATCCAGAGCGGCCAGGCCGGCCGCGGCACCTTCGGCACCGTCCAGTCGACGGTGCTGATCACGGACTTCATCGACGAGGTGCAGGTCAAGTCGAGCGGGTACAGCGCCGAGTACGGCGGGTCGACCGGGTGCGTGATCAACGTCATCACCAAGAACGGCAGCAACCATTGGCGGGGTGACGCGCTCTTCTATTACTCGGGCGACTCGCTGGACGGGCCGCCGCGGAAGACCTTGCGGCGCGTGCCGACCGACATCACCCGGGCCGAGTACATCACCTACGGGAAGGACAGCTACAACCGGTGGGAGCCGGGGTTCGCCCTCGGGGGGCCGCTCGTCCGGGACAAGGCGTGGTTCTTCGCCGGCTACAACCCGGCCTTCCGCCCGTACGACCGCACGACCGCCCTCTCCAACCGCTCGGTCGTGACCCAGCGGCAGGACTTCAAGGCCCATTACGGCACCGCCAACGTCGCGGCCCAGCTCACCAACAACGTCCGCCTGAAGACCGCCTTCAACATGTACACCAACCGCACCAACGGCGTGCTCCCGGACCAGGCGCTCCTGAACGAGGCCGGCACCACGAGCCCGCTCGCCAACCTCTCGATCAACACCGTCCGGCCGCAATACTCGGTCGGGGCCAGCCTCGACTACACGCCGAGCTCTCGGGTGTACGTGAGCCTGCGGGGCGGCTGGTACCACTCGGACGTCTACAACGAGAACGTGCCCGACGTGGTGCGCTACAGCTACTCTTCCTCGAACGTCGGCATGGCCGGCGTCCCCGTCGAGTTCCAGCATCCCACCAGCTTCGCCAACGTCCCGACCAACACCTCCACGACGCATGACCTGCAGACCCGCGCCAACGTGCAGTTCGACACCACCTACTTCTTCAGCGGCGCGGGCGAGCACCAGTTGAAGCTGGGCGCCCAGTTCGATCGCATCGGCAACAACGTGTTCAGCGGGGAGCTGGAGAACCGGGTCACCATCCGCTGGAACCAGTCCCTCTCCGGCCAGCGCGGGACCTACGGCTACTACTCGGTCCGGGCCGGGGGCACCGCGTTTCCGAGCCGCGGCTTCACCACCGTGGGCGACATCCACAGCAACAACCTGGGGCTCTTCATCCAGGATGCGTGGACGATCAAGAACCGGCTGACCCTCAACCTCGGTCTCCGCACCGAGAACGAGCACATCCCCTCGTTCGCCGACCCGTCCTACGGCCTGCCCGACGTGGCGATCAAGTTCGGCTTCGGCGACAAGCTCGCGCCCCGGGCCGGCTTCGCCTACGACGTCAAGGGCGACGGCAAGTGGAAGGCGTACGGGAGCTGGGGGATCTTCTACGACATCACGAAGCTCGAGATGCCCCGCGGCTCGTTCGGTGGCGACAAGTGGCTCGAGTACTACTACACCCTGGACATCCCCAACCCCGAGCAGCTCCGGCCCGCCGGCTGCCCCCCGGCCTGCCCCGGCCGCCTGCTCAACGTCATCGACTTCCGGCACCCCTCGAACGACCCCTCGGAGAACACCATCGATCCCAACCTCAAGCCGATGAAGCTCCAGGAGTACGTGGCGGGGGTCGAGCACGAGTTGACGGGCGTGCTCTCCGTCGGCCTCCGTTACGCCCACAAGCAGCTCGACCGCGCGATCGAGGACGTCGGCTCGCTGGACGCCCAGCAGAACGAGATCTACAAGATCGCCAACCCGGGCTTCAGCACGGCGGCGTTCTTCTTCCCCGCGGGCTCGACCCAGCAGATGGTCTATCCCAAGGCCAGGCGGGACTACGATTCCATCGAGGTGGCGCTCAACCGGCGCATGGCCAACCGCTGGGCGGGAAGGGTCAGCTACATCTGGAGCCGGCTGTTCGGCAACTACGCCGGGCTGGCCGAGTCCGACGAGGACGGGCGGGCGTCGCCGAACGTCGGCCGCAACTTCGACTACCCGCTCATGTCCTTCGACCAGAACGGCAGGCCGGTCGAGGGTGTGCTCGCCACCGACCGCACGCACCAGGTCAAGGCCCAGCTCGTGTACGACGCGCCGTTCAACCTGAGCCTGGGGATGAACTGGTACGGCGCGAGCGGCATCCCGCTCACCCGGCAGGCGTCGTTCATCCCGCCCAACAACTACCCGATCTTCTACCTGGGCCGCAGCAGCGACGGCCACCTCCCGTTCTACGCGCAGCTCGATCTCTACGCGCAGTACGAGATGAAGCTCAACAAGCGGGTGCGCCTCATCCTGAGCGCCAACGCGCTGAACGTCTTCGACCAGAAGACGGCCACCAACTACGCGGCCGACCAGATCCAGGGCTCGGGCATCAAGGTGAGCGAGCCTCAGTTCTACAGCGGGGTCAACACCCAGGCGCTCATCGCGGCCCAGGGGCTGATCCTGGACCCGCGTTTCCTCATGAGCAGCGGGTTCGAGGACCCGCGGACCGTCCGACTCGGGGTCAGGCTGTCGTTCTGACCCGGGTCGCGCGATGATGGCCGACGCAATGGGGCAGGGACCTTCGGGTCCCTGCCTTTCTTGTGTCAGCTCGTCCGTATAAGTCTTCGCCCCGATAACACCGCCCCAGCTTCTCCGCGTCCCTCCCCGCGCTGGAGGCTGGTGCGAGCGTTGCCCAGCCGTTCTGGCTTCAGCTCTCGCGCAGGGTCAGCGGCGGCGTCGTCAACTACCTACGCGGAATCGGCGGCCGGCCGGGATCACCGCGTTTTGAGCGGCCGCGGTCCGGGCATATGCTCTTGGCGCGACGAGCGCCCGATGGAGACGCCGCCCGCCCACGCGGTGACACGCCTGCTCCGGCAGTGGAGCGATGGGGACCAGGAGACTCTCAAGGAGCTCATCCCGCTGGTTTATGACGAGCTGCGTCAGGTCGCTCGCCAATACGTGAGGCACGAGCGCCCCGGGCACACCCTTCATCCAACGGCGCTCGTGCACGAGGCCTGCCTGAAGCTGGTCGATCAGCGGCGGACGCGCTGGCAGGACCGCGCCCACTTCTTTGCCGTGGGCGCCCAGCTCATCCGCCGCATCCTGGTGGACGACGCCCGCAGTCACGCCGCTTCCAAGCGTGGCGGGGGGGTGCCCCCGCTCACCGTCGAAGTCGAGCTGCAGCCGGCCATCGAGCGGGAGTTGAACGTCGTCGCGCTGGACGACACGCTGTCGCGGCTGGCGACCCTCGACCCACGTCAGGCCCGGCTGGTCGAGCTGCGCTTCTTCGGGGGGCTCAACATCGAGGAAACGGCCGGGGTCCTGTGCATATCCTCCGCCACCGTCAAGCGCGAGTGGCGGACGGCGAAAGCGTGGCTCTACCGCGAGCTGCAGGGCCGGACGTGACGCCCGATCGCTGGAAGCAGGTCAAGCAAGTCCTGGACGCGGCGCTCGAGCGGCCAGCGGACGAGCGTGGCGCCCTGGTCGACGAGGCCTGCGCCGGCGACGCCGCCCTGCGCTCCGAGGTCGAGTCGCTGCTGGCGAGCCACGGCCAGGCCGGAGCGTTCCTGGAGAGCACCGCCCGCGAGGCCGTCCTCGGATCGGTGGCGCGGGCCCGGCCCGAAGCACCGGCGGGGACGCGCATCGGTCCCTACAGGGTGCTCGAGGAGATCGGGCGCGGCGGCATGGGCGCGGTGTACCTGGCCGAGAGGGACGACCAGGAATATCGCAAGCAGGTGGCCATCAAGCTGCTCCGGGGCGACATGGACTCCGCATCCGTGGTGGGCCGGTTCCGGCAGGAGCGCCAGATCCTCGCGGAGCTAGACCATCCCAACATCGCCCGCCTGCTCGACGGCGGCACCACCGACGAGGGCCTGCCCTATTTCGTGATGGAGCACGTCGAGGGAGTGCCGATCGATGCCTACTGCGAGGCGGGGAAGCTGTCGGTGGACGAGCGGCTGGAGCTCTTCCGGGCCGTCTGCTCGGCCGTCGGCGTCGCGCACCGCAAGCTCGTCGTCCACCGCGACCTGAAGCCGGGCAACATCCTGGTGACCGCGGAAGGCACGCCGAAGCTCCTCGATTTCGGCATCGCCAAGCTCTTGATCGCGCGGCCGGCATCGGAGCACACCGTCACCGGAACGCGGGTGATGACTCCCGAGTACGCGAGCCCGGAGCAGTGGCGCGGCGGTCCCGTCACGGCGGCCAGCGCCATCTACTCGCTGGGACTGATCCTCTATCGGCTTCTGACCGGCCGCGGTCCCTACCACCCGGCCTCGGGCCTTCCTGACGAGATCGGGCGAGCGATGTGTGAGGACGATCCAGAGCCGCCCAGCGCCGCGGCTCCGCAGGCGCGGCATCGGCTGGCGGGGGACCTCGATGCCATCGTCCTCAAGGCGCTGCGCAAGGAACCGGAGCGGCGCTACGGCTCCGCCGAGGAGCTCTCGGAGGACATCCACCGTCACCTGGAAGGGCGGCCCGTGACCGCACGGAAGGGCCGGCTGGCCTACCGCGCGGGCAGGCTTCTCCGGAGGAACAAAGCGGCGGCGGTGACCGCCCTGACCACGGCCGCCCTGGCGGCTCTCGTCTCGGCTCTCGTGTATCACTGGGCGCGGGCTACGGGCTTTGCCGGCCCCACCGCCGCCGTCAGGACGGCCCCGAAGTCGCTCGCCGTCCTCCCGTTCCGCCCGCTGGAGCGAGGCGTGGCCGATCCCTACCTGGCCCTGGGGATGGCGGACGCGATCATCACCCGCCTGGGCCACGTTCACGGCGTGGTCGTGCGGCCGACGGGCAGCATCCTGAAGTACGTCGACTCCGCGGCCGACCCGCTCGCGGCCGGACGCGAGCTTGCCGTCGACGAGCTCGTCGAAGGCCGCTTCCAGCACGTCGGCGACCGGATCCGCGTGACGGTGCAGCTCCTGGACCTCAGGGACGGCGCGTCGCTGTGGGCCGACACCTTCGATCAGCAGTTCCAGGACGTCTTCGCCATCCAAGACGTGATGTCGGAGCGCATCGCGCGGGCCCTCGTTGCCAACCTGACGCGGGAGGAGCAGGAGCGGCTGAGGCGCCGCTACACGGCCGACACCGAGGCTTATGGGCTCTACCTGCGCGGTCGGTACTTCTGGAGCATGCGGACCCGGGAGGGGCTCGAGAAGGCTGTGGAGCCCTTCCGGCGAGCCGTCGAGAAGGACCCCGGCTATGCCCTCGCCTGGGGCGGCCTCGCCGATTGTTACGTCCTCTTCAGCGACTACTCCGTGGCCCCCTCCCGCGACGCGTTCCCCAAGGCCATCGAGGCGGCGACGAAGGCCCTCTCCCTGGACGACAGCCTGGCCGAGCCGCACATCGCCTTGGCCTTCGCGAAGTACCGCTATGAATGGGACTGGCCGGCGGCGGAGAGGGAGTTCGCCCGCGGCATCGAGCTGAACCCGAGCTACGCCACCGGACTGCACTGGTACTCGGAATACCTGGTCATGATGGGCCGGTGGGAGGAAGCGCTGGCCCAGCTCCGGCGCGCCCAGGAGCTCGACCCGCTCTCGCTCATCATCAAGGCCGACGAGGGCTGGTACCTCTACCTGGCCCGGCGAGGCGACGAGGCCATCGCTCACCTGCAGAAGACCCTGGAGAGGAGGCCCGACTTCGCGCCCACCCACTTCTACCTCGGCCAGGCCTACGAGCTGGCCGGGAGATACGACGAGGCCATCGCCGAGTTCCGGCGGACCCGGGAGCTGGGCGGCGCCCACGGACTCCTGGGTCTCGCTCACGCCCTCGCCCTTTCCGGGCGGACCCGGCAAGCACGGGAGGCCATGGCGGAGCTGGAGAAGCTTGCGGGTCCGAACCCCGACGGGCGGCACGCGATCTTCTATGCAGCGCTGGGAGAAAGGGACCGCGCCTTCCAAGCGCTGGAAACCGCCTATCGCGAGCGTGAGGACATGATCATCTACCTGAAGGTCCACCCGTTCTTCGACCCGCTGCGCTCCGATCCGAGGTTCGGGGAGCTGCTGCATCGCGTCGGATTCCCGCCGTGATGCGCCTCGAGCCGTAGCCTGGACGGTTCGGACTGACGGGATCGAGGGCCGCATGACCGCTACGCGTACCGAGCAGCGAGAAGGCGGTATGAGCCGCCGCGTTCTCCGTAAGAAGATCCCGCGGCGAGGCTGGATGAGCCGCCTGTTTGGCGTGCTCTGGCTGTTTGTCGCGGCATGGGGTGGGCACGGACCGGTTCGCGAACATCTCCTGGGACATGGGATTGCGGCCCGGCCTTTCCCTGCTAAATGCGGCGGGTCGCTGAAGATCGTCGCATACGTCACCGACGAGCTGTCCATCACGCGCATCCTCGACCACCTCGGCCTGAGCACGCCTCGACAGGACAAGCCGCCTCCGACCCGCGAGGTCGTCCAGGTGCCCGTCGACGACGAGGAGAGGGAGACCGAGGCGTACCGAGAGCCGACATGGTCTTGACCGCCTCCGGCGAGTGGCGTCGCCTGTCTCCGCCACCGCCGCCGGCAGTGGTGATGGCCTTCGCCGCTGCATACGCGCGCGTGAGGGGGAGGTTGGGGGCAGAGCCGATCCCCCTCACCCCCGCTTACCTCTACGAAGGCCGCCGAACCGCGGCGTCGGCGACGGCGCTGCGGAAGAAATGGCCTATAGGTCAGCGTGTCGATGGTGATCAGGACGACGGGCGCGTCCCGATAGCCGGCGCGGCGGTGCGGGCGCGGCAGGCCGAAGCGGCGCTGCCCGCCAGCAGGACCAGGAGCACCGCGCGCCGCATCATCGTCAGCGATCTTAACCCGGCACTCGTCCGCGAGCCCGAGGGCGGACTACCCGCGAGAATCCAACTGCATGGTTTTTCCGGGACATTGGATTGGATCGGGCATCCACAGGCTGCCGCGATCCGCAGATCTGAGATTCCCTAAGGGATGGAATCAAAAGCAGTTCTCGCGCAGCGCTCCCCAGCACACCGCGTGGCACACGGGTTGCTCATCTGGCATTCGCAAACTTCTGTCAAAACCAAGCTGCGGAGGGTCCCCTCGAGCCGGGCCCCCTGCGGATCAACCACCACGTCGCTCCGTTTGGGGCGGAAAGGGGGATCATGCGGGTTTCCGCACGCGTTTTCTTGCTGAGGGCCGTGCTCATGTTGGCGGCGTGTGTCCCGGGACTCGCGCTCGCTCAGGAGCGCACCGGTGAGATCCTCGGGACGGTCACGGACGAGAGCGGCGCCCCCGTGCCGGGTGCTCTCGTCCGCGCGGAGAGCAAGACGCTGCCCAGGGGCCTCGAGACCACCACGGACAACGGCGGACGCTACATGCTCCAGAACGTTCCCGTCGGCGCCTACACCGTCACCGTGAGCCTCTCGGGCTTCAACACGATCAAGCAGGCGGTGGAGGTGAGGATCGCCTCGATCATCACCCTGAACCCCCGGCTCAAGGTGGGATCGCTCACCGAGGCGGTCGAGGTCGTCGGTAACGCGCTCTCGATCGACCCGACCTCGAGCCGGGCCGCCACGAACATCACCATGTCGCAGATCGAGAACCTGGCCAAAGGCAGCCGCGGGTTTCAGTCGCTGCTGACCCTGGCTCCCGGCGTACGGGCAGAGGTCAAGGCGGGCAGCGCCGGCGTGGGCGGCATCGCGGTGGACGGAGCGACCGGCTCCGAGAACGCCTATTACATCGACGGGGTCGAGGTCAGCGACCTCCGCCGCGGCTCGCTGGGGACCGCGAACGCGATCCCGCTCGACTTCGTCCAGGAAGTGGCCGTGAAGAGCGGCGGCTTCGAGGCCGAGTTCGGCGGAGCCACCGGCGGCGTGATCAACGTCGCCACGCGCAGCGGCTCCAACGAGTACCACGGGTCGGCGGGCTTCCAGTTCACGGGCAGCGGCCTCAACGACAAGGACCGCGGCTACTACCAGCGGTCGGTGACCAACGCCGACAAGGCCGAGTTCTTCCAGCCGAAGGAGGACGACTACAAGCTCTTCTTCCCGTCGTTCTCGCTGAGCGGTCCCGTCATCCGGGACCGGCTCAACCTCTATCTGAGCTACGCGCCGGAGAAGGAGCAGACGACGCGCGCCATCGACTACGCGTCGGGCGGGCGGCAGTTCAAGCAGGACTGGACGCGCCACTACGGCATCAGCCGCCTCGATTTCTCGCCCACCTCCAACCTCCAGTTCAACACCACCTACATGTGGTCGCCGACGAAGAGCAAGGGCCGCCTGCCGACGCGTGACCCCCGCATCGCGGCGCCCTCCAACGACCTGTCGATCCAGGGTGGCTACACGCCGGCCCAGGCCTACACGGCTTCGCTAAATTTCATCCCGACTTCGAAGCTGGTCCTGAGCGCGCGCTACGGGTACCGCTACTTCAACGACAAGGACGGTAACTACGGGCTGCCCCAGCAGGGGTTCGTCACCTACCAGACGAGCGCCGCCCAGTCGAAGACGCCGGTGCCGGCGCAGTTCGCGCAGGGGACGGGCTTCAGCAACATCTCGACGAACTTCGGGACCGAGTACGACGTCACCACGCGCCACAACGTCTACCTGGACGCTTCCTACACGGCCGCGATGGGGAAGCACCTGCACACCTTCAAGGCCGGGTACGCGATCAACCGCGTGGCCAACCGCCTCAACCAGGACTACCTCAACGGCCGCTTCCTCATCTATTGGGGAGACTCGTTCACCCGGGGATCCGTCACCAACGCGACCGGGCCGTACGGCTACTACACGTGGGAGGACGGCATCCGGAACTCCGGGGACGTCAACAGCCGGAACCAGGCGTTCTACGTTCAGGACACGTGGCGGGCGGGCAGCCGGCTGACCCTGAACCTGGGGGTCCGCTTCGAGAACGAGTTCCTGCCTCCCTTCAAGAAGGAAGTCAACGGGGTCAAGGTCGCCAACCCCGTCTCATTCGGTTGGGGGGACAAGGTCGCCCCCCGTCTGGGTGCAGCCTGGGACATCAAGGGCGACGGACGCTGGAAGGCGGCGGCCAGCTTCGGGATCTTCTACGACGTCCTCAAGTACGAGCTGGCCCGCGGTTCTTTCGGGAGCGACGTGTGGTTCACGCACGTCTACACGCTGGACCGTCCGGACGTCCTCAACCTGACGAAGGCCAACCCCGGGGCCAACGGACGCGAAGTCATCACGTTCGACAACCGCACGATCCCCATCAACGCGCAGGGCCAGCTCGAAGGCATCGACCCCGGCATCAAGCCCTACAAGAGCCGCGAGTTCTCGGTCTCGCTCGACCACCAGTTCAGCTCCACGCTCGTGGGCGGCATCCGCTACACCCGCAAGGACCTGATCCGGGGGATCGAGGACATCGGCGTCCTCGACGCCGGAGACAACGAGGTCTACCTGATCGGCAACCCGGGCTTCGGCCAGACTCGGGACAAGAGCTCCGTGTACGGCGGCACCACTCCCAACGGGACGTTCCTGGTGCCGAAGGCCACCCGCAAGTACGACGGGGTGGAGCTGCGCGTGCAGGGCTCGGTCAAGGAGAAGCTGCACTTCCTCGCCTCGTACACCTGGAGCCGGCTCTTCGGCAACTATTCAGGAGCGGCGAACTCCGACGAGTCGGGCCGCTCCGATCCGGGCGTCTCCCGCGCCTTCGACCTGCCGTACTACTACTTCGACGAGAGCGGCAGCCAGCAGACGCGCGAAGGGCGTCTCGGGACGGACCGTCCGCACGCGTTCAAGCTGTTCGCGTATTACAACTTCACGACGGGCGCCGGCACGACCAACATCGGCGTCACCCAGCTCGCCTACAGCGGCGTTCCGGACTCGACGTCCGTTATCTACCTCTCGGCGCCGACGTTCCCCTTCGGCCGCGGTGACATGGGGCGGACCGACGCCTACATCCAGACCGACCTCAACCTGGCCCACTCCTTCAAGCTGACCAAGGGGTCGCGGATGCGGTTCGAAGCCAACGTGCGGAACCTCTTCAACCAGGACGCCATCATCTCGCGCGTCACGCAGTACAACCGCGCCGGCGCCATCAGCGCCGCGCAGCTCCCGCTCAGCAAGTTCTTCTCCGGGTACAACGTCAACGACTACGTCAACCCCCAGAACAACACCGGCTCGGGTGTGCCCTACAACCCGATCTACGGGCTGCCGGGGGCGAGCTACCGCGCGGGAGGCGGTCCGGGACAGAGCCGCGCGATCGGGGCGATCGCGGATCGCAGCGCCTTCTCGGCGGCGAACCCGAACTTCGGCGGGTACCAGGACTTCCGCGTCATCCGCCTGGGCGTGACGCTCGTGTTCTGACGCGGGCCTGACGCGTCGTAACTCAGGGGTCGGCCCGAAAGGGCCGGCCCCTTTTTCAGGCCTCGCGGAGTGTCAGCGCCGGCGTCGTCTTCCAGCGGCCGCGGGTGAAGTCGGGCACGGCGACGGGCCGGCTGCCCTCGGCCACCGACTTCTCGCTCAAGCCCGAGATCGCGCTCCACGCCGCGGCGTCGTACACGTTCTGGTCGGTGGGCCATCCCCGGCGCAGGCATTCGATGAGCCGCTGGTTCACCAGGTAGTCCATGCCGCCGTGCCCGCGCTTGTCGTCGCGCACGCGCTTGGACTTCCAGAGCGGGTGCTCGAACTCCTTGTAGTAGCTCTTGAGCGGCTCCCACTCGTCCTTCTTGCTGCGCCCCTCGATGTAGACGCGGTCGGGCCAGCCCTGGATGAGCCCCCGCGTGCCCTGCAGCATCCCGAGGCGGCTGTAGGGGCGCGGGCTGTTGGTGTCGTGGGAGAGGAAGATCGTCTGGCCGTTGACGGTGCGGATGAGCGTGGTGTTGACGTCGCCGAGCTTGTACGTCTCCTTCCGGCGCGGGTCGTCGGCGGGGAGGTGCTCGGCGGCGTAGAGCTGGAGGCCGCGCGAGTTGCCGCTCATCGAGACGACGTAGTCGAAGCGGTTGCCGCGGTTGACGTTCATGCACTGCGCGATCGGCCCCAGGCCGTGGGTGGGGTAGAGGTTCCCGTTGCGGCTGACCGAGTGGGCCCGGCGCCACAGGCCCTCGCTGTCCCGGCCGAACTTGATGGTGCGGAGGTCGTGGAGGTAACCGCACTCGCCGTGCAGGAGCTCGCCGAGCAGGCCGCGCTGGGCGAGGACGAGGGTCAGCATCTCGCGCCGGTCGTAGCAGCAGTTCTCCATCATCACGCAGTGGCGCTGCTGCTTCTCCGCCGCCTCCACGAGCTGCCAGCACTCGTCGACGGTGACGGCGGCCGGGACCTCGGTGGCGGCGTGCTTGCCGGTCTTCATCGCGGCCAGGCAGACGGGAACGTGCCACTCCCACGGCGTGGCGTTGTAGACGAGGTCCAGCTCCTGCTCGTCGCACATGCGCTCGAAGTCCCGCTCGCCGCGGGAATAGCCGGCCGGCTCCCGCTGGCCGGCCGCCTTCACCTTCGCCTGCGCCGCCGCCACCTTCTCGGGGACGATGTCGCACACGGCGCGGATCTCGGCGCCCTCGATCCGGAGGAGGCTCTCGACGTGGAACGAGCCCCGCTCGCCGACGCCGACGTAGCCGATTCGGACCCGCTCCATCGGAGGCGCGGAGTAGGGAGGACCGGCGGGCGGCGCTTCCGCGGCGGGCTGCGCGGGCGCGGAGGGCGCGGCGGCCGCGGGTCGCACCGCCGCGACGAGGCCGGCGGCGACGGTGGCGCGCAGGAACTCGCGCCGCGACTCGTTCTCGGGGACTTTCGGGCGCTTCGGGTGGCTCATGGCCGCCATGATATCTCCACCTTTTCGTCTATCATTCAGCCACATGCTTCCGGAGGGCGTCCGGGCCGCGATCTTCTGGGTCAGCAACGCGGTCTGGGGGCCCTGGACGATCGTCCTGCTGCTCGGGACCGGCCTCTACCTCACGGTCCGTCTCCGCTTCGTCCAGATCGTTCACTTCCGCGACGCGGTGAAGACGATGGTGCCCGCCGCGCAATCGGGCGCGCGCGGGGCGCTGACGCCGTTCCAGGCGTTCATGACCGCGCTGGCCGCCTCCATCGGCACCGGCAACATCGCCGGTGTCGCCACCGCGGTCGTCACCGGCGGGCCGGGCACGGTCTTCTGGATCTGGTGCTACGGCTTCTTCGCCACCGCGATCAAGTTCACGGAAGCGGTGCTGGGCCTCAAGTTCCGCGTGCTCACCGGCGAGCGGCTCTCGGCGGGGCCGATGCACTACCTGCGGGACGGCCTCAAGGCGCCGTGGCTGGGCTGGCTCTACGCGTTCGTGGCCGGCGTCGCCGCCCTCACGACGACGCCCTTCACGCAGCCCAACTCGATCGCGGTCGTGTGGGAGAGCCAGTTCCACCTGAAGACGTGGATCACGGGCCTGCTGCTGGCGGTGCTGGCCTGGCTCGTCATCATCGGCGGGATCAAGTCCATCGGGCGCGCCGCCGAGCGCCTCGCCCCGCTCAAGGTGTTCCTGTACCTCTCCGGGGGCCTGATCGTGATCCTCTGCCATGCCGGCGAGCTGCCGGCGGTCCTGGGTCTCATCTTCCGTGAAGCCTTCTCCACTCGGGCGGCCATCGGCACGGCCGCGGGGATGGGGATGATGGTCGCCCTGCGCTACGGCCTGGCGCGGGGCATCTACGCGAACGAGGCGGGCTACGGCACGGCGGCCGTCGTCTACGCGACGGCGCGCAGCGACGAGCCCGTGCAGCAGGGCCTGAACGCGGTGATGGAGGTGTTCATCATCTCCTTCGTGACGTCGTCGATCAGCGCGCTCACGATCCTCGTCAGCGGCGTGTGGCGCTCGGGCCTGACGAGCACCGCGGTCGTGGCCGCGGCTTTCGACACGTCCATCCCGCTCGTCGGAGGGTGGATCGTCGCCTTCTGCTCGTTCCTGTTCGGCTACACGACGCTCATCGGCTGGGCCTACTACGGCGAGCAGTTCCTCGAGTACGTGTTCGGGACGCGCGTCATCATGCCGTACCGCTGGATCTACTGCATCCTGGTCGTCTTCGGCGCCATCGGCAAGGTGGAGACCGTGTGGGCGTGGGGCGACCTGATGAACGGCCTGCAGATCTTTCCCAACGTCGTCGGCCTCATCGGCCTCTCCGGCGTGGCCGTGGCCACGCTGCGAGGGGGGATCCGGAAGGCCTGATGCCGCCGGGGTTTGTGCGCGGGGAAGGCGTGCTGAGGTGCGACGGCGTTTCGCTGGAGGAGGCCGCCGCGCGCTTCGGCACGCCGCTCTACGTGTACAGCGGGGCCGCGATCGTCGCCGCCTACGAGGCGTACGACCGCGCGTTCGCCGCCGTGCCCCACCGCATCTGCTATGCGCTGAAGGCCAACGGATCGGGGGCGCTGCTGCGCATACTGGCGGGCCTGGGTGCCGGGGCCGACATCGTGTCGGGCTTCGAGCTGCAGGCGGCGCTGCGCGCCGGCTTTCCCCCCGCGCGCATCGTGTTCTCCGGCGTCGGCAAGACGGCCGAGGAGATCGACCGGGGCCTGGAGGCCGGCATCGGCGAGTTCAACGCCGAGAGCGAGGAGGAGCTGAGGAGGATCAGCGCCGCGGCCTTCGCCCGCGGACAGACGGTTGGCGTGACGCTCCGCGTGAACCCCAACATCGATCCGCGATCGCACGCCTACATCTCCACCGGCCTTCGCCAGAACAAGTTCGGCGTCGACATCGCGCTCGCGCCGGAGATCCTCGGCCGGGCCCGGAGCCTGCCCGGCCTGTCGGTCTCGGGCGTGCAGTGCCACATCGGTTCGCAGATCACCGACCTCGAGCCGATGCAGCAGGCGGTGCGCGACCTCGCCGCGCTCTCGCGCCGGCTCCTCGCCGACGGCTACGGCCTGCGCACGATCGACATCGGCGGCGGGCTCGGCCTGGACTACGAGTCGGGAACCCCGCTCGAGCCGGCGGCGCTCGCGGCCCGCGTGCTGCCCCTGCTCGAGGGCCTGCCCCTGACCGTGCTCGTCGAGCCGGGCCGCTCCATCGTGGCCGCCGCGGGCGCCCTGCTCACGCGCGTGCTCTACGTGAAGGAGAACCGCGGCAAGCACTTCGTGATCGTGGACGCGGGGATGAACGACCTGCTGCGCCCGGCGCTCTACTCGGCCTTTCACCGCGTGGAGCCGGTCACGGCGCGGGGAGGGGACACGCTGCGCGTGGACGTCGTGGGCCCCGTGTGCGAAACGGGCGACTTCCTCGCCCGCGACCGGAACCTGGAGCGGGTCCAGCCGGGAGACCTTCTCGTCGTGCGCGACGCGGGCGCCTACGGGTTCGTGATGGCGTCGAACTACAACATGCGCCCGCGCCCCGCCGAAGCGCTGGTCGAGGACGGCGCGGTGCGACTCATTCGTCGTCGCGAGACCTTCGACGACCTGACCCGCACGGAATTGTAGCTGTCACTGCTGTCGACTGTGGACTGTCGACTGTCGACTATCTTTTCGGTCGACACGTCGTCGTCGCCCAGGGTTGCGGCGGGGGCGCGTTCGAGCCGGTGGGCGTGCCGAACCCCTTCTCCATCCGCTTCCATCCCTTGACCCCGCTGTCGAGGTCCGGGAACGCGGCGACCAGGTCGAACGTCGTTCCCGGCAGCGTGTCGAGCCACGACGCGGGGAGGCGCCCCCCTTGAGCTTCCTGGCCATCGCCTGGCCCACCGCCGCGATCAGCGCGCCGAAGTTCGCCGACGGCGGCGGGTGCGGCCGGAACTCGCGCGTCTCGGCGACGGTGGGGGCGCCGCCCCCCGGAGGCAGCGAGCCGACGGGCCCGCCCTCCAGGTCCACGCCGCGCTTCGAGCCCACCATCGAGGTCGTAGGCAAGTCGCCCCAGATCATGCTGGAGCGACTTGCCTACGACCTCGATGGTGGTCTCGAAGCGCGGCGTGTCCTTTCCCGCCTCCTCGGCCAACACCTGGTCGACGTGCTTCTCGACGTCGAGCGTGAGCGGGCTCGGCGAGGGCGTGGGGCTCGGCTTCTGCGCGCCCTGGGCCGCGGCCGGCCCGCCCAGCGCGCTCGCGATGGCGAAGACGATGAGGACCCGGCGCAAAGAGTTCCCCCCATCATTGTCGCTCGCGGGGAAGGGGGTTCCCACCGGGAGGCTATTTCTCGCTGATGATCCGGCCCAGGTCGCTGGATCGGGCGAGGCGGTCGAACGTCTCGTAGAGCGCCGCGGAGATCTCCCGGATCGCCGCTTCGCCGTCGGCGTCGCGGCGGAGGTACGTGGTCATGATGGAAACGGCATAGGGCCGGCCCGGCAGGTCCACGACGGCGGTCACGCAGCGCACGGCCTCCAGGCTCCCGGGCTTGTCGGCCACCACGAGGGTCTCCGGCAGCGGCACGCGGAAAGGCGAGTCCTTCGGCACCGCCGCCACCGCCATCATGTCGCGGGCCCGCTCGCGGGACAGACCCGTGCCCGCGTACATCGTCTCGATGAGCTGCCGCATCTCGGCGGGGCTCGAGACGTTCTCGTCCCCCCGCCGCGCGGCGTCGAGGTCCATCATGTGGCGGTGCAGCCGGGTCGCGCGCAGCCCGAGCGAGTCGAGGCGGCGGTTCACCGCG